>Ga0208375_1004581_pt1 | contig 10777 bp, 7 predicted proteins | sample RifOxyD1_FD_184038 | JGI IMG/M metagenome (GOLD analysis project Ga0208375, IMG submission 184038) | Soil microbial communities from Rifle, Colorado - Rifle Oxygen_injection D1 (SPAdes) | ecosystem: Environmental > Terrestrial > Deep subsurface > Rock core/Sediment | place: Rifle, Colorado... | reverse complement strand
TTCCCTTGAGGCTTTGCCTGTTCCCCAAACTATTACTTCAGGGCTATTTTTCTTTTTGGCTTCAACAAATTTTCTAATTAGGGCGGGGATAACATGTGAGCTTTTAGGGTCAAAATTGTCTCCCGGCCCGTAAAGATTCACCGGAAGAAGAAAAATAGCGTTAAAGCCATATTGCTGTTTGTAAGCCTCGGCCTGAACCAGCTGCATTTTTTTGGCCAAGCCATATGGGGCATTTGTTTCCTCCGGATAGCCATTCCACAAGTTTTCTTCTTTAAAAGGAATGGGGGTGAATTTCGGATAAGCACAGATTGTTCCCATGGCCACATACTTTTCCACCTTTGCGGCCCGAGCCGCCATCATCATGAAAGTTCCCATCAAAATGTTGTCATCGAAAAGAGTAGCTGGGAATTCCCTGTTATATCCAATTCCCCCAACATTCGCCGCCAAATGGATTATTACGTCCCCTTTTCGGGAAACAGCAAGACAATCTTCATATTTTCTAAGATCGTATTTGGGGTAGCTTGGGACAAAAATACTTTTTGGGCCCCTGGCTTTAATTTTCGCAACCAAATGTTTGCCCAAAAAACCATTCCCTCCGGTTATTACTACTTTTTTATCTTTCCAGAAATTTTTTGACATATGTATGTACGAAGTATATCGGAAATGGCGCTAAATACAATTAGGCCACCCAATAGCCTCTTACAAAAAGCATAATCAACAACACCCCCAAAATCGCCGAAACAACAATTGCGGGTCGTATATATTTTTTAAAAGAAGTGATTAGATAAGGCAAGAGTAATACTATGGAAATAAGCGCATACCTCGGCATCGAAGAAAAAGTTCCTGTCAATGTTCCGATAAGTAGTGTGCTAATTGAAAAAACCCAATAACTTAATCTGATTTTTTTGAAAAGGATAATTAATAATGTTAAAGGAATAAAAGTAGAGGCAAATTCTAAGAATGCATTTAAAAAAGTTAAAGTAAAAACATTTGTTGTCAAAAATATTTTTGCATATCTATACATTACTTGGGGCAAGAGAATTATCTCGTTACTGCTCCTTCCCGCCCCAAAAATAGGTTGACTAGTTAAAAAATAAAAAGGGTTGCCAAAAAATGTCTTTAGGAAATACATATAAATAAGAATTCCCAACGGGGTAATAAGGGCCCAAGCATAATTGATATTTTTTTTGCCTTTAAAAACCTCAATTAAATATAAAGGAATAAGTAACACTCCTGTAATTCGTGTAGCAGTTGCAACAGAAATTATAACTGCCGCCCAGAAATAATTACCTTTTCTTATTAAATAAATTGAAAAAACACTAAGGAATAAAAATAAACTTTCCGTGTATATAGCACCAAAGTAAAAGGATGTAGGAATAACCAAAAGAAGAAGAACAGATAATATTGCTGTTTTATTTTTAAAATCAATTCTTATAAGTTTGTAGTAAAAATAAAGAGCCCCCAGGAAAAAAAGATTAGAAAGGATTATTCCGGAATAAAAATAGGCCGGGTCAGTAAAAAGATTTGTATCCAGGCTTGGAATTCTTGGAAAAACAAAAGAAAAAAATCTGATTAAAATAGGAAAAACCGGAAAGAACGCCTGAGAATATTGGGCCAAATATCCGTCCTGTGCGATTCTAAGATAATGAACTCCGTCAAAATTTCCAAACCCCCAAACCCAATAAGGCAGGTGGGTTATGTTTAGAACCCTATCCGCATAAGGAAATCTTGCACCAAAAACCGGAATAACATAAATTGAAAGAAACGCAACTAAAAACAGTAAGACACGCCAGGAAATAAAATATATTGCAATCTTCTTAAACATGTCTGTAAATATTCAAGGTTTCTTCGGCGGTTTTTACCCAAGAATAATTCCTTGGCAGTTTTTTGTTTTTATTGGGGTTGGTTATTGCCTTCGCCATTAAATCGGCATCACCAGCGTCGCAATAATTAAAATCCTCTCCCAATACTTCTACCATACATTGGGACTTGGCAATGGCAAGAGGAGTCCCACAGGCAACGGCCTGAACGGCTGGAAGACCAAACCCTTCATAAATTGAAGGTTGAACATATACTTTTGCCAGGTTATATATATCTACCAATTCTTTTTCTCCCACAAATCCCAAGCGGGTTACCCCACTCCAATCCAGTCCCTTAAGGTGCTTTAACTCCGGATGGTTTAAGTTAAGCTTTTCTATTTTTTTTGCCTGCTCACCGCAAACCACCAGGGGAATTTTTGATAGTTTGCAAGCTTTAAGCAAAAGCGGAATATTTTTGTTGTAGTTAACGTCCCCAACATAAAGAGCAAAATTATCCGGTAAATCATATTTTTTAGTCACTTCCAATTTTTTAAAAGAAGGAGGGGCGGCAGGATATATCACTGTTACTTTTTCAGGGTTAATTCCAATAAATCTACAAATGTCTTTTTTGGAAGTTTCCGAAATAGTAACAACAGCATCAATGTTTCTTTTTATCAAAAATTTATTAATTAACCAATTTAGCCTTCCTTTTACTCCCGGTGGGTAATGGGCAGGGTAAATAAGAGGGATCAGATCATAGATTGTAAGAACGAATTTGGTTGTTGGGGGTTTTCCTAAAGGAAGGGAAAGGGTGAAAGGATTAAATTTGGTAAAGTGGACAATATCAAACTTTGCAAGATCGACTTTCTTCGTGTTGATTGCCTTTAAACCCGTAGCTTTGATTAGCTCCCTGGTATAAACGCCAATCCCACGCACGGAATCTCCACTTTTTAAAGGTCCTTCATCAATGGCTACATTCATATATTATATTTTACCCTTTAATTGGCCAGGAAGAAATAATTTTAATAAAAACGCTTAATCCAATCGAAGTATCGGATAAGAAGAAGTTCGTTAAAAGAATTTATTATGTCTCCCGGGAAACGAACCCTGGTTTGCCTGTCATTTGTCCATTCCACCGGTATTTCTTTAATGAAAAACCCATATCTTTTGGCCAAAAACAGCGACTCGGAATCAAAACCCCAACGGAAAATTCTGGTTTTTTGAAAAATTCGCTCAGCGGCTTCTTTCGAAAAGCACTTAAAACCACAAGTAAAGTCGGAAACCCAGGTGTTTAATATTATTTGGGAAAGAAGAGTGAAACATTTTCCCAGGTACTCTCTTATAATTGGCTGGCGAACTTTGACTCTGGATCCCTTAACTTTCCTGGTTCCAACAATAACATCGTATTTGTCGGTAAATTTACCAAACTCCTTCATTTCTTCAACCGGGGTAGAAAGATCCACATCCAAAAATAACCTAAACTTCCCAACTGCCGCCAGCATACCGGTTTTTACGGCGTATCCTTTTCCTCGGTTATTTTTATAATTAATAAGTTTAAAGTTTGATTTTTTCTTAAGATCTTTTAGTTTTTCCAAAGTATCATCGGTACTTCCGTCGTCCACCACAACCAACTCCCATGTTTGGTCCAGTTTTTTTAAATATTGGAGGATATATGAAATGTTATGAACCCGTTTTGATTCGTTGTAACAAGGGACTATAACAGACCAATATACACTTTGCCGTTCGGTAGCCATAGCATATAATATAACCTGCGAGATGATATTTCTACTGGTTTTATTCAATTTGATCGTATTTTTTCCCATGCTCCGAGGTCTTGTTCCCATTGCCACAGACGCTCTTGCCGGTGCGTACTACCCCTGGGCGGGTCAAAATTGGGGATTTATGGCTGGTGTTCCCTTTAAAAACATTTCCTTAACAGACGTTTTCTCCCAACTTTTTCCATGGCGAAGCTTGGCTGTTGATTTAATCAAACATGGCGTTGCTCCTTTGTGGAATCCGTATTCTTTTTCCGGATACCCACTTCTTGCCAACTGGCAATCTGCACCTTTTTACCCTCTTAATTTTCTGATGGTTCTTTTTGGAAATGCTCGCGGTTACGGATTCATGGTTTTTGCTCAACCCATTCTTGCGGCTTCTTTCATGTATCTTTTTTTGAGGCAAATCAAATTATCCAAAGCCGCCTCATCTTTAGGAGCAATAGTTTCGGCCTACTCCGGTTTTGTAATGGTTTACTTGGAATACGCAACAATCGGTCAGATTTTAATTTGGCTTCCCCTAATTTTATTTTTTATTGAAAAATACTTTGTAAACAAAAGGTCTCGCTTTCTGGCTTTTTCTGCCCTTTGTCTATTTCCTGTTCTAACCGGAGGTTTTTTCCAACCAGCTTTCTATGTTGTCTTAATTGCTTTTGCATACTACTTTTTTCGATGTTTGGCACTTCCAAAGGAGGAAAATAAACCAAAACTGCTGGTCTTTGGAGCCATTGTATTTTTGATCGGGGCAGCCACCGCCGCTGTCCAGCTTATTCCCACAATGGAACTTTTAAATTATTCCATCAGGAACCTTGACGGAAATATTACTGCTTACAATTACGGCTTGCTTCCAACCCTAAACTTCATCACCTTCCTGGCACCAGACTTTTTCGGCAATCCTGCAACGGCAAACTATTGGGGAACAATCCAATATCAAGAGGTGACGGGTTATTTCTCTATAATTGCCTTTGCCTTGGCATATCTTGGTCTTTTGTCCAGAAAAAGAAATTGGAGATTAAATTTTTTCTCATTTCTTTTTGTTATTTCTATTATCTTGGCTTTTGATAACCCCGTGGGGCGTGCCATTTATCAATTCAGAATTCCTCTCCTTTCCACAGGGTATGCTTCAAGGTGGCTGATAGTTACTGCCTTTTCCGGTGCTTTTCTTGCCTCTTTTTATGTAGAAAGGCTTAACAGGAAAAAATTGTTTTCTATTCTTGCGTTAATACTGGCAACATTAATTTTCGTTTACGGTTTAATTTGGAAGCAAATAATTCCTATTGAACCTCCCTTTGACCATATAGCCCTAAGAAATCTCATACTACCCATGGCTTTGGTCTCGGCTTCCATTGGGATTAGTGTTCTAATCAAAAACAGAAACTTCGCCAAATGGCTGCTTTTAATTCTTGTGGCTTTTGATTTGGGACGTTTTACTGTCAAGTTTACTCCCTTCTCTGAGCCTCAATACACAGAAAGGTCCATACCTGTTTTTGACTATATCAAAAGTCAAAATGGAATTGACCGTGTAATAAGCGACATTGGAGCAATTCTTCCGGCCAATACCTGGATGTACGCCAAGCTTTATTCACCGTCAGGTTATGATCCCTTGCTGGTAAAAGATTATGCAATTTTCTTCCGCGGTTTAAATACCGGGCAAAAGGAGGCTTCGGAGTCATTTGAGGGTTTTGATAGAGCACCCTATACACGGTATTTGAATGTTGTTAACACCAACTCTTCACTTCTTGATCTTGTCGGTACAAAATATCTTTTGGGCGTAAAGTATGATCCCTACGGAAAAATACGTCCTTGGGGAGAAATAAACAAAGCCGCCATAAACCAAAATAAATATAAGCCCGTATTTGAAAGCGGAGAAAGTATAGTATTCCAAAACCAAACGGCAATGCCAAGGGTTGATCTTTTTTACCAAGCAGAGTCAGAAATGAATAATGTAAGGGCTGTAGAAAAACTGGTAGAAGGTTTTGATTTCCGAAACGTGCTGCTGTTAAATGAGGAGGCTCCTTCGCAATATGCTCCGGGGGAAAACGACTCCGTTCAAATTACCAAATACTCCGAAAACATAATATCTTTCCAGACTAAAACAGAAAATGGAGCATATCTTTTTCTTTCAGATACGTATTACCCTGGCTGGAAAGCTTATGTTAACGGAAAAGCCGGTAAAATTTTGCGTGCTGACAGTGTTTTTAGAGCCGTTGAACTTCCACCTGGCGCGGCAACTGTTGAGATGATATATTCTCCTGATAGTTTTAAAGCCGGCGCCGTCATATCTGCCATTGCACTTACTATCCTTTTTGTTCTAAGTATAAAAAGGGGTGACAAAAAAACTGAAGCCTCCATTTCATAAAGTAAGATATTTAAAATAAGCTATGGGGAAGTGCATGGCGGAAAAAAAGCTCCACAAAAAGCCCCTTGCTCCATCCAAAAAGCCCAAGTGGCGGAAATAAAGTTTGCAAAAAATAAAAGGCGGCCAACAAATCGTGTATGCCAAAAAGTTCCAAAAGCTTTTTTTGACCTTACTTCCCTGCAACTCGAAAGCTTTCAGGTCCGTATAACGGTTAAGTCGTGCCAAATAGCGCTTTAAGGTCGGAGAGTCATAATGTAAAAGGTCACTACTTAGCCAAGCCACTTCTCCGTCCAGCTGAATTTGCTCGTGCACTGATTTTTGAGGAAAGTGCGCTTTTCCTTTTTTCACTAAACGTATTACCCCATCCGGATAAACTCCGGCATGGATTAGGGGTTTGCCCAAAAAAATGTTTCTTCTGGCAACAAAATAGCCGACAATTTCTCCTGTTGGTTTGCCGATCTTTCCGTCTCGGGCCTCAATAAGATTTTGGTGACGACGAAAAAGTTTATTGTTAACTGGTGTGTGTAAACCGTTAACGATAGAGGAAATTTCTTTTGCCAGTTTTGATGTAACCACTTCATCGGCATCAAGTTGAAGGATCCAATCCCCCGTAGATTTTTCCAAAGCAATTTGTTTTGTAATATGAAAGTTGTCGCTATGCGGTTTTATAAAAACCTTTGCATCGAATTTTTTCGCAAGATCACGGGTTTTATCCGCTGATTCCTCATCAACAACCACAATCTCATCGGCAATATTGTTTACGGATTCCAAGCATCGAACCATATTTGCTTCTTCATTTCTTGTAGCCAAAACCACTGATAATTTTTTATTCATTTCCGGAAATTATATAAAAAGCATCCGTCCCGTTTGGGTATTTTACCAATTTTTTGATATTAAATTTAGTAAAGTACCTTAAACCAGTATAGTAGCTGGGAGTCACTACATATAGTATGTCGCTTGACGGGTAACTATCAATGGGATTCCAGTTGCCAAAATTGTACTTTCCGAAAGACGAGACCGTATTAAAACTGCTGGCTTCAGTTTTATCGTATTTGACAGTCTTAAGAAGCGAAGGAAGGGGAACTTTTAGATAATAAAGGAAAAATATATAAGGCTGTTGTCTAATTTTGTCTACATAAACCATACTGTATTGGGGATTTCTTGAGGCGTAAAGTGCGGCGTCTTTCATTCCGTATTGCCATTCTATTGCTTCCTTTTCGGAATACCGGGTAAAGTAATAATTTACATAATTTGACGCTTCCTTACCTAAAAAGATAATTATTATCAGGGCTATTATTACTCTTGCCCATCTTTTTTTAGTCAACAAAATAAGTCCCGCCGCTCCGATGGAAGAAAGAATTAGTATTGGCCCAACCATAAAAATTCCTCTTATGGCGCTCGGATCCATGGTTGAAACTGATCCTGGGATAGGGGAAAGAGCTAACCAGGAAAATATTACAGCCAATGCTTCCCATTTTCTTTTGCTTATTAAGTAGGCAGCACCCGCCAAAGAAAGGATTAAATCTATTTTGTAAAACTCCCCAATTACTTTGACGGAAGCTCTTGGACCTTGATCCCCGACCAAGAAAAGATAGTCATAGGTAAAGTACTTTTTATAATTGTGGACCACCGTCCCCAGTTCTCCGCCATATTTTCTTGTATCCTCAACGGAAAACTTTGTTTGATTAATTCTTGCAAACCCCAAAATTCTGGGGTCTTTCAGGGTCAATCCGACAAAAAAGAGTGAAATTAGGAAAACAAAAACCAACGTACTTTTGTTTTTTACTATTTGTTTAAAGTGAAGCAGGGTTAAAAGAATTACAACGGGAGGAACAACAACTTTTGCGGAATGATATGAAAAAAAACTCAATCCGAAAAACAAAAATGACAATGGAACTAACCAATTGCTTTTTTTAATACCCCAAAAGAAAGCCGCAAGTCCTCCTATGAAAAATGCCAGGGCAAAATTGGTTTCCCAAAGGCCTCTTGAAAAGTGAATTGCGTATGGTGAAACCGCCAAAAACAAAGCAGCAAAAAGTCCGGCCAATTCACTTTTAATTAAAGCTTTGGAAAGAAAATAAATCGCAAGAACACTCAAAACCCCAATTAGAGCACTTCCCGATCTGGTGGAATAGTCCGAAAGGTCAAAGATTTTAACAATTGGGGCGGTGAGGTATATGTGAACCGGGTGTTTATCGTCCCCAAATGATTTAAAGACAATGGGAAACCTGTTCCCATACTCGTCCGCTCCCCAATTGGCAATTGTATAGGCATTGTAGCCTGCCGCAACTTCGTCCCAGTTAAGCGAAGGGGGAATGCTGTCCAGTTTGTAAAACCTAACAACAGCAGCAACTAAAATTATTACCGTTAAAAATACAAATTTCAGTTTTTTCATATTCATTAAATTTTACTAGGTAACTTTACTTACTTAAACTCAAACCCGTTAAAAGACGCAACTTTTGAAAAACCCCATTGATCAACCGGATTTAAAACCACTTCCTGTCTAAACTTTTCAGGGGGGTACTTAAGATAATATAAGGCAAATATGTAGGGTTGTGCATATTCGTCAGTTACCACCCCTTCGGTTTGTCTTGAAAAAATCTCTTTATACTGGTATTGCCAGGCACTTGAGGTTTTTTGATTATAATCTGATATAAAACTTGTCAAATAAAGTTTAAAAGAAAAAAGGTAAAGACCAACAATAACCAATAGAATAAGTGTACTAATTTTCTTAAAATTCTCCTGCAGGAATAAAACCCCCATAGCGGAAATAACCGCAAAAAAAGGAGCCGCCAAAATGGCTCTTAAGGCATGAGGGGACTCTTTGGTTAGGGCTACCGGGATTGGGGCAATCAATAAAGCTGCCAGTGGTAAAAAGTACAGCTTCTTCTTACTTTTAAATATTGCAAGTATCCCCAAAAGGATAAGGGGTAGCTCAAATAAATAGAGTTGCCCGTGCCCCGGTATTTGGCTTCTGGGATTAATGTCCCCTTGGAAAAACAAAAACTGAGGACTAAAGTTGGCAACATAATTTTTGAAAAAATCAATTTCATTTGATATTTGAACCTGAGTAAGACGCGTACTTCCTGCATCATATTTATACAACCTATACACAGGAATTAGGCTTATTAAAAAAATTAATCCGGAAAGGATTAATACAGGAAGGGCTTGTTTTATCTTTTTGACCTCATGGAATTTGTATATAAAAAGTATGGTTAACCAAATGGGTATAAGAATTCGAAAAGAGTTGTAGCTGTAGAAAGACAAAATAAAACTAAATATTGAAAAAGGTAAATAATATTTTTTCTTTTCAAGAAGAAACAGAAAGGTTCCTGCCAAAAAGAAAAAAAGAGCCGCTGTTGCCTCATAACCGGTTCTGGAAAAAATAAAAAACCAGGGAGAAAGAGTTATTATGAAACTTGCCAGAATAGCAATTTCCGTTTTTTTTGTAATTTTTTTGGTAAGTAAATAGACAAACACCATTGTTCCCAAGGAATACAAAACCGAAGGAAGTCTAACCGCATTAGCATTGAGCCCAATTGCCCTAACAAAAACGGCTACCGAATAAATATAAACCGGGAGTTTAAATTCACCAAAGGCCCGGAAATGAAGAGGGAGAGTTTCCCCCCATTCGTCTTTAAGATCGGTTGCGATCGAATAGGCGTTATATCCGATTGAAGCTTCATCCCAATAAACCGATGCCGGAATTTCGGCTATTTTATATATTCTGGAAGCCAAAAAAAGGGTCAATACTAAAACGAAAACTATTTTACCGGCTATACCGGTTAAGATTTTCTTACTCTTCATTTTTTTCAACTATTTCAAAAGCTCTATTGCCGTTTAGAAAATCAACCGTCAAAAGCCTGGGAAGCTCATCCGGAAAGTCTCCTTGTTTGCCTATAAACAAGATTTTTTTGCCCGGATTTGCATCGACTATATCCTGAAAACCGGTCCCCGGGTCCCCCAAATCCGGAAAATAAAATTTGTCAAACCTCAAAACCCAGACCCAGTCAAAAGCTTCGTAACGTTCCAGGTTTTTGTCATTTTGATATTTAGCAGGATTCCAGTTTAAGAAAAAGAGAGTAAACATGTGGGGTTCCCCATATGTTCTTGAAAAAACTATTAAATCATAGTCATCGTAATGATCCTTGATATAGGAAACTACCTCTTTATAGCCGTATTGCCAATCCCGCGAGTAAAGCTTGGGGTAGACATTGTAATAGTTGTTTAAATATGACTTCATTTGTGTAAGAAGCAGAAAAAGAGTTATTACGACAAGAAAAATCCTTATTAATTTCTTTTTTCCAATTAGTTCATAGGTTTTTACAAACCCCAGGGCGCAGAGTATTTCATAAGGAATTACCGCCAAAACGGTTCTTAGGGCATTGGGAATACTGTCCACGGTTACAGAAACCGGAATAAAAGCCAAAAGAAGCCAAAAGATTAGAAGCCACCTGTATTTACCTTTGTTTTTAAACAAGAAATATAACCCAATAAGAATGAAGGGGGCCTGAATTGCGTAAAACTCTCCTATGTTTTGCACATGGTGTTGTTTGTGCCCCGCTCCGTTAACAAAAAGAAAGTCGGGAGTAAAGTGACTCAGGTAATTCCCTGCAAATACATACGCAAAGTGGGTAACTTTATTATGAATCAGTCTGGGAAGAGGTTCCGGAAGGTCTGTGGCACCTCTGGCTTGGTTTATTCTTTGGACAAACCCGGGATCATCAGTAATGCTCACCAGTTTAAGCCTGGCCGTTGCCTCCCCGCTTATAAAGAAGCTTGCCAAAGGAAGCATCGAAACCATAAAAACAGTTAAACCAAGTGTAAAAATCTTGAGATTTTTA
>Ga0208375_1004577_pt1 | contig 10782 bp, 14 predicted proteins | sample RifOxyD1_FD_184038 | JGI IMG/M metagenome (GOLD analysis project Ga0208375, IMG submission 184038) | Soil microbial communities from Rifle, Colorado - Rifle Oxygen_injection D1 (SPAdes) | ecosystem: Environmental > Terrestrial > Deep subsurface > Rock core/Sediment | place: Rifle, Colorado... | reverse complement strand
TTCCAGTAATTTATTATTAATATCAATAAAATTATATTCAACCTTCAACAGCACCAATATCAGGAGCAGAACCTTGTGGAATTGTTGTTCCATAATAATCTTTGTATGGGAAAGTGATCATGCTTGAAACATCAATTCCTATGTCTTTGCATCCAGAGCTAGGGTTTAAACTAAAGTTGCTTGTCAGATTTGGATAAGTTACAATTGAATTCATATCCTGCCCTGTTCCTGACTGCCATGATGTTAGATTATAATAACTGGTAGATGCAGTGCCATTCCATGTGGAAAATTTAGGAGTTGCAGTTGTATAATAACAATTATAATCAATATCTGCTCTGGCGGTGTCAAAAAGAAAAGCAAGAGGATTGCCTACCTGGCTTTGAATAATATTATTCTTAACTATTACAGGACCATTAGTTAAAGATGGCGTCGATATCATTAATCCATAACTTCTAAGTCCATAAAATGTATTATGTATTATATATATAGGAAGAATTCCTGTATTTGCTGTATTCCCGCCTGCACCACCCGGTCTTTCGCTTAGATCGATTATATTTCCATAGATGGTCAGGTTTTCACCCATAGGGAAAAAGGCACCACTTACATTTTTAATATAATTATACCGGATAATGCTGCCACTATTATAATAAAAATCAATACCGCTATCAACCGTATTAGAAATATTATTGTATTCGACAATATCTCCATGTGTTTCTTGTATTCCAATTCCAGCATGTTCTATACCTCCGGTGACTCCAATCACATATCTAAAAACTCCATTAATATTATTATTTCTGATTATATTATTCCATCCTCGATATACATAAATTGCAGTATATGCATTATTTGTAATTGTATTATTCTCAACCACTGAATTGTTGGTACTTGTGCTAAGGTATATTGCTGTATATATAGAATTATTTATATCAAGATTCCTGATAGTGATATTATTATTATTCTGACCATAATATGCTTCCCATGCGTCTCTTATATCTAAATTTTCAACAATAGTATTATTTATGTTATATAAATATATTATAGGAACTCTAAATACTCTGAAGTTAGTTGGGGGGTTATTATCTAAAGTATGTACCCATACCGTATTAGATGCTGCTGCTGCTGGTCCCCATTCTCCTGCCGAAAGATTGCCTAAGAAGTTGCTCATGCCTTCTGAGGGTTGATGTGATGAAAGATTGTACTTTAAGTTATTATTATCCCATACTGAATTTTGCTGTCCACCAGCTCCTCTATATGCACTGTAAATTCCAGAATAATTCGCAACAGCCACCCAAACAAGTCCTCTTCCATCACCATATATTATTGGCTTTGGACCTATATCATAAGCCCCCAGGAGTCGAGGAGCTCTTCCTGGAGCAAAAAATATCTGGCCTTCCCATACATCTCCTCTCTTTAATAAAACATAATCTTCTGATTTTATTTTGTTTGCGTATGCTTCAATATATGTCTTTTCAAGATTTTTCCACGGCGTTAAAGGAGACAAACCATCATTGCTATCATTCCCCAGGCTTGAGGAAATATAAAATGTATTATATATACTTTGATTACTTGGATTAATTATAGTAAAGCTAGAAACAGAAGTAATTGCTGAATTATTATTAAAAGAATTATCAACAGCATTTGCATAGTAACTAACAACAGTTCCATTAGGATAAGGACCGAGAGCAAAAGGACCACATGTAGTTGTTGAAGCACATGTTTGTGAGAAATTACTTACGCTAACATTACTACTATTAGCATAAACTCTTATTCTAGCAATACCAGAAGCATCAGAAGCAGTAGCTATAAATGTAATTTGTTGTGTTGAATTGGGATTTAAAGGAAAGTAATTAATTAAAATACTGGGAGCAATTAAATCTTGTCCCGTTATAACATTAGTAACATTACTTGTTCCTCCCTCAATTATTCCTGAAAATTGAACTACAGCAGTATGAGGAGCTTTATTTTCTTGAGCATAATTTATTATAGCTATTCCTGAAAATTTACTTCCTCCATTTAAATTAGGAATGATAACGAATGTAAGTGGTTGTACACTATTTGAACTTATTATACCACCACCAGAGCTTGCAGTAATTCCGTTTAAAGTAACATTTGTGTAATCAATGCTAGGACCATTTGTAAAAATACCATTTGCTCCAAGATATAATGTTAAATTTGTTCCATCCATTTTAACATCTGTACATGTAAATGGGGCTGAAACAAAGCATGTATTTGTCGTTTTAGGATTAAAAACACCAAAAGCAAATAAAGCAGCTAAAGCAAGCAGAACAATTAATGTAGCCCATCCATATGTCATCAAGAATTCCATAGCTGCTTGAGCTTTTTTATTATGCAAGATATCACCTATCATTACATATAAATAAAATAGTCCGTGATATTTAAATCTATTTATAATTATCTTTTATTCTTTATTTAAATTAAAATGGAAACAAATATATACTTAAAAATATTATAAATCATATGGATAAAAAAGGATCATTAAATGTTGTTGATGTCATAGCAGGGTTTTTATTAATAATAGCAGGGATCGTTACTGCTACTGGAAATGTTAATTTGGGCACTGTTTTAGCAGGTCTTAGCTTGTTGATAGAGGCAATAAAAATCGTAATAAAACAAGGATTTTAAAATGGTAATACAGACAAATACTATAATTGGAATTGCAATAGTAATCCTTAATTTAATCCCATTTATATTAAAAAAGCCAAGACTCTTATTTGTAACATCTATCATATCTTTAATAATGTTATTTTTATTACAATATTTATAATTTTTTTATTACAAAGAATATTTCATCATCATAATCTTTTATATAATAATTATAATTTAGTTCTTTTAATATCCTTCTAAACCACGATCTTCCGGCTTTTTTTATTCTAATATTTTTTCCGAGGGCTATTTTGGCAAAACTCACTATAATTATTTTAGATTTTATTTTTTTTAATAATTCTTTACTAAAATTCTTTTTTATTGATTCCAAACTCTCTAATACTTTCAAAATCATACATAAATCTACTTTTGGAAGATTACTTAAGTCATTAATTAAATTAAATGATCTAGCTTTACCATTTATATTATTTTTTTTAAAGAGTTCATTGATTTTTTTGATTTCTTTAATATTAATATCATAACAATAATATTTTGTATTAGGATTAATTGTAGTGTATCTCAAAGGTTCTAGTCCACAGCCCAAATCCATAACACTTTTTGGCTTAAATTCATCAAAAACCTCTTTGTAAAATTCAATATTTCTTTCTTCTTTTATAACTCTGAAAACACCATAAACTTCTCTTAATTGTTTTCTTAGAAATTTAAACATTAATCTATAGTTTTTATTTCTTTCATTATCTAAATCAACTTTATTTTTCAATAAATATTCATTAATTCTTGCTTTTATGAAATTATCATCCAAATCTTTCAATTCTTTTTTGGATTTTAATTTATTTATCAAACTGGTTAATTCCAATTGCTAATCCTCCTACAATAAAACCGACGATAAAATTATTATATGTTAAATCTAAATTTGTTAATAAAAATATAAAAGGTAGTGCAAAAGATATTAACATAATTATAATTTTTTTCTTGGTCATATTATTTAATGCAGAATAAACTAAGCCATAAATAAAGATTAATATGCCGAAGTATATCTTATTTGTATCATCTAAGAAGCTTGTTAATACTAAAATAAATCCAAAATATAGATAATTATTCTTTAGGAAATAATTCATTAATATTCCAATAACTGAACCAATTAAAAACATGAGATTAATATCTGCAAGAAAAATTAATTTCAAAATTATAATGATTATTAAGATAAATCCCAATATTTTCAAGAAATTTTTAATATCCCTTAATTCATTTTTAAATATTTTAGCTAAAACTATTCCAATTATTAATCCCAAAAAACTTATTATTTTATACATATTACATTTTAATAATATTCTTTATAAAAATCTAACTAATACATTTATTGTAATGTAACCATTTTAGAGTAGAAAGATTTATAAATAAGTTATATTATCTTAATTATATGGGTGATGTAAGATACTTTGAAGAAAAAGGGAAGCTGTACAAGATAGATAATGATGGTGAGAAATATAGGATTTCTTTTAGTGAGGAATTACAATTAAAGAACTTAAAAGCCGCTAAAGAAAATAAGAGATGGCTCAAAATGAACTTTTATGGTAAAATGACTTTAGCCTTTTTTATGTTAATTCTTGTCGTAACATTCCTATTTTTGCTTTATAGATTAGACCAAATTAATTTCTTTACAGGATTACTATATAGATAACAGTAAAATGAATATAAAGAATTCAAAAGCGATGTATTTATTCGGTTTGTCTTTGCATCTTATATTTCTTTTCCCAGGATTACAAAATATTGGGGAATTAGTTAAAGAAGAATATCCAAAAATATTTAAAGAAGCTAAATCATTGAATGTAGAACAGATTCTTCTTAGTTATGGTCCTTTATGGGCAACCAATTTTTTTAATAAATCTTCAGACAAAATTTCAGATACATATAATCTCAATGAACCAGCGAGATATGCCCTTGGCGGTTCTTTAGTTGGATTTTGTCTTGGTTATTATTTGAAAAGAAAAGAGAAAAACGCCAAGGATGGGATTTGAACCCACAAGTCCTTTCGGACGCAGCATTAGCAGTGCTGTGCGATACCAGATTACGCGACCTTGGCACAAAATTAAATTTATATAAGTTATTTTAAATGTTTCTATAGAAAGGTTTAAAAGTGTTTAACCTCGTGTTTTTATTAAAGCGAGGTAGAACAGAAGTAAGTAAATTACTGTTCAATCTGGAGTGTTCGCTGGGCTCATAACCCAGAGGTCGGAAGTTCAAATCTTCCCCTCGCTACTTATAATAAAAACTTCTTGTAACTGTGATCTAAATCAACAAATTCATCAGCTGTTTCTTTCAATTTAGAACTAGCACTTCTTCCAAAAGCTATAACCTCGACCCTGCATCCCATTGCTTTTTGTAAATGTTCTATTAATTCTTTATAATCCCCATCACCTGAAACTAGAATAATTGTGTCAAGCTTAGGAGCAAGTTCAATACAATCCATAGCTATACCAATATCCCAGTCTCCCTTTTTCATACCCCCATAAAAAACTTGTAATTCTTTAGCCTTAATTTCAAATCCAATATTCTCCAAAGCATCAAAAAAGCTCTTTTCTTTCAATTCTTGGGCTTCTACAACGTATGCTATTGCTCTTATTAAATTTCTGCCCCTAACTCCTTCTTGTAAGATGGCTTTAAAATTAACCTTGGCTTTGTACAAGTTTTTTGCAGAATAATACATGTTTTGGACATCAACAAAAACACCAACCCTTTGCTGTTTATTTACTCTTATAGCCATCAATATTAATCATCGTAGGTAATTTAAATAGATTTTGGTATTCTAAAATAGTAAAGTTTATATATTATAACGTAATATTACGTAATATGGATATTATAGCAAAGATAAGCAGAGGAAGCAAAATGGATCAAATTTATCTGCCTAAAAATAGGTTTGGTTTATCGGTAGGAAGCCATGTTTTAATTAAAGAAGCAAGGTTCAAAGATGAAGAAAAGTTAATTTTCTACAATATAAGAAAAATAGAAAGAATTAAGATAATAATCGTTAAAGAGTTGTTTAATATGCTTAAAAAGTATAGTTTTGACAATATAATTATTACGGGGTCATTTTTGGATAGTGGATTTAATTTTAATGACATAGATATAATCTTAATTAAAAATAAAGAAGTTAATATAAATAAAATTAAAAATGAGGTTAAGGAAAATTTGGGGATAGACCCGCATTTAATTTTAATAGATAGTAAATCATTGTTAAAAGGAATATCTATAGATCCATTATTTCAAACAATGTTAAGCAGTTATATAAGCAAAAAAAGATTTATTTACCATGTCAAACCCGAGATTAAATATAAGTTACTTGATTTAAGTTTATTAAAAAGCAATTTATTAACTGAAAACTTTGATATTTTAGCAGGAAGCCAAAAATTAGACTTATTGAGAAATTTAGTTTCAATACACATATTTATAACTAAAAAACATATTATTACAAAAGAAGAAGTTTATGAAAAAATAAAAGAAATATTTGGCAACGATATATTTGATAATTTAAGAAATAATACTTTAAATAAAAAAGATTTTATTAAAAAATATAATTCAATATATAATAAAACACTTGAAATTATATTGAATGGAGTAAAGAATGAATCAAAATAGAAATAAATTACTTGATTTATTTATAGGAAACCTTTCTAATGTAGTCATACATAAAATTCTTGAAAATGCAGTTAAAGATAAAAATATTCGTTCAAGATATGAAAAAGAATTAATTAGTAGTGTGGAAATTGCTTTAAATTATAGGAATAAAATAAATCCAATAAACACAAAATTGCAGGAAAAAGATATCAATCATATTAAAGATAAAATAGTTAAAAAGGTTAAATCTGAATTGAAGTCTAGAATAAATAAAAATTATAAAAATATTGATTTAAATTCAATAGAAACTATTTTGGATAATTATTTAAAAAAGTTAAAGGTAATCTAAAATGATATTAGTATGTGGTATAGACGAAGCTGGCCGTGGTCCCGTAATTGGACCAATGGTAATGGCCGGAATTCTAATAGATGAGCGAGATACAATTAAACTAAAAAACATTGGAGTAAAGGATAGCAAGGAACTGAGTGCTAAAAAACGTGAAGAATTATACAAGGAAATCACAAAAATTGTAAAGAATTATAAAATATTAATTATACAACCAAAAGAAATTGATGATGCATTAAATTCAAATGAACTTAATTTAAATAGATTAGAGGCAATTAAGACAGCTTTAATAATAAATGCATTAAAGCCGGACAAAGCAATATTAGATTGCCCAAGTACTAATCCAAGAGATTATGTAAATTATTTAAAATTATTTTTAAAGAATAAGGAACTAAAAATAGATGCGGGTCATAAATATGATTCTAAATTTATTGAGGTTGGTGCTGCAAGTATTTTAGCTAAAGTAACCAGAGATTTGCAAATAAAGAAAATCCAGATGCATATAAAAGAAAACATTGGAAGCGGATATGCCTCAGACCCTTATACTATAAAATTTTTAAAGGAAAATTATCATAAATATCCCGAAATTTTTAGAAAATCTTGGAGCACATATAAAAAAGCAGCAAATCAGAAAAACCTCAATGAGTTTTAGTAAGTTTAAAAAAGAAAGATTTATATACTAATTATATAATTAAATATATATGACCAATATATCTACTATACAATTAAATACAAAAATAATAGACGAACTTAAAAAAGCTAAAGAGCACCCGCGACAAACTTATAATGAGCTTTTGTCTAAAATGACCAAAATTTTTATAGAATTAAAGAAGAGAGATCAATATGATAAATTCTTACATGAAATACAGAAAATAAAAATGAAGGAACTTTGGGATAATAAAGAAGATGAGGCATGGGAGAATGCATGAGTTTGGAGAAGTTGTCTTAGCAGAAGTTCAATTTACAGATACCTTTGAAACAAAGATTAGACCTTCTTTAGTTCTTTTTGAAGAACTTGGGAATGTAATTGTTATGGGGATTACAAGTAATTTAGAAATGGAAGGAATAAAATTAACAAAAAAAGAAGGGGCTGTAAAAGACAGCGTGATAAAGATTAATTATATTTTTACTATTTCTCAAAACATGATAAAAAAATCGCTTTTCTATATATCAAAAGAAAAAAGGAAATTTATTTTAGAAGAATTAATGAAAAGATTAAAAATAAATTAGACGAGTTTTAGCAAGTTTTAAATATATGACCCTTGGTTTATAGATGGAAAATGACAAGTATAAACAAACTTAGATTATATGGTTTTAAATCATTCGCAAAACTTACAGAATTAGAATTTGGAAGTAATTTTTCAACGGTTATAGGCCCTAATGGTGCGGGAAAATCAAATTTATCAGATGCAATATGCTTTGTTCTTGGAAGATTAAGTGCAAAAAGTATGCGTGCAGAAAAGGCTTCTAATTTAATCTATAATGGCGGAAAAAATAATCAGCCGAGCAAGCAGGCAGAAGTCACAGTAGTATTTGATAATTCTAAGAATGAGTTTCCAATGCAGGATAAAGAAGTTAAAATCACAAGAATAGTCAAGCAGAACGGACAATCTGTTTACAAAATTAATGATAATACGATAACAAGACAGCAAATAATAGATTTACTTGCTTCTGCCAAAATAGATCCAGACGGGCATAATATAATTTTACAGGGGGATATAGTAAAGTTTATGGAAATGCATCATGAAGACAGGCGTGAAATTATTGAAGAGGTTTCTGGAATCTCAGTTTATGAAGATAAGAAGCATAAAGCCATGCTGGAATTGCAGAAAGTTGATGAAAAATTAAAAGAAGCAGATATTATCTTGACCGAAAGAAGCGCTCATTTAAGGGAATTAAAAAAGGACAAGGACCAGGCTATAAAATACAAGGATTTACAGAAGTATATAAGAGAAAATAAAGCAACTTATTTACATATTCTGATTAATGAAAAAGAGAAATCAAAAAAACAGATTAATGATCAAATTACTAAGGAAGATTCTAAAAAAAGTAAGGTTCAGGAAGAAATTAACAAAACCAAGAAAGAAATTGAGGATAGAAGAAATGAAATTAAAAAATTAAACGAGGAATTATTATCTCGCGGTGGAAAAGATCAACTAGAACTAAGAAAGAATATAGAAGACATAAAGACGGATTTGACGAAATATACAACTAGGTCTGAGTTTTTGCAAAATGAAATCATTAAAATTAAGAATAGAAAAGAAACTTTGAAAACAAGTCTGCAGGATTATGATAAAAAGATTAATGAATTTGAAGCGAGTAAGAAGGATTTTGAGAGAAAGAAAATTAATTTAGAGAAAAATAAACCAAAGGAAAAGGATATTGATCACCAGGGCAGATTAATGGACTATGTTATACAAAAAATACAAGAATCAAATATAGAAGGGGTTTATGGAACAATTGAGAATTTGGGAAAGGCTGATTCAAAGTATGGCATAGCATTAGAAGTTTGTGCAGGCAGTAAATATAATGGGATTGTTGTTGAAGACGATCATGTTGCAGAGTCTTGTATAAATCATTTAAGAAAGAACAAGGTTGGAACTGCCATTTTTTTACCATTGAATAAGATAAGGCCGAATGAATTAAGAGATGAATTAAAACCATTATTAAAAAGCCAAGGTGTTCATGGATTGGCAATTGATTTAGTTAAATTTAATCCCAGATATAAGCAAGCATTTATGCATGTTTACGGGAGTACAATTGTTGTCGATAGTATAGAAATTGCCCGCAGAATTGGAATTGGGAGGGCAAGAATGGTTACTTTAGAGGGGGATTTAGTTGAATTAAGCGGAGCAATGATCGGGGGCTTTAGAAGGAAATCTACTCTAGGATTAGATAGTTTAATGCAGTTAGACAGCGAAATAAAGAACTTAGTTTCCCAGCAAAAAATTTTGATTACAGAAAAAGACAGGACATTATCAATTTTAAAGGAACAGGATAAAGAATTGATCGAATTTGAGAATGAAATAAGGACATTAAAGGAAAACATAAAGAAAAATGATTCATTAAAGGAAGAGCAGGAAAAATTAGAAAAGAAGTTTTATGAGGAATTCAAAGATTTGGGTATAAAGAGAGATAAGTTAAACGAATTAATACAGGAAAAAGAAATATCGTTAATCAAGCTTGAAGAGAACATAAGAATTATCGAACAGGGAGTAAACAATGTTGCATTGGATAGGGCAAGAGTTATAGCCGAGTTAGAAGGATTAGAAAAAGAGTTTGAAGAATATAAAAATGAAAAGATAATTAGAAAGAATGATCCCCAGGAATTGCTTGAAAATGTAAGAAAACTGGAAGTAGAATTGCAGGCTATGGGGAATGTTAATTTAAGAGCCCTAGAAGTTTACGAAGAAATAGAAAAAGAATATGGAAAATTGCTTGAGAAGAAAGATAAGTTGAATCTGGAAAAACAAGACGTATTTAATTTAATGAATGAAATAGAATCTAAGAAAAAAGAATTATTCATGAGAACCCTAAATGAGATTAATGAGAACTTTAAAAGAATTTTTTCAATGCTTTCAACAAAGGGACAGGCATTTTTGGAATTACAGGATAAGGAAAATCCGTTTAATGCGGGATTAGATATAAGGGTCAAAATAGCAGGAAATAAATATTTAGATATCAAAAGTTTAAGCGGCGGAGAAAAGACATTAACTGCATTGGCATTTATTTTTGCAATACAAGAACTACAGCCAGCTTCTTTTTATTTATTGGATGAAGTTGATGCAGCTCTTGATAAAAATAATTCCGAGAAATTATCAAAATTAATTGCAAGTTATAGTAAAAAAGCGCAATACATAATGATAAGCCATAATGATAATATGATTACAGAAGCCAATCAAATTTATGGTGTAAGTATGCAGGATGGAGTAAGTAAGGTTATAGGATTAAAAATTTAAATATAATTTATAATGAAATGTGGTTCTAATATTTTTATAAGTTTTTTATACTATAACCAAATTAAATACAGTATAAAATTATATTCAACCTTCAACAGCACCGATGTCGGGAGCAGAACCTTGTGGAATTGTTGTTCCATAATAATCTTTGTATGGGAAACCAATCATGCTTGAAACATCTGTTCCATTATCTTTACATGGAGAATTACTACTTAGGTGGAACCCAGATGTAAAGTT
>Ga0208375_1004573_pt1 | contig 10787 bp, 5 predicted proteins | sample RifOxyD1_FD_184038 | JGI IMG/M metagenome (GOLD analysis project Ga0208375, IMG submission 184038) | Soil microbial communities from Rifle, Colorado - Rifle Oxygen_injection D1 (SPAdes) | ecosystem: Environmental > Terrestrial > Deep subsurface > Rock core/Sediment | place: Rifle, Colorado... | reverse complement strand
GGAATTCTACTACCTTTTTCATCCTGTCTTCAGTTCGTTGGTACCCTTGCTCCGTTTGCACATTTCGTTCGGCATTCTCCGCATCAGTGACCATCGTATCGCGGACAATTGTTTCCCGGCGAACTGTTTCGATCTTTGTATCTTTAAGTTGATCGAGCCCAGCGTCTAGATACTGCAGATATAAGGCCTCAGCCTCTTCAGCAATAAAAAGCTTCTTTATACCTTTCGCTTTAAGCTTGCTTATCCTATCTCCATCAAACGCATCGGCCTGCCTGATATAATGGATATATTTTTCGGCAACTTGCACATAAACGTCAAAACTTATAACATTATCAGGTCTTAAGGTACCTATCCGTATGGGGATATAATTCATGAACGCTCCGATTGGTGTCGATGCTGATATCTTAGATGGTTTTAGAAAAGAATCCACTCAACTTCTTCAAGAACTTTCCAAAATCGTAGAAAAAATTGAATCGTCTCACGACTCTTTTCCATCCGGTTGTTTAACCGACTTCTCACAAAAGATTGATCGTATTATGGGGACAGCAAAAACGATAGCTACTATGTCGCCAGAACATGTTGGACTTAAGCGAATCGGAGATCTAGCAGCAGTGTGCAAAGCTGTTGGATATAAGGCTGCCGAAAAAAAAGCTACAAATCTTCTTCCGCTCTTTGCTGCGTTCTGGACAGATGCCATTGAAGTGATTCAAAATCTTATCGACGCTTTAGATGATGCCGACAAAACCAATCAGATATTCAATTCCTTCTCATCAGTCTTACAAAGCCGGCTCCAATGGTTGGCCAAAAAAGTCCGCTAATAGTAAAATAGTAAATAGGTTGTGAATCTAATACTTAACGCTTATGATGAGCCACAAAAGAGCGGAATCGTGACCGAAGATCAGAAATCTTACAGTAAAGAGCTCATATCATTTGATGAGATTCGACGTCTTAGTGAAGGGCTTCCTCTGTTCAGCGGAACAAAATTGCCAAAAGAAGCATACGCTCCAGTTACAGCAAAAAAACTCAGCAAAGCCAAAGTCCTATGGCTAAACTTCGATTTACTTCGCGATGAAGGCATTCCGTTTCCGAAACAAGGTCTTACACCTTATTTTGAAAAAGCTGTTTTGGACGCTTTTGCGTATTCCGTTCCTCAACCGACAGACCCGCCTGAACTGTTCAACGAAGAGGAAAAAATCTTTTATGCCGACCGCTATGGCGGTGAAGGCCTTGAGGGAAATTGGGGAAGCGGGCGAGCGGCTTCAGCTGGTCGCGTACAAATAAAAGGTATTGGTCGAACGCCACTAGTGGGAAGGCATGTTCCAGACCACCATTCAAATGGCGGTACCTCTAAAAATGAGGCGATGATCGAAGCCATATGGGGAGAAATAAACTACAGAGAATTACCCTTCGGAAGCAATCAAGGTAGTCGAGTTCTGGCAATCATAGATCCAGGAACGTGGACAAAATGGAAAGATGGCGGATGTGAAGCAAGAGCTTTGGTCGTCCGCTTGGATCCTGTACGACCCGCACATTTTTTACCGAAAGCACCGACCAAAGGCGATGAACTTCCGGAACACGAAGAGCTGAGAAATGTCGAAAATATTAGAGTATCCGCGGCGCTAAAACTGATGCACAGAAGTCTAGCTTGCCAAGACCTAGGCGACGGAATCAGAGAGTTCGCTCATCGTCTTGGTGTCCATTCAGCAACGGCGTTTGCCCGAGGTTTCTATCATGGAACAACCGCACCATCGAATCGTGAAATAAACGGAGGATTTCTAGATTACGGAACTCAAACAGCTCAACCCGGATTCGGCCAAGTTTATGTCCTTCAGGAAGTCGCTCCGGCTGGTTTGGATTTTGAGGAAATTAAAGACGTCAACAGCTGTTTTGCCGAGTGTTTCAAATCGTATTCTGTTGTTTTAAGAAATTCAGCTAACGTTCGATCCCCATCACCTACTGTCGAAGAACTAAACAAGATCTCAGATCTCGGCTATCAAGAGACCTTAACAAGAGAACTTTTATATCTAACGGGTATGCCTATTCATCTTGTCGACAAATACCGTGAATTACCTCTCGCAAAATCGCTGGCAGATACGTTGTTACAGATAGCGCGGCACGGCTGCGTAAAAATCTGCGTCGATAAGGATATGCCAAAGAGGGTTAGCGAACTCGATTTGCGCAGAATCTTGATTAAAATGGCAGAAGTTCACGATCAAAACATTGATACGATAGAAGCGTCATTGGAGGAAGAACTTCCCGACCAATATTCAAAAACTTTCATCGACCAGTATTTATCTTTTTATCGCCTCGTTAAACAAGAAGCCCAGTTTGATGGACTAAGTGAACCTGGTTTGAGGGGTTATATTATCGAGTCCGCGCGTCTTCGTAACCGAATTCTTCCTGATCTTTACCGATCCAATCTGAGGACGACTAATCAAAAATTTATTGATGATTACCAGAGGACGGGGTTACGAACACCTTTATGGGATAGCATTAACGCAAGGATCCGGAAAAACGCTTACACTTTTAAAAACGTTGCGCGTTACCAAGTTGTCGTATCGGAATTCAGAGATCCTTTGGACAACGCGTTTCTGCGTTATTTGTTCGACGCAAACGAAAATGCTGAATTCATTTCGCTATCCGTCCCGATCATAGATGAAGAAGTACGCTTTAAGGGTCAGTTTCTAACCGTGTCACAAGCGACCGGCGCAAATCTGGTTCTCAGCTCCGCTAATGACGGTAAAATTCTTGCAGCCACAGCACCCTTACAAACTAACGCAGATCTTACTTTTAAGATTCCGATCCCAGTGCAAGCAAAAGAGCCGAAAGATTTAGAACTTAATCTCATTGCTTCCGACGGCAAGCGGCTTTTGAAAATAGATTTGAAAGCAATTTTAGCCGAAATTACGGAGTTCCGGACCCCATTACCTCCATCATCATCTCTGCTTAGCTTCAAACAGATATTGAACGCAGTAGCTGCGACCGCTAATGCTGCGCTGGCGAAAGAAAAAGTTCAGGACGATAAACGCAAAGAGAACGAAATACCGTCGGACGCTGCTGCCAATTCTACTCAATTAAATTAACACGACCGCTTGAGACAAAAATAAGGCATGTTGTTTGGAAAACCAAAACCATGGCCCTAACAAATTCGTCAATTGCCGAAGCGTTCGACCGGGTAGCAGATTTATTGGAAATTGACGGAAATAACGTCTTTCGAATTCGAGCGTATCGAAACGCAGCACGAGTGATAGAAAACTGGCCCGCCAGCTTAGCCGAGATGATTAGAAAGAACGAAAAGCTGCCAAAAATGCCGGGCCTGGGTTTCGATCTTCAAGGCAAAGTAGTTGAACTAGTTTCGAGCGGTAGGCTGTCCGTGCTTGAGGAAATGAAGAAAAAGTTTCCAGGCCAAATTTTTGAACTTCTCACTATTCCCAATGTCGGCCCTAAGAGGGTTCGACAGCTCAGGGACGAACTTAAGATAGACAGTATCGACAAACTGAAGAAAGCTGCGGAACAACACCAATTAAAAAAGCTGCATGGATTTTCAGACAAATTGGAGAACAAAATAATCTCAGAGCTTCAAAAACGCTCGAATTCACCGCAAAGAATAAAACTGAGTACCGCAAAAAGAATCGCTGATCCTTTGATAGAATATCTGAAAGCTTCAAAAGCAGTAAAAAACTGTACCGTAGCCGGAAGTTATAGAAGAAAAACAGAGACCGTCGGAGATCTCGATATTTTACTGACTACTAGAACGCCAAATCTCGTTATGAATTGGTTTCTGGCGTTTGAAGACATAATGAAAGTGCTTGCTCATGGAACTACGAGATCAACCGTTAAATTGGCCAATGGTTTACAGGTAGACGTGCGGGTTGTTCCGGAAGAAGACTACGGCGCGGCCCTTCATTATTTTACCGGTTCTAAGAACCATAACATTGCAATACGAACAATGGGCATCAAGAAGGGCCTGAAAATCAACGAGTACGGAGTATTTAGAGGCAACAAAAAAATCGCGGGAAAAACAGAACAAGAAATTTTCCAAGCCGTCGGTCTTCCTTTTATCGAACCGGAACTCCGCGAGAACCGTGGGGAAATCGAAGCAGCAAAAAATAAAGTTTTACCCTGTTTAATTTCCATCTCTGATATTCGCGGGGATCTGCATGCGCATAGCAAAGCCACCGACGGAAGACTGTCTATCGAAGAAATGGCAGCGGCCGCCAGCAAGCGGGGTTATGCATATTTAGCCATCACAGACCACTCAAGACATTTAAGCGTAGCAAGAGGCCTGAAACCGCAAGACCTGTTAAAACAAATCAAGAAAATTGATAGCCTGAATGCCGCTGACTCAAGAATTAGAATCCTAAAAAGCATAGAAGTCGATATTTTGGAGGATGGAAGCCTGGATCTGCCCGATCACGTGTTAAAGGAGTTAGACTTTACTGTTTGCTCCATCCATTACAAATTCAATCTCTCGCCGGAAAAACAAACTGCACGGATATTGAAAGCTCTCGAAAACCGCTACTTCTCGATTTTAGGGCATCCGTCAGGTCGCCTGATTGGCCGCAGAGAAGCGTATGATTTGGACTTCAATTTAATTATGAAGGCTGTTGCAGAACGAGGTTGTTTTCTGGAACTCAACTCTCAACCCGATCGTTTGGATCTGACCGATGTTCTTTGTCTTCAAGCTAAGCAGATGGGAATTAAAATTGCTATTTCAACAGACGCGCACAGCGACACAGAACTGGAATTCATGGAGTTTGGTATAAATCAAGCGAGACGAGGCTGGCTCGAAGCATCGGATGTTTTAAACACTCTTCCGCTTCAAGATCTTCTTAGAAAACTGCAGAGGTTACGGAACTAGTTAGATTTCAGTTTCTGAAATAGATCATTAGCAATTATTTCGTATCCCTGAGGTGTCGGGTGACAAAAATCAAAATAGAGACTAAATCCGTTCGCTTCAACAAACGAAGGCGTTACGTCCACATAAGGAATATTCAAAGAAGTAGCCTTTGAAATGGCTCTTGCCACCAATTCTTTAGATCCGCTCTGATACTGATTCGGGGTAAAGGTGTATCTCGGCGGGACAATCAATAACAAGAAAGAAGCACCGTGTTTCTCCGCGAACGACTGGATTGATTTAATTACACTGAATGTTTTTTCGAATGCGGTATCGAGTCTTTTCTGAGTTAAATAAAACTGATCGAAACCTAAATTGTAGTAATAATAATTTGAAGAGTCCGAAAACACGGGATTTGGATACTTGTGTGAGAGATAGTTACCGACTTTTCTAATAAGGTCGTTGTATGCTTTTGTAGGCTCAAAAAACAGCCCGGTCAAAGGAAGTGTAACCATATATTGATCGTCAAAATAGGAAACAGCGTACCTGTGTCCGCTTATCTTTGTCAGCAAACCGTTCTCATCCGGAACATCAGCTATTACTAAAGCCTCATCCGCAACATCATTAGCTAACTCAATTTCAAGTAACACCATATTTGGTTTATGCTTCTGAAAGTCTCGGCTCAGATGAGCGGAATATATTGACGGAGAATTGCCACGAGCGGTGTTCAACACTTCATACTTTTTGCCTTTCGGGTTTGCGTTCAGCAGTCTCTCTAAAATAGTGGTGTAATGGTCCTTCTCTTCGACCAAGACTCCGAGTCCGATTGAGTCACCGTATGAAAGAATTCTATAAACTCCGGGCTGGCCCGCTTCAGTGATATCCGTGGAACGGCGCATGCTGAAATTATTGAACTTCATTACAATATTCGAAATTGTTGGCGTTGTATTCGGTTTCACCCTAAAAACATATCTTGAGTTGATCCCTGGAACGATTTCATAAATAGTGTTTTTGTCTGAGTGAGTCATCGTTACGACAATTTCGAGAACAACACTAAATAGTGCTAATCCGAGAACAGAACCCAAACCGATAGTAATGAATGAAAACAATACGCCTCTATAGCTTTTCTTTTTTCTTTGTCTTTTCATTTTATTTCATTTTATCAAGGTATGTAAAAAAAGGAGTGTCTTTTTTTACTGTATTCGTTCGAATTCCGATCTTGAATATCTGATAAAAACGCGCATACTTTCCTTATCATGAAAAACTCAACGATCCAAAATTACATCGGTATATTGTTTTTGTTAACCGCATTTGCGTGTGCGTCAACAGGAGATGATGTGAAAAAATCCTCAGTAGGGTTAAGCCTGCAAGAAGAGACAAACCAGTTTCTGGCATCCTATCAAGATGAGCTAAGTGATTTGTACATCAAAAGTGCTCTCGCGGGATGGAAAGCGGCTAATACCGGAAACCAAAGCGATTTCGAAGCAAAAGCCAAAGCTGAGTTGGAGCTAAAAACGTTTCATAGTAACAAGGATCGTTTTACGAAGATTCAAGAGTTGTTAAAAGCGAGTGCATCGCTTGATCCTCTAACGGTTCGATCTCTGCAAATAGCTGAACTTGAACACAAGGAAAACCAGCTACCCAACGAACTCATAAAACAGATGGTAGACCTTTCTACAAAAATCGAGCAGACGTTCAATACTTTTCGCGGGGAAATCGACGGAAAGAAATTTTCTAACAATGAACTTCTTACACAAATAGAAGAGGAAAACAATTCTGTACGGCGAAAACAGATTTGGGAAGCCTTGAAACAGGTAGGAGAAGCAGTCGCTCCAAATCTGATTGAACTTGCTAAAATCCGAAATAAGGCCGCCAAGCAGCTGGGCTACAAGAATTTTTGGGACATGCGTATACGATTACAAGAACATGATCCTGTTAAACTCGTCGCTCTCTTTAAAGAGTTAGAAAAAAGTACTAACAAGCCTTTTTCTCAGATGAAACAAACGCTCGATAAGGAACTAGCCAAACGTTTCAAGGTAAAAATTTCGGAAATTCAGGCATGGCACTACGATAATCCTTTCTTCCAAGCCGCACCGCCGTCAGACAAAATCGACCTTGACGAATTCTACAAGGACAAAAAGAAAGAAGATATTGTTCAAATTGCAAAGCGGTATTATTCGGACTTGGGCTTCGATGTCGACAATATCATCAACAGATCTGATCTCTATGAACGAGAAGGAAAGGATCAACACGCTTTCAGCACGGACATCGACAGAGCAGGAGACGTGAGAACGCTTCAAAACGTACGGCCAAAAGCTGAATCGATGGACACGATGCTACATGAATTCGGCCATGCACTCTATGCGGAACATACAGACCGGTCTCTACCTTTTAACATAAGAGATTCTGCTCATATCTTCACCACAGAGGCAGTTGCGATGTTCTTTGGGGCTATGCCGTCCAATGCCGATTGGATGGTTGCTTATTTGGGTATTGATCCTAAAACTGCCAAGCAAGCAAAAGACCCACTTGCGGAACAAAGAAAGAGAGAACAGCTTATTTTTGCTCGATGGACACTCGTAATGCTCAACTTTGAAAAAGCGCTTTACGAGAATCCCACCCAAAATCTGAATAAGCTATGGTGGAAATTAGTTGAGCGGTACCAAAAAGTACGACAACCAAAAGGACGTAATGCTTCCGACTGGGCTTCAAAACCCCATTTCACTATCGCTCCGGTCTACTATCATAATTATATGATGGGAGAACTGTTTGCAGCGCAGATACGCGCGACACTGGCCAAACAATCAATCGACAAGAAAGCGTGGGGAGAGTTCTTCAAAACTAAAATATTCTTCCCGGGAATGAGAAAACAGTGGCCGGAGTTCGTAAAAGAGGCAACAGGACAAACACTTTCAGCGAAGCATTTTGCGAAAGAACTGAAATAGCTAAAGCATCAGAATCTTTCCCAAAGCTTCCTTGATAGTTCTAATGATTTTGCTGCAACTTCCTCTTCATCAAGATCGATGCAGAGTTTCTTGTTTTCCATAAGAACTCTGCCCGATGCAATCGTTGTATCAACGAACGACTGAGATAACCCAAACCCGAGATGGCCAAGAAAGGTTTCAGACGTAAAAGGCGTCGGAGGATAATAATCCATTAAAATAATATCGGCTGCCGCCCCCGCTTTTAACACGCCAATATCCAATCCCCACTGGCTGGAAGCAATCTTAGAGTTATTAAAAAGCAAAGTTGACAGCGATTCCATAAATCCGACCGACGGATTATCCTGAGCGAGATGATGAACCCACAAAGCCACCCGGACTTCCTCGAGCATATTTACCGTCATGGCGTCGGTACCCAGACCGACTCGTATGCCCTTAGCGGACATCCTTATTATGTCGGCCACACCAACAGCGTTATTCATATTGGACTGAGGATTATGAACAACAGTCGTATCCGATGCCTTAAGTAAATCCATCTCTTTTTCGTTAACGTGAACACAGTGGGCCGCAATACTCTTTGGCCCTAACACTCCGAACTTATTTAACCTCTCGACGACCCTCATCCCGAAATGCTTTTGATTATAATCCTGATCGGATTTGGCTTCGGCCACGTGGACATGAAAACCAGCACCCAAGATCTTACCTGCCTCAACAGCTTTCTGGAGAGTTTTATCTGTAATAGTAAAGGAAGCATGTAAGCCGAACATGGCCTTGAGCTGAGAGTCGTTTTCCTTATTGCATCTCTTAATAAAACTGACGTTTTCGTCAATACCGTCTTGAGCGATCTTTTCGCCATCTCTGTCTGAGAGTTCATAGCAAAGCGAAGCTCTTAGACCCACTTTCTTTACCGCTTCTGCAATTCGATCAAGAGAACCACGAGCAGCAAACGGACTTGCATGATGATCTATTAAGGTCGTAGTGCCTCGTTTAATAGCATCAACAAGCGGTAAGAGAGCACTGTAATAAGAGTCATCCAACGTGAGTTTTTTATCCAGCCGCCACCACAGATTTTCTAACACTTCTTGAAAGTTGGCCGAAGGCTTTGCTTTACCAAGCCCTCTGACCATGGTGCTGTAAAAATGCATATGCGAGTTGATAAATCCCGGCAACACCACTTTACCTTTTGCATCGATGACTCGATCGTAATTGGATTTGAATTCGCTTTGAGGAGCGATTTTCTTTATTCTATCGCCTTCACACAAAACTGAGTGATCTGTAAGAACTCGATTATTCTCTCCCAGAGTTACTACTGTTCCGTTTTTTATCAGTAACGAAGCCATCTGTTTTCCTTTCTTCCACTAAAAGACTAATTCTTATTTTTCCTGTAACAGCGCTGCCTCTTCGCGAGTTCTTTCTCTCATTGAAAGAGCATTTGAAAAGCATTTTTGCGTACAGATCGAACAACCGATACATTTTGCTGGATCGGTTTGCGGAATGCGGTCCGCGTTAGGCGTTATTGCGAGATAAGGACAACGCCCGCAGTTGCCGCAATGTTGGCAAAGATCAGCATTTGCTGAAGATATTTTCTTCTGAGAAGAAAGCTCCATAAAACCGGTGATCGGATCCGGGAGCGCTTTTCCGATCAATTCTCGCACTGAGAGAATACCTCTTTCCTCCATCAAATGGCTCAGCCCACTGTGGAGTTCTTCGACTATTCTGTAACCGTACTTCATTGCTATCGTACAGAACTGAACAGTCTTTGCTCCTAAAGCAAGAAAATGAGCAGCCGACTTATAGTCCATAGGTCCGCCGTTGCCGGAAACAACAATTCCCATCTTCGATACATTTGCAAGAGTAAGGTTACTTATAGGAGTAACACCGTCACCACTCATCCCGACGACAACCCCTTCTTCCCAACTGGCTTTGTTTCCTTTACGGAAAGCGAGAGTCGGAAACGTGTTTGCAAGAGTAACGCCCGCTTTTTTATGCGGATATTTTGCAAATACTTCTTTAATGGCCGCCATGATCGGATAAATGGCGGTTACAGCTGCAGTCAGCTTAAAAAGCTTCGGTACATCCGGATCTGACACTTCCATTACCCAATCGACTATTTTTGCGGTTAACTCGGCATCCTGAGAAACTATATCGCCCTTCGTTCCATCTCCGCCCTGTGGGCATGACAAACTGTACTCAATGCCCATAACACCGGATCTCTCAAGTTTAAGGGTATTGGATTGCCAGCCTTGTTTATCTGATTCATCATTTCCAGTCACCGGTCCACCGGTCGAAGCCATCGTTAACCTATCAGGAAACTCACGAATAAGTCGTTCCACTTCTTTACACACTCTATCCAGAGAATGAGCGGAAACATTGTCACAATTTCCATACGTCACCTGATTAAAAGCAAACATATATGCGGCAGGAATGTGAATCGGAACGTTATCAAAGGCAGTTTTCATTACGCCGCCTGCCCATCCTGCCTGATAGGCTCTTTTCATCTGTTCATATCCGTCGCTAGGCGGTGCTGCGGATAACAAGAAGGGAGAAATTATTTTTCGACCGAAAAAATCCGCATCCAAAGAAATAGGCGTTAAATTTCTTCCCGACAATACCAGCGTACTTTTTGTATTTTTTGAAATTTCGGGTCTTTTTTCATCGTGAACAAATGCGTCTGCTTCAAGCGCCGCATTTTTTCCCGCAGCAACAGCTTCAACAATCGTTGTGGGACCGTTTTCAACATCGCCGGCGTAAAAGACGCCTTTCTTTGCTTCAGAAGCAAAAATGACTTTCGACCCTGGCCGCGACCCGATTGCCATAATAACAAAGTCGATGTCTTTTCTCAGTTGGTTAGAGCCTTTAAGAAGAGTGACGGCAGCTGGAGAAAACCTCTTTCCGTCTGCGAGCCCTACCTTGACAGTCACGAGACCTTTTACGGTCTTTCCTTTTTTAACTATCGATTGGACTTTTGTTCGGCCACTTACATGAATTTGATTATCCAGCAAAGCCTT
>Ga0208375_1004572_pt1 | contig 10789 bp, 12 predicted proteins | sample RifOxyD1_FD_184038 | JGI IMG/M metagenome (GOLD analysis project Ga0208375, IMG submission 184038) | Soil microbial communities from Rifle, Colorado - Rifle Oxygen_injection D1 (SPAdes) | ecosystem: Environmental > Terrestrial > Deep subsurface > Rock core/Sediment | place: Rifle, Colorado... | reverse complement strand
ATAAATAAGAATAATAGAAACAGAGAGTTTTTTCATTGCAAAGAATGTGGATTTCAATGTCATGCAGATTTGAATGCGAGTAAAAACATCTCCCTAAGAGGATACAAAATCTTCTATGGGCAGGCTGCTGTAAACCAGCCATATATCTCAAATAATAAGACAAAGTTTAGAGATAATGAATCCTTAGAAGTGTAATGCCCCACTGCGAAGCGAAGCGTAGCAGGCGAGCGAAGCGAGACCCCTCTGGGGTGGGGATAGCTTCTAAGTATATTCAGGTTTACTGATAGTTTGTTTGAAAAAGCGAAAGCGGATGTTTATGTTGATGGTGTGCATATGGGTGATTTGTTTACTTTTTTGGTTGCGAACTCATTAGATCTTGAAGTGGATTTTGGGCCTTTGCATTTTAAAGTTAAAGATTCAATGGGGACAAATGGACGTGAAGATTTTAGGTGTATTCTTTCTGAAGATACAAATATTAGAGAAATTGTTGGGCAGTTAGGGAATCTTTTTGGGATTAAAAAAAGGTTTGAGCCAAAGTCTTGTACTATTGAAGATCTTGTTACAAGGGATGTTCGTGAAATTACAGTTTTGCCTAGAGGAGAAATGGGGTATTTAGTTGATGGAGATTGTTATAGGACTGGTAAGCTTATAATTGTTAAGCCTATTGGGCCTTTGAAATATTTGAAAGTTTAAGTTTTTTAAAAGTAAAGATTATAAACTATTATTGGAAATGGTCATTAAATGAAAGAATTATCTGGAAAAACTAAAGTTTATGGATTGATTGGGAAGCCTGTTGAACAAAGTATGAGTCCCGCGATGCATAATGCTGCATTCAAAGATTTAGGAATAGATGCTTGTTATGTGTGTTTTGAAATAGAAAATAATAATGTTAAGAAAGCTTTAGATGGAATCGTTGCTTTAGATATTAAAGGTGTTAATGTTACAAGTCCTTACAAACAAAAGGTTATAAAATATTTGGATAAGATTGATCCGGTTGCAAAAAAGATTGGGGCTGTGAATACTATTGTTAATGTGAAAGGAAAACTTATTGGATATAATACGGATTGGTTAGGGTTGGTTTATTCTTTAGAAAAGCATATGAGTTTATCCAAGAAAAAGATTGTAATCCTCGGCGCAGGTGGTTCAGCCAGAGGAATTGTTTATGGATTAAAAAAGAAAGGTGCTGAGATTATTATTCTAAATCGGTCAGTTAGCAAAGCAAGAAAACTAGCTAAAGAGTTTAATGTGGAATATGGAGGGTTAGAGGAATTAAATAATCTGAGTGGGGATATTTTAATTAATTCAACGCGAGTTGGGATGTATCCATGTTTGAATGTTTCAATCGCGACAAAAAAACAAATTCAAAATTTTTCTATTGTTTTTGATTTAGTCTATAATCCTATAGAAACAAAATTTTTGAAGCTTGCCAAAGAAGCTGGGTGTAAAACTATTGATGGGTTGAATATGTTAGTCTATCAAGGCCTGGTTGCGTTTGAATTGTGGACTGGGAAAAAACCGAATTTTAATTTGATGTATAAAAAAGCAAAAGATAAGTTGTAGAATATATATTTTTTTCATAGTTAATTTTTTATATTAAGTAGTTATTTTTTAGGTTATGAAAAGGAATGTGATTCTAATGGGTGGAAAAACTCATGTTTTGTCTTTGCCTTCTGCGTGGATTAAAAAGTATGGGATTCAGAAAGGTGAAGAGTTAGATGTTGAAGAACGAGGGAATCAGGTTATTGTTAGTACAGAAAGGAATTCTGATGGTGGGGAGATAGAAGTTGATTTTTCTGCGTTGAATGTCATGCTTGGTAGAGCTGTTGGTGGATTGTATAAAGCTGGGTATGATAAGATTAAAGTTAAGTTTGAAACAAAGGAACAGTTGCAAAAGATTGAGGAGACTTTGCATAGGACTTGTGTCGGGTTTCAAGTTACAAAACAAGGAGAGAATTATGTGTTGATTGAATGTATCTCTGAAGTTATACCTGAAGAGTTTGATAAGTCGTTGAAAAGGTTGTTCTTTTCTATTGAATCAATGAACCAGGATTTGGTTGAGGCCATGGAAAATAAAGATGTTGAAGCTTTGAAGAAAATTATTGATAAAGATGATCAGATTAATCGGTTAGCAGATTTTTGTCGTCGAGTTTTGAATAAGGACGAAACGCAAATTCTTTTGAGTTCTGGTTCGGTATATTATATTGTTGAGCAATTAGAGCGGTTAGGTGATTATTACAAAGCTATTGCTGGACGGTTGATTGATAGGAAGATTGGGTTTACAAAAAAGGATGTAGAGTTGTTTAAGGCTTTAGGTGATTATTTTATTTTGTTAAGAGAATTATATTATGATTTTAATCTTGAAAGGTATGAATTTTTTGGTGTGAAAAGAAAAGAATTGTTGAGTCTTGTTCCTGAGAAGAGTGATTTATTGTGGTACCAAGGGTTTATTTTAGAAACTGTTTTTGAGATGAATGGGATTCTTGCTACCAAACGTCTATAGTTCTACCGAGATAATCTTTTGTTGCGTCGAGCAAAGCTCTTTCTCCTAATGCTTCTAGGCGCATTTTTGCTAATTCATAGAAGTATCTGGATCTTGTTATGGATTTTGTAGAAAAACTTCCTGTTTGACATAGTGCGACATGGACTGCATACAAGGGCCTGGTTGCTGGATTTAAATCTACACCTGCAAGGATTTGGTCTTGGATGCCGATTAAGAATGGATGTGTTGTGAATGTTTCTAAGTCTAGCCAAGGGTCTCCTAATGATGCTTTTTCTAAATCTAATAGTGTTCCGTCCTTGAGGACATTTGTTGGGTAAGCATCGCCATGTACGGGTGAACTCCTTTTTTCAAATTTTTGTTTGAATCTTTCATATTCGTCTAGAAATCTTCTAGGGTCTTTTGCTGGGAATCTTTTTGTTAGTCTTCTTTGTAATTCTGGAATTAAGTTATATGGTTGTAGTTCAGGGATTTCTAATTTATGTAATCGTCTTAGATTTGTGATTGCTTTTTTTGCTGCAGCTAATGATTCATCACCTGTAGTTAGACCTATAATGAAATCTAAATCGGGGGAATCTTTTCTTAATGTGACTAAACAATCTTCGTCTTTTTCGTTATAAACTGCTAAGGGTAATACTGATATTCTTTCTTCTGGGGGAAGTTTGTCATAGATTTTTCTGAGGACATCATATTCTTGTCTAAGGCCTGAGCCCTGTTTTATTACTAATACAGATTTATGTTCATCAGTGGGAATTTTTGTAACTTTGTTTCTTGAGGCACCTAATGATTGAAGTTCTGATTTGTGTTTTGCTATTAATCCTTTCCAATGCTCTTGAGTTTCTGGTAAATCTGCTGAAGTGAGGAATATCCCTTCGAGAATCTCAGTTCTATCCGATGGATATATTCTTTTGATTTTTCTCCAAGTATCTTTCATTTGTTTGTAATCTTTTCTTTGGAGTTCATATTGGGCAACTTCTAGAAGGTCTTCTAAATGGTCGGAGTGAAACATTAATCTTACAACTGGGCGAGAAATTCCGTTGATTGCTTTCCATAATATATTTTCTTCGGGTTTGCAGTCTGTTTCAAGTAATCTTTGATAATAGTGTACACCTAATTCTAAATCTCCTTGAGCAATATGGTAGTTGCCTAATAGGCCTTCTCTTTGGAATTCTTCTCTGTATGTTATTTCATGTAATTTTAGATTTAGATCTAACCATCGTTTAGGATGCTTTCTGCGATTTATTACTGCTGCTGGCCAGACGACTCTTTGTATTTTTAGAAAGTTTTTGAATCGTGGCGGTTTGATATTCTCAAAAGCAGAAGTCCAATAATACATAATTGCTAAGCCTAATGTTCCGTTAATGAAAGGAGTTAAATCACCATACCTTGGTTGTATGTGTGTTCCAGTATATTCATTAATTTTATTTGTTATAAACTCGGCTAATGGTGCTAAAAGAATTCCTGTTGCTATTATATAAGGTTTATATTTAATTGGTATTTTCATTTAGATTTTGGTTTCTTTTCATTGGAGAAAGTGCTTGGAATATCAATTAGATATTTACCTTCTTCAAGACGGAATACTAATGGGTTCCCTTTGAATAAATCGATTAAATCTATTTCATATTTTCCGGGGGCAGTAACCCTAATACTTTCAAAGTCTAGAATTACTGGTTCTTCGGAGTTTGTTTGATCTATAATTTCAAAAATATCTTTTTCCATTTGGGTTTTTTCTTCAAAACTCAAACTTTGCATTAATTCTTCAACTTTTTTTAGTTGTTCTTCTTTTACGAAGAAAAAGAATTTCCCACCACAAGTACAGCCAGTAAGTAATTCTTTACATCCTGTTGGATAAATCTTAGAACAGCGTACGCATTGGTGTGGCATTTTTAGTTCCTTTTGTTATAGGTAAATAATTCTATCTTGTCTGGGTTTCTTTTTATTTCTTTAACGACAGTTGCTGGGCCTATAATTGTTAAGCCATCCCTGTCACCCATAATTACCTTTAGGATCATTTGTTTGAATTGAGCGGTTTTATTCTTTTCGCTATTTGGATATATAGTACATAATTCTATCCCTTTGAATTCTTTTGAAACTTCTTGCATTGTTCTTTCAATTAATGCGGTTTCTTCATTCGATTTTAATCTGCCTTGCATTAAAACAATTTTGTTCCTTTTTACAATACCTAGAATTTTTGATATTCTTCTCTCTGATGAAAGGTTTTGTATCTCGTTAAATGGAACGTATTGAAATGTTAACATCTTTTACCTCTTTATTATACTGAACAAAGTCTCGTAAAGCTCATCTACATTAGTGCCTTTATGAGCGGATATCCCTACAACAGGATATTGCGGAAACGCTGCTTCAATGCCTTTAATGTTGGCTTTCTTTAAATCTGTTTTGTTTGCTGCGATCAAAACTGGAATATTTCTTGCGGCTAAATTACCAATGATAGTAATGTTTACTTGTGAATAAGGATTCATTGTTGAATCTAAGACAACGATTACACAATCCATGTTATCAAGCCATTTGATTGCTTCAATAACTCCTTTGGTTGCTTCTTTTGCTCTTTCTTTTGCTAATTTTTTATTCATTTTATGTTTTAAGAAATCTTCATAATCAATCTTTGTTGCAATCCCTGGAGTATCAATTAAATTGAAGCTTAGTTGTTTGCCTCTTTTTTTGATACTAATATTTTCTTGAACTTTTACTTCTCTAGTTTCGTGAGGGATTTCTGAAACTGAACTCATTTTTGTGTCTTCACCTAACCAATCTTGGCAAATCTTGTTTGCTAATGTAGACTTTCCTGCGTTTGGTGGACCATAAAGACCCAATTTTATGTGTTTTTTTGTTTTGAATAAGCTAGGCATAAGCTTGTTTAGAAAACTCTTTAGGTTGTTCATCATTTTTTATTCCCTCGATGATTTTTATAGACAGATTCTTTAAAAAGATTTCTGTGGTTTTTGATGAGGATTTATTATAGGCCGAGCATTTCTCTTAATTCTTCAGAAGGTTCCCATGGTGGGTCAAAAACGACTTCAATTTCAACAGTTTTTACGCCTTCTTTCTGGATTAGATTTTTTAATCCTTCAATCATATGCGGGCCATAAGGACAGAAGGGTGTAGTGAAGGTCATTGTGATTTTAACATAATCATGATCTAGTTCAATTTTGTAAATTAAACCTAGAGTCCAGATATCGATTCCTATCTCTGGGTCTTTAAAATTCTTCAAGAGGTCTATTAGTTTTTCTTGTGTGATCATTTTAGATTTTCAAAGCCGTCCTTTTCAATTATTTGAGCAAGTTCGTAACCGCCCTGTTTAATAATTTTACCATGCATTAAAATGCTGACTTCATCAGGTTTGATGTAATTGAATATTTTGTTGTAATGGGTAATTAACATTACTCCAAGGTTCTTTTTGACTTGGTTGGTGATGGCTTTTGAAATTATTTTGATTGCGTCAACATCTGCGCCTGAATCAGTTTCATCAAGTACTGCATATTTTGGTTGTAATAACACTAATTGTAATATTTCCATACGCTTTTTTTCTCCGCCTGAGAAGCCTTCATTTAGGTTTCTTTTTGCGAATGCAGGGTCGATGTTTAGTTCTGACATTTGTTGTTTTAGTAAATTATAAAAATCTATGACTGAGTATGGTTTTTCGGAATTATTGTTTACTGCGGTTCTTAAGAAATTAGTAATATTTAATCCTGGGATCTCATGTGGGTGTTGGAATGATAAAAATAAACCTAATTTGGCTCGTTCATTAGTTGGCTTTTTTGTGATATCAATCCCATCAAGGATGATTTTGCCTTTTGTAATCTTGTATCGTGGATGGCCCATTAATGTATTTGCCAAGGTTGTTTTTCCTGAACCGTTTGGACCCATGATTGTGTGAATTTTTCCAGGGTGGATTGTTAGATTAATTCCTTTAAGAATTTCTCTGCCTTCGACTTCGACGTGTAAATCAATTATTTCTAGTTTTTTCATTTTGACTCCTCAAGTGCTTTGTTTAATACTTTTAATGATAATAATGCACATTTTGTTCGCATGAAACTTAATGGGATTCCAAGCATTTTTAGAATGTCGTCTTTTGAGATTGCTTTAGCTTGTTTTAATGTTAATCCTTTTAGTTTCTCTGTAAGCATTGATGCTGATGCTTGGCTGATTGCGCAACCATTGCCTGTGAAGGTGGCTTCCTGAATCTTGTTGGCTTTTATTCTCAAATATATTGTAATCTCGTCGCCACAAAGAGTGTTTTTATCGTGAGCTTTGGTTTTAGTCTTAAGCTCTTTTTTATTTTTTGGATGTTTGTAATAGTCTAAGATATTCTCTTTGTAAATCTCTTCTTCTTCTGATAATGCTCTATCCGTGAGTTTGTTTTTGTCGATCATTTGAAAACCTCTTGAACTTTGGTGAGAGCTTTGATTAGGATATCGATGTCCTCTTTTGTGTTGTAAATTTGGAATGAAATTCTGTTTGTTCCTTGGATTTTTAGTTTGGTCATTAATGGCATTGCACAATGATTGCCTGCCCTGGTTGCTATGCCGTCTATGTTGAGAATTTCAGAAACATCGTGTGGGTGAATATCTTTTAATGTGAAAGAGATTAGTGGGCCTTGATTTTTTGTCGAGTAAATTTTTATGTTCTTTAGGGTTTTTAATTTGCTAATTGCATATTTTGTTAGTTCGTTGTTGTGCTTTTCAATATTGTTAATGCCCATTTTGTTGATGAATTCTATTGCTTTGGTTAGGCCAATTGCACCTGAGATATTTGGGGTGCCAGCTTCGAATTTCCAAGGTAAATCGTTCCATGTTGAATGTTTGGTTGTGACTTCTTTAATCATTCCACCGCCGAATTTTGATGGGGGTAGTTTATCTAATAAATGTTTTTTGCCGAATAGGACTCCGATGCCAGTCGGACCGAACATCTTGTGACCAGAAAATGCTAAGAAATCGCAGTCTAAATTTTTTACATTAATTTTTAGATGAGAAATTGATTGGGCAGCATCGATTATTGTTAAAGCATTATTTTGGTGAGCAAGTTTGATTATTTCTTTGATTGGGTTAATAGTTCCAAGTACGTTTGAAATGTGTGTTACTGCGACCATCTTTGTTTTTTTGGTGATTAATTTCTTTGCGGCTTCTAAGTCTAAAGATAAATCTTCTTTGATTGGGATTATTTTTAATTTTAATTTGTTTCTGATTGCTAGTTGTTGCCAAGGGACAAAGTTACTATGGTGTTCCATTTCTGTAACAATTATCTCGTCATTTGGTTTGAGGATTTGTTCGAAAGAGTTTGCTAATAGGTTAATTGATTCTGTTGTTCCTGAAGTGAAAATAATTTCTTCCTCGTTAGCGTTGATGAATTCTGCAATAGTTTTATGTGCATCTTCATATTGGATGCTTGATCTTAATGATAATTCGTGTAGACCTCTATGGACGTTTGCGTTATCTTTTTCATAGAATTCTTTGATTGCTGTTATGACCTCGATTGGTTTTTGGGTCGTTGCGGCGTTATCTAAGTAGACTAGTCTGTTCTTGTTTATTTTTTGGTTTAATATTGGGAAGTTCATTTTAGTACCTCTTTTGATCTTTCAATTATTTGTTCGGGCATTTCTATTAATATCGTTTGGGCAAATGCTTCAAGTAATAGTTCTGTTGCATTCTTCTCGTTTAATCCTCGAGAATTAAGATAGTATAATTTGTCTTGATTGATGTATGAAATTGAGGCACTATGTGAACAGGATACTTGGTCGTTAAAGATTTCTAGGATTGGTGTTGCGTCACATTTTGAGGTGTTATCCAAAAGCAATGATTCTGATTTTAAGTTAGATTTACAATTAATAGATTTTTGGGGGATTAGTATTTTTCCAGAGCATTTTACTAATGAATTTTTTCCAATTAAGTTTTTGTTTAAGATGGATGATCTGGTTTCTTTAGAATTGTGGTTCACGATTGTGTTAATTACTGAATCTTTTGTTGAATAGGATAAGCTTTTGTTAATGAAAGAAGCATTTGTTCCGTCTAGGGAGATATTTGATTCAAGGCTTGTATTAATAATCAAATCGTAGCATTTTAATTCTGAATTTTTACTTAGTTCGACTTGTTTTATTACTTTTGAATTTTTGAATATTGTATATAGGGATAGTTTTGAATTTGTGCCTAATTTTATTTGGACTTTTTTTGGTTCCAAAAGGATAATTTTAGAGTTTGTATTCGGTTTTGTAATTATTGAAATGAGTTTTTCGTTTATGATTAGTTCTATATCCTCTTTGATATTTAGTTTCATTCTTCGATCTCCATTTCAATTAGTTTGTTTAGTTCAAGAGCATATTCTAATGGGAGTGCTTTGACAATAGGGCTGATGAATCCGTTGACGATTAAATGGGTTGCTTGTTCTTCTGATAAACCACGAGACATTAAGTAGAATATTTCTTCCTCGCCAATCTTTCCGACTGTTGCTTCGTGTGTGCATTCGGATTCTTTGTTTTCTTGTTTGATCGTTGGATAAGTTTTTGAGATTGATTTTTTGTCGAGTATAAGCGCGTCGCATTTTACGGTTGATTTAGAGTTCTTTGCATTCTTTGAGATTGAAACTAAACCTCTGTAGGTGGAAATTCCGCCGTTTATGCTTAGACTTTTGGATTTGATTATTGAAGATGTGTTTGGTGCTAAATGAATTGCCTTTGCTCCGATATCTTGGTTTTGGTTTTTGTTTGCGAATGCGATACCTAATGATTCTGAGGTTGCATTTTCTCCGGCTAATATTGAAGAAGGATAGACCATTGCTACTTTTGAACCGAGGTTTCCAGTTACCCATTCAATTTTTGAATTTTCTTTTACTATTGATCTTTTTGTGTTCAAGTTGTAAACATTTTTGCTCCAATTTTCGATTGAAGAATAACGCATTTTTGAATTTGGATGTTGATAAATTTCTACACATCCTGCATGTAATGAATTTTCTGTGTAATTTGGTGAAGAACAATTATGAACAATAACTCCATTTACACAATAAGTTTCATTTTTTTCAATACTTAAATTATAAACTATTTCATTTGTTACTTTTTTTGTTTTTATTGATTTGATTGGGGCAAATATAAAGTTTTCTGTTATTTCTATTCTTCCTCCTCTTTTTTTATGATTTAACTTTTTTTGAATTTTTATTCCAGCGATTCTTCCAAATTTTATCATATGATCCCCTGTAATACCAAGAGTATACATAGTTTGTCTTCCTTCTTTTTTTCTATTTCTTGCATTTATAAAATTTGCAATTCCTAATCTATATAATATTTCTTGACATTGTTTTATTAGTTTATAAGAAACTGAATTTATTCTAATTATTTCTTTGCGAATATTATTTTTAGTTATTTTATTATAATAATTTCCATCACCTTTATAATATCCTTCAATTAAATAATTTTGTTTTTTTGGATCTTCTAACATCATCCATTGTGGAATATTTTTCAAATTTGCTTTTTTACCAAAAACTTCAAATATCCTACAAAGCTTTGTTGAGTTTATTATCAAATTTGTTCTATTATTATGATAATTCTCTGAAATTTTTGTAATACCAAAAGTATTTTTTAATAATTTTTTGGTATCATTAATTAATTCTATTTCTTTTGATGAAAATGAGAAATTTAAGTAGTGACCATTTGATATACTTCCTTCTGCTAAGTAGTATCCGACTAATTTAAAAAATTCTTTTGTTGAAGGAATTTTTATTTTTTCTTTTATAAATCCTTTTTTCTTACCAGTCCATTTATCTATTTCAATTTCTTTATATTTTTGTTTTATTAGGGTTTTATTTATTGGAATAGCTAAATAATCTTCTTTTTTGAAAAATCTAGGATGATTCCAGTATGGTTTCCATTCTTTATTTCTTTCATTTTTATATTTTCTATTTATATATAAAAATGGATGATCTTCTGTGGCTTCTATTGTTTCAATGGGATTTCCACAGATTTTTATTTGTTTCAAAATTCCTTTATATGGTCTTTTAAATATTTCTTTTACTTTTTTATATGTTCCATCATGAGTTAACACTTTTTCTCCAATTTGTATTTTTTCAATTGGTTTGTATCCATTATCTGTTAATATTAAATTTCCTTTTGTAAAACAACCTTCAATATAATGTAATTCTGCTCCTTCATCTAAAATTATTAAAGTATGTTCGAATTGACCTCCTCGTTGGGAATTCATTCTGAAATAGGATTGTAATGGTAAGTCTACTTTAACATTTTTAGGGATATAAATAAATGTGCCTCCAGACCAAACTGCTGCATGAAGCATT
>Ga0208375_1004568_pt1 | contig 10808 bp, 9 predicted proteins | sample RifOxyD1_FD_184038 | JGI IMG/M metagenome (GOLD analysis project Ga0208375, IMG submission 184038) | Soil microbial communities from Rifle, Colorado - Rifle Oxygen_injection D1 (SPAdes) | ecosystem: Environmental > Terrestrial > Deep subsurface > Rock core/Sediment | place: Rifle, Colorado... | reverse complement strand
TAGAGGTACATTTTATAAAGCAGAACTCTCCGGTCAGATGAGTCCAAATCAAATTCAAGGAAAAGCGCTTTTACATATTGATTACGAAGATCGAGCGGCCCTGTTTGATAGTATGATTCTTTGTCGTTTTTACCGTGATTTTATTTTATGGAATGAATTAATCATGTTGTTGGAAGGAACAACTGGTTTTAAATATACTAAAGAAGAGTTACAAGATATCGCAAATAATATTACTCAAATGACTAGAAAATTTAATCATCGAGAGGGACTTGGTCCGGAAACCGACACACTTCCAAAAAGATTTTTGGAAGAAAAAACAGCAGAAGGTGCTTCGCTTTCTAGGGAAGATTTGCAGATTATGCTTGATGAATATAATGCTATAAGGGATAGAATTTAGATTTTCTATAATTTAAAATTAATTTTTATCTAACATTACATTTAGTGATTTAAGTTTTTGTCTTACATCGGAAGTAATACCGGCCAGTTGAATTAAGTGGTTGGCCAGTAAGCTTTCGCTGTCACCACTAACTACGATAATTGGATCGAAATCACTTTGCTTGATGCGGGAGATAGTTTCATGCATCAGGGGCATACATTTCTTTTCTTCTAAAACAGTTTTGAAATCTTTCAAGATGGCGTGCAAAACGGAGTAAAGAGCATAATTTGTGCCCTTGACCAGATAAAATAAATCATCGTTGGAAAAAAAACTGGTATCACCTGAGAGTAGTTTATTATTAAGGCTTCCGAGTTCTGAAATATATTGATCAAAAACTTGAATTAAGTTGTCACTTCTTGGGTAATAGTTCGCGTTAGCCAAATTAGCTTCATAATTTTTTAAAAAAATATCCAGATGATCAATGGTTTCATTCATCCGACTTTCAAAGCTCGGTAGTAATAATTTTTCGTAATCGTTGCTTATATAGGAGAAGGCTTTATTAACAAAAGGATTAATTTCATCAGTAGTTCTTTGTCGGCTTAAATTATCACGAAGAACTCGGACACTATGTCTAATTATGGTTAATACTCCAATTTGAAAATTAGGCCTATTATCAATTAAGAGTTTGGTGGGGGAAAGCATAAAGTCATTAGGTAACCAACCATGTTCCAGTTCATTATTGATCAGTGAATTTAAAGTTTTTACAAAATGAATAGTGCTATTAGAGCTACTGGTGACACCTTGGTTAATTTCAAACTTCGGGATACCCGATTCCCACCAAGCAAAAAAAACATAAAGCATAAAGTGAAAGATAAGCAGAGTGAGGATGGCTTTTTTATTAGCGAGAATTTTTAAATTGAATATTTTTTTCATAGGTTGCTTAGGTTAGAGGTTTAAGCATTATCTACAAAATGATGGTAGATGTCAAAAGTGATGCAAGTAAATAATGAAGCATTGCGAGGTGCACAAGAGGGGCTAACAAAAAGGCAAAATGCTACCTTAGATTCTATTTTGATGTAAGATAATGCTTAGCGTTTAATGTGTTGTTGTACAGTTGTTGAAATAGTGAATGTAAGAATTACTCAGTAGTTTGGCTAAAATATTGCAAAAGGGCTTATGGAGTATTAATAATAAAATTTAGTTAATAATTTTTGTATTTAGAGGATCGAATGAGAAGAATGATAATTTTAGCAGTATTTTTGGTGTTGGTTTTCAGTAGTTTTTTAGTTTTTGCTAAAGAATCAGTGAATCCTGATTCTCCAAAAGGTCCACCTGATTGCATCAATTGTAAAGTTGTTAAGCTTCAAAACAATGTATCAACAAATTAATTAGTAGAATTGTAAAGGGGGCTTAAGATGAAAAAAATTATAGTGTTTTCGGCTTTTTTGGGATTAGTTCTAAGCAGTTTTTTAGTGGTTGCTCAAGTAAGTAAAAAAGCTAATGCTACCAAAAAAATTCCTTCCTGTGAAAATTGTAAAGTGATCGATTTAAGCGAACGTGAATCTACAAATTAAATCATTAAAACTGGTAGTTTCTAATATAATTGCTTACGAATTTGACATTGTCTTCAGGAGTTTCCTTAAGTACTCCATGACCTAATCCAAAAATCCACTTATGTGGATTTTTGATTTTTCTTAAAGTGTGATCCATATAAATATCAAGATTATTTTTCAAATGTTCTTGGGGTAGGGTTAGCCAAGTTGGGTCGATATTCCCTTGAACATAATATTGTGCTTCAAATTCATTTATAGCATCAGCAATGTTGATTCTCCAATCTACTCCTAGTACATCAATATTTTTATCATTGATTCTTTTGAAGTAATCGAGGTTGGTGTGTTTTGAGTAATAAATGATTTTTATATGGGGAAAAATTTCTTTAAAGCTTTTGGTTAGCTTTTTATTAATGGGGATTATAAAGCGTTTATAATCTTGCAAAGATAATTCTCCGGCGGCAGTATCAAAAATGGCCATGGTATCTATAGGAGAACTTGCTTGCATTGACATGTTGGCAAGAAGCTCGTTTAAAATGAGTTTAGAAAAAGCTTCAAACGTACCGTTATAAAGTCCAGCTTTAGCATTAAGCAGATTTCCCATATGACCGCCTTCGCAGGCATAGGTATAAAGAGTGAAGGGTGCTCCTATAAAACCGATCAAGGTCTTATCTGGTGATAATTTTTCTTTGACCAGTGCGAGTGCTTTTTTTTGAAAAAGATAAAATTTTTCTGGTGAGGAAATTGGTTGAAGAGAATCAACGTCTTTAATATTTGAAATTTTTTTGGAAAGGGTTGGGGCCGGATCAAAGGAAAGTCCCATCCCCAGTCGTTCCAAGGGAAAAAGGATATCAGAAAAAAGGATCGCGGCATCAAAGTTAAAATCATTGACTGGACCGAGTGTAACTTCGCAGGCAAGTTCAGGTGTTTTACATAAAGTTTCAAAACTATATTGTGCCTTAAAATCTTGATAGTGTTTATGATATCTACCGGCCTGTCTCATAAACCAAAGCGGAAGTTGGGTTTTTCTATTTTCAAAAAGTCCCATTAATTATTCCAAAGTCTTTTGCTGAGTTGATTACAGACACTGTTATTGTGGGCCAGGGAAATAAAGCCTACTTCGTAGGCGCTAGGAGCCAGATAGATTCCATGTGCCAACATACTTTCAAATAAAGGGCTGAACCCTTCGCTTAAGTCGCTGGGGATATCACAGGCCCGGGTAATATTTTCTTTGGGGGTAATCCAAAACAGGGAATCTTCTCTAACAATGGAAAACATTTTGTATCGCCCGTTTTGGTATTTTTGCAACCATTGATTCAAGATAGTGGTGATATTTGTGGAATATTTGCTGAGTTGATCATAAGCGCTGGGCTCGAGCTTTTGCAGGGTTTTAAGCCCTGCCACCATGGCAACAGGATTGGCAGACAAAGTTCCTGCCTGATATACGTCGCCAACCGGAGCTAAATTAAGCATGATCTTTTTAGGACCGGCTACCGCTCCTACGGGAAAGCCTCCTCCAATTATTTTACCATAAGTGACTAAGTCAGGAATAATGCCTAACTTGGCGCTCATTCCTCCAAAAGCAACTCTAAAACCTGTAATGACTTCATCAAAGATCAAAAGCGAGTTATATTTGGTGGTTTCCTCTCTCAAAAAAGTTAGAAACTCTTTTTTTTGTGGCAATAATCCGCAGTTCGCTGGAAGTGGTTCAATGATAATAGCAGCCACTTCTTTGCCATGTTTTTTCATATACGTTTTAATTTGCTCTTCATCTCCAAGTTCAAACACTATGGTGTCGTTGGCAATTGATTGCGGGATGCCTTTGGATGAAGTTTCTGAAATATTTTGTACACCTGAACCTGCCTTGATAAGCATAGAATCAGTGTGACCATGGTAGCATCCATTGAATTTTATAATTTTGTCACGTTCGGTGTGGGCCCTGGCCAATCTAATGGCGGTCATGACTGCTTCGGTACCCGAATTAACAAACCTGATTTGTTCAATGAAAGGGATATTATCAACGATAAATTCAGCCAGTTCTAGAGAGTAGGGTTCACAGGCGCCATAAGTCCACCCCTTGTTGAGAGCACACATTGCTTCTTCTTTTACATCCTCATCTTTGTGACCCAATATTAATGGTCCAAAACTCATGCAAAAATCAATATAGGTTTTTTTTTCAACGTCTTGTAGGTAGGCGCCTTCTGCTGATTCAATAAAGCGCGGAGTGGATTTTAGTCCTTTGAAGCTACGAACCGGTGAATGGACACCACCAGGTACGAGGTCTTTGGATATATCAAAAAGCTCTACATGTTCCCACATTGGTGTGCTCCTTATTTTTCATCTAACCATTGGTAAAATTCATTTAAGTTAATAAATGGTATAGCAGGAATATTTCTTTCTTTAAAGCGTTTATATGTTTTTCCTATACCACAACAGTGGCATTTAGCGGCAATCCCTGGAAATATTTTTAGATATGCTTCATATTGATAAAAGCTCATCCAGTAAAAAATTTGGGTTTTCTCTATTTGTTCAAGGTATTCAGTAGAGAGAGAATTTTTAATTCTAGTATAAGTAGGAATAGATGGTCCGAGCGTTGATTTTGATTCATCATTAGTTAGATATGACCAAGCAAAATCTTTTAGAAAAATATTTACAAATAGAGAATTTTTAAAGGCGATGAGTCCTTCTTCTCCTAAAAAATCGCCGGTGCCATTGACCCAATACTTTCTTTTAAACATCGTTTGCATAGTGTGCAGTCCTGAAGTCCAAAGTGTGGTAGGATCAAACTTTTCAAAGTTGATAGCACTCAACACATTACTAGAAGTTATAACTACATTGTTATCCAAACGACTGGTGCACAAAATAGTTTGAAAGCTTAATAAATTATTGTAGATAATTTGCCGATTTATAAATGGAGGCGTTTGTCCTACACGAGTTTGTCCGATAAAAACATATGGGGAATTCATTGGTCTCTTTCTTTTAAGATCCAATTTTAAAATATTAATCTCTTGATTTTGATGAAAACCTTGATGGCAATGAATAAAGTTATCCTCGAATTTTTTTACAAAAATACCAACTGGTAAATGACATCCACCCCCATATTGAGTAAAAGCTTCTCTTTCTTTGGTAACTTCTAAAGCACTGGCCGGATCATGAATACTGGCCAAAATTGGCAAAAGCTGTTCCTGACTGGATTGCCTGATTTCGACGGCCAAAGTGCCTTGGCCTGCTGCTCCTGGAAAAAGAGAGATGGGTAAAATAAGAAAATTCAGATCCTTTAAAAGTAATGTGAGTTGTTGATGGGCGTTTGGATTCATGGCCAAGCGTTCGAGACCTGCCAGTGCCAAGATAATGCAATCAAACTCACCATTTTGAAGTTTTTCAATTCGTGAATTGACATTGCCTCGGAGGGAGGAAACGTTTAGCGCACCTTGGTAGGATAAGAGATTTTTGAGATGTCGGTTGATATTGCAGGTTCGGCGTGGAGAACTGGTGCCAATTTTAAGCGTAGGTAATTTATTATTAAATAGATCTTTGATCGTTTGATTTTTGATAAGTAATATATCATGAGGAAAAGATCTTTTTGTGAGTGCCCCGATGGTGAGTTCTGGAGGTCTTTGTAAACCAAGGTCCTTGAAGGAGTGAATGTTGAGATCAGTTTTCTTATCAGTTAAAGCATGATCTAGTTCACGGGTAAAGATATTATTGATTTCCATCTGCCAAAGAGGAGTGTGTTGGTCTTGATCGCCTTTAGTAGTGATAAAAACCATTTCGAACGAAGAAGTCGTTTGAGATTCTAAGAGGATTTTGATTTGTTCGCTTTGAGTTTTGGCAAGCAAACTCTTGCGGCTTCCGATTTTATAAACCAAGAAGAATTTCCTTATTGTTATTGAGTAGGGTCACGTCAAAATATTTCATTCTTTTATCTACCATATCTTTAATTGCATTTTTGGCGTTGATAATTTGCAGTTCTTTTTCCTGACTTAAAGCTTTGCACTCATTAAAAATATTAAAAAGTCTGTAGACTCCATCGTTAATCATTAGATTGGTTTGGATGGTGGAGGGGGAACCTAAATCTATAAAAATCCCTTTGGAGTGATGAATGTTTTTCCAATCAAGAAAAAAAGCATCATCAAAGTAAGTTTTATACGCTCCAATGGTGGAAAGTATGTTGGGAATGTTTTTAAAATTTTCTATCATCGGCCAGGGAATTTGCTGAAAGTTAAATTGTCTTTTTAGTTCATCAACTTTTTGTAGATTTCTCGCACTTAAAAATATTTTGAATTTTTTAGAAAGCAGTTTAATTAATGCCTGGGCCAAAGTTCCAGAACCCAAGATTAAAACTTCGTTGTAGGAGGATTTGTTCAGCAAAATTTTTTTGCTAATACCTGTGTATGATTGCTGACCAATATTTTTTAAAAATAAACTTCGAATATCTTTATTGTCTTTGAACAATTTTTCTAAAATAGTAATAAGACGACCATCTCTTTTGGTGGTTTCTAAGTAAGATTTGAAGGCGTTTTTAAATTGACAGACAATTTCGTTTTCTGCAAGCACCTGGCTTTTAAGACCGGTAATGGTTTCCAAGAGGTATCCATAAGCTTCGCTGCCTTTAATATGCATAACGTTAGGACCTATATGGTGTTTAATTTCCTCCAAACCGACGATCAGGGTCCTTTGGCAAGTAGTGATGGTAAAAAAACCTTCAAATACATTTCGAGGTAATTCAACCGGGGGCATATTGTAGATATTTAGGCAACTTAGCATTTTTGATCCTGAAGTAACTTTAGATTTCAACAAAAAAAAAAGATACTTGTCAACAATAACTTTTAGTATAAGCAAGATAACACAATAATCAAAAGAGATCTTAAAAAACTTATCAATTGTATTAATTTATCTGAAATGTTAATAAGAAAAAAGCTATATAGAAGGATTTAAAATGATGCTAAGTGAGATGAAACTATTGCCTTACTTCTTAGGAAGTTTTGCGGTGCTATGTTGGGGCCTGGGATTGGTCGCCGATACTTTTTATTTTTTATCAGGGGATCTGTTTGGTCGTCTTACCAATACTTCTAATAAAAAAAGACTGAATGCTTTTCTTTCGGGGTTTAGCACTTCGATTATGTTTCAAAATATTAGTCATTTCAATCAGGTCTTGACCAAATATGTATCAATCAGAATGGCGGACAAGGTGCTTGGGAATTTTGTTTTTTTAGGAGGCTTACTCGGGCAAAGCGTCGTAGTACTGGTCATGTCTATCGATCTGGGGTTTTTCCCTCAGTTAATGATTGCCGGAGGTATGTTTTTTTCTTCATGGTTTAATCAAACTAATTTAAAAAGTATTTGCCGTATGATTATGGGATACGGAATTATTTTTTGGTCGATTCAATTATTTTTGAGCATTATCATGCCACTCGGATCCAACTTGGAACTGTTTGGTGTAATGATTAATAACTATAATTATTTGTTTATTCTGCTTTACCTTTTGCTTGGTATAATTATTACCATTTTGTTTCAAAGACCAATTTTAATTTTGCTGCTCGCTGTAGTTATGGGTAAAACGGGCTTTGTGGATATGGCCACAGCGCTTTGTCTGGTGATCGGTACTAACATCGGTTTTTCGTATAGCACTATTCACATTGGTGGGGCTAAATCTAAGATCAAAGTTGTGACTTACGCCAATTTTATTTTCAATGTTCTAGTAGCTTTAGTGAGCATTATATTTTTAGATGAGTTGGTGGGATTAATCGAAAGTGTCGTACCCCGCATGCACTCACTGGATAACTTCTATGCACTATTTGGACTTCAGCTTTTTGCTGGCTATCTAGTTATCAACGTTATAGTTGGAGTGTTTAGTTTAATATTTTTAAAACCCATTTCGATTTTGTTGCGAAAAAATATTACTTTTTCTGATGATAAAGAAGACAACCCTGACGATTTTTCGAATTCTAGTTATGAAATGTTGCCTTCTAATGCCTTGATCATAACGTATAAAGAAATTAAAAAGTTTGCTTTAAATGTTGATTACATGTTTGATCAATGTCGACATTACCTATTTGATGATAAAAAAAATCTAAGTAAAGAGCTCGCAACTCTTAAGCAAATAGAGCAGGATGCAGATGTTGTGCAAAATCAATTGATCTTTTATATTTGCAAAATAATGGAACAAAAGCTGACCGTCGGCCAATCATTTGAAGCTCAAGGGTTTTCTCGAATAATTGATGAACTGGAAAGTATAACCGATTATTTGGAGAAAGTGGCCATTTATAAAAATAGACTTATCACAGATCATCATGATTCCGGACTGATTAGGAAAGAATTTGTTGAATATTATGATAGGGTCTGGGATTATTACAAGCTGATGTTAAACAGTTTTGATAAACAGATGATTATGGATCTAAGTAAGTTCACTGGCATATCAGAGGAACTAAAGGCAATTTCACAAGAAGTTAGGGAGAAATATTTAGAAGAACTATCTAAATCAAAATCTATGTCCCCCTCAACCGTACTGGTCTATTCTGATATGGTTATCTCCTTGCGAAAAATTAGAGGGCATATTTTCAACATTGCGCAGTCTTTATGCAGAATAAATATGAATTTGGAAAATTAAACCAGGATTTGTTTGATGGAGCTAATTTTTTCAGCAAGAGATATTGTAAGGCGACAAAAAGGGCTGACTTTCAATGATGTTTTGCTCGTGCCAAGGTATTCAGAAATTTCGTCTAGAAGACATCCAAATTTAAAAACTAAAATTACTAAAAATTATTCACTTGATATTCCAGTCATCTCAGCCAATATGGATACGATAACTGAGATTGACATGCTTATTGCTATGGCAGAGCTTGGTGGAATGGGTATCTTACACAGGTTTATGACTCCAGAAGAACAAGTCGAAATAATCAAAAATATATTAAAAATTCAAAAAGAGAAAAAAATAGATGCACCGGTGTGTGCATCTATTGGAGTTAAAGAAGAGGGGAAAAAGAGAGCAGATCTTTTGGTTGCAGCTGGTGCTTCAATACTTACCATTGATATCGCTCATGGTGATTCTATTATGCTGATGGAAACACTTGATTACGTTAAAAAAAATTATCCTCAAGTAGATGTGATTACTGGAAATGTGGCCACCGGTGATGGAGTAACTCGCATGATTGACCATGGCGCTGATGCGGTCAAAGTCGGGATCGGACCTGGTTCTATGTGCACGACTAGAATAATTACCGGACACGGTGTACCTCAGCTAACGGCGATCAGTTTATCAGTTGAGAAAGCCCGTCAATACGGAGTTCCAGTGATTGCGGATGGTGGCATAACCAACTCGGGAGATATTATTAAAGCATTAGCGTGCGGGGCAGACTGTGTAATGCTGGGTTCACTTTTATCGGGAACACTTGAAACTCCCGGAGAAATCAAAAAGGGAATGAAGCTTTATAGAGGAATGGCCAGTAAAAGTGCTCAAATCTCTTGGAGAGGTGAATTACCCAAAGGGATGGCGGCTGAGGGTGAATCGACTTATATACCATGCAAAGGAAGTGTTAAAGATGTGGTGTGGGAACTTATTGGTGGAATAAGGTCTGGAATGACTTATATGGGATGTGAAAATATTTCGGATATGTATGAAAATTCTTTATTCATGGAAATGACATTAGCAGGGGCCCATGAGTCAAGACCTCATGGACTGAAATAACATCGGTTGTAATGATGAAAGAAATATATGAAATAGTTCTTTCATATCCTAAATTAAAAGACCGAGTTCATGGTAAGCTTGAAGAACAAGAAAAAGTTATAAAAATTATTGACGAAATTAAGGCCCAGTTTTCGGAAAAGGCTGCTCATTTACTAGTCCATTTTATCGATACCACCTTTATCCATCTTTACGAGGGTATTAATATCGATACCGTGATCGATTATGATCTTGAAAAGCTGGTTTCTAACAATCACGTGGTTTTTGTTCCCAATCATCAATCTCATGCCGATTATGTGGCCTTAAATTATATTATTTATAAAAAATTTAAGTTCCCGGTTTTTGTGGCAGGGGGAATTAATCTTAATATCCCATTGCTTGGAACCTTGTTTCGCTGGTGTGGCTGTTTCTTTATTCGAAGAAGTTTCGGAAGCGATATCTTATATAAACTGACTTTAGAAGCTTATCTATATTTCCTGCTATTTAAAGGCTACCCGATTGAGTTTTTCTTTGAAGGTGGTAGAAGCCGATCAGGTAAACTCATGTCACCCAGGTATGGTCTTTATCAAATGCTTTTAGAGGCCCATGAGGCACTAAGCGGTGATCACAAAAAACCACTTAAATTTATTCCGGTAAGTATTGTTCATGAATATGTTCCAGAAACCAGTTCTCTTGCCAGAGAATTAGAAGGAGCTAAAAAACATAAAGAGAGTTTTCTTAGACTCTTTAAAATATTTAAAATTTTTGCCTACAGGATGGGGAGTGTCCATATTAGACTTGGTCGACCAATTGATCCTCCTCATTTGGAAAATTCCAAAAAAAATATCCAGACTTTGGCATTTAATTGTTTTAGAGAAGTGGGCAATAATATTTTGGTGACACCTTCTTCGCTTTTAGCATTAATTATGCTTGATGAACCAACTGGGGCGCTGAAATGGGATGAGATCTTTGCTAAGGCAAAATCCATTGTACATTATTGTGAGGTTTTTAATATTCCAATCGTTGAAACTTTGCGAGAAGCTAAATTGGAGCGAACCTTAGAAGATTCGATTGATTTATTTTTAAATAATAAAAAATTTGATGTCATTGGCGAAGAAAACTTAGGTCATGTTTTTTATGCGGTAAATGTAAATTGTAGAAAAGAAATGCTTTATTTTAAAAATAGTATCCTTCATCATTTTCTGACTCCTTGGATTTT
>Ga0208375_1004567_pt1 | contig 10809 bp, 13 predicted proteins | sample RifOxyD1_FD_184038 | JGI IMG/M metagenome (GOLD analysis project Ga0208375, IMG submission 184038) | Soil microbial communities from Rifle, Colorado - Rifle Oxygen_injection D1 (SPAdes) | ecosystem: Environmental > Terrestrial > Deep subsurface > Rock core/Sediment | place: Rifle, Colorado... | reverse complement strand
AATAATACTGCTATTGCAACATCAAGAGCCCTTATAGCAATTCTTGAAAATTATCAACAAAAAGATGGAAGTGTTAAAATTCCAAAAGTATTATGGAAGTATATGAACGGCAAAAAGACAATTGAGATTAAGAAGGAAAAGAAAATGAAAAAAGATGTTAAAGAAAAAACTAAAGTTAAAAAAGGAGGTAAGTAAAAAATAAAATGAATTTTAAACCAAGTTTGTGGAAAGTTGTTGTGTCGTTGTTAGTTGGTATTGTTGCTGATTATTATATTAGTTCAAAAATAACTTGTAAGATGGGTGTAAGTTGTTCAATATCTCAATTCATGTTAAACCCAATTAATCTCGCTCTCTCCTTAATACCTTTAATTATAGTCTATATTATCTGGAGCTTTTTTCAAAGAAGAGATAGATATAGAAGGAGATGATAATTAATATATTGGTTGTTAAGTTAAATTAATTAAGACATTAATATTAATTTATTAAATGATAAAAAGGAGGTAAAAATGGTTAAGAAAAAAAGAGTTGAGAAAATTAGAAAACTTAGTGGGAATGTTGCAAGAAAAATGATGGCAATGGTTATGCCAAAAACGGCAAAACTTAAGCCTATTGAATTTGGCTTAGCAGGTGGTTTAATCACTGCTATTTGTATTTTAGCTATAACAATATTAGTAGATTTAACTGGTCAGGGTTTAGCATTTTACATCTTGATTTACAGTATGTATGGTTCTTTAGGTTATAACACAAGTGTTCTTGGGATCGTGTTAGGAGCTATTTATGGTTTCATAGATGGCTTTATTATTACATGGTTATTTGCTGTAATTTACAATAAACTTGTTTAATTTTTTATTTTTATTATTTGTTAATTTTTATTTTTGATGAAGATGTTTGTACTGGAAGCACCTTACTCTTAGCTATCAAAGTTTTTAAAGATACATTTAACTTTAAACGTTTTAATTTTATAAAACTATAAAAGCTCAAGAAAAGCTTTAAAAATAGATGTTATTAATTAGTTATGGTTATTAATATGCCTTGGTAGTTTAGTGGCTAAAACACGTCCCTGTCGCGGACGAGTCCCGGGTTCGATTCCCGGTCAGGGCGCTCTTTTGTGTTTTGAAGATATCTTTTTATAAATTCTATATTTGATTAATAAAATTTATTATCCGCCAAAATATTGGTTTTTTCTTAGTAATAAAAATTTTGATAACGGATTCTACTCTAACCCCTCACAGGCTATTCCATCACTATCACTGTCTAAATGATGCGGATCTATGTTGCTAGTAGTTTGATTTTCTTGCAATAATCATAAGTATTCTGAGCATCCAATTGATTATCAAAACCCTCACAATTATAAAGGTCTTCTGAACAAATAAATGTGATGTCATTTCCCCCATCATTTGATAAATTTTCATTGTACATGCCATTCAGATTATTATCTTTTGATTCACCCTTATTAACTAATTTTAGAACAATAATAGATCCAATTATGGTTGTTGCAATAATCAAAATCACAATAATTATAATAATCCAGCTCTTTTTCATGCATTGTATAACAAATGAACATTAAAAAACGTTTTGTTTGAGTTATTTAAATTATTTGAATAATTTCTTAATTCTGTCTATTAATGAAAGAATATTCCTTTGGGTATTAAGTCTCACTAAATCTCCTGGAGATAAATTGTATTTCTCGGCGTTTAGTGTGCAATAAGCATCATCATCACGAAGCGGGATTTCAACCGAATCACTTGAAGCCCAGGGGTCACTGCTGCTTTTTTCAACCCGCATAATCCAACCATGATATTTTTTGCCATATTTATCTCCTATTTTAGGCAAATAAATTTCTTTTATATCTTGGGATCTTGGGTCTAACATAAAACTCCAAGATATGCTTAATTTTTAAATATTTTTGTATTGCACAACAGCTTTAAAAAGGAAGGGTTTATTGATTTTAGGTATGATAAACGGTTCAAATAGTATTAAAAATAGAACGACTAAGGAGATTGTTGACAAATACATAACTAAGTCTCACTTTGATGTAAATGATGACAAAGCAGATATTTTACTAGGATTATATAATAGTAATATTGAAATGTCTAAGAGACTTGAAGTTATAAGATATTTTATTGAAAATACATCTATCGCCAACAAAGAGAGAGATGCACATTATATTGAAGCATTAGACACTATAAGGGAAAAATTAACTAAAAATGCCACTAACAAAGATAGTACTTTAGCTAAAATATTAAGAGCTGATAAAAGTACGGCAACCAAAGAAATGTGTTCTTATAGGAGAGCTAATGAAATAGGTGAAAAATTAAATTATACTCTTGATTTAATGGATGAAAAGATTAATTATTCAAGAAATTTGGGAAATGCATTAAAATCAGAACAAGAATTAACAGTTAAAGAAATACCCGAGCCAGTTATGGACTATCCTAAGTTATTAGACGAGCGGGAAATTGCCAGATTCCAATTTCAAAATGATCTTGTTGCTTCTCAAAAGAGAAAGACAGAAAATATCCAAGGTTTAAATGATTTCTTAAAAGAAATTAGAAAACATAAATGTTTAGCACAAAGAGTTGCACCAATAATACCTCCTTATTTATTTTATGAGAATGATTCCTTAAGAGGAAAATTAAATATCAAGGAATTAATTCCAAAAACCGGATTTTTGGAAAGATTAAAACATTGGACTTTATTAAAGATGAATGAATTTGGATTTTGTCAATTTCGATATCATTTTGCCTGCGATGAATATGACATCCAAAGAGAAATTCCTGCACTTATCCCAAACAATTTAACTAATCGGAATCAAAGCAAATTAAGAGTTGTTAGTTATGTGGAAAAATGGGATGGAACAAAATCAATTATTCTTAATCCTTTATCTAAAGAAAGAGCACTCTTAGCTTATTAAAAATTTTTATTTACTTTATTTAATACAAAAAAAATTTGCTTTATATGACATCCTCTCCACACTAAAGTGTGGAGTTTCCTGAATGATGTTCATCCTGAGTTCTTACATAATTTTTGACTACATCAAGTTGTACAAAACCAACAGATGAAGCAAATTTACCTCTACTCCACAGGTGACCTTTAGGATATCTCAACCTAGCTCTTTCATGATACTCAAAAAATAGTTTTGATGAAATCCCTTTAAGCAACTGTAACACTTTTGATGCAGAGATAGTAAACGAAACACTTACAATACAATGTATATGTTCTTTTTGCACATTAATCTCTATCATTGAAATTTGATGCAGCGAAGCTGCACGTCTTATGCAAGCAGTTATTAAATTCTTGTATTCATCCTTTCTAAACATTTTATATCTGTACTTTGTACACCATTCTAAGTGCATCATCATCTTACCAACGCTGTGGTCGTGATGTTTATATTTATTTGCATAGTTTTCACTAAGTTGTATTTGATTTTCCATTTTTTTGTTCTCCGAAAGATTTATTAGAAGAAAGTCACAACTACTATTGTTACTTTCAAGAGTTGGGTATCCCAACTCAACTTTTATAATTATTCAAGAAATAAATATATAACGCAATTCATCCGTCAGCTAAAGCAAACGGATTTCTTGCAGAAACTTTAATAAAGTTTAATACAAAAAAAAGATTGTTCGTTTTATCTTGCAAAAACAATTATTAATAATAAAGCAATTATTGAGATTATAAGAATTAACGGAATTAAATAACTTGGTTTTTCTGTTGTTTCATCTAAGTTTTGTACTGAATCTGTAGATACACCACAAATACTACTTGTTTCAGATATCAACATCCCGCCCAATTTGTCAGGGTAAGTGCATGTTCTTTTTAGTAATCCAGATTCACATTTCCATTGTGAGCATGTAATTTCGTCGGTTTGTAATAAACGATTCTTTTTTGTATCTTTATCATCATCTTCATAATCTTCGTCATTTGCTTCAAGGAATAATGAATCTCCTTGCCAATCGCCATCAAAGTCTGTTTTCATTTCATTTAAAACATTTACTGAAACTCCATAACCATCTTCATGTTTGATGTCTTTATTCTCCCAATTACATTCAAATCCATATTCATATCTTGAATCAGGATCACTTGTTATTGGAAGTTTATAATCGCTTAATTTTTCATAGGAATTTCCAAGACCATCGCCTAATCTGCATAATTCTACTATACATACATAGTTTTGAAATCCGCTATTATAAAAAAAGTCTTTTCCTCCAGCAGCATAACACTCATCAGCAGTATCATATTGTGTTGCTGTGTCTACAACAGCTGCTTCAAACCAATAAGAATTTTCAGCTCTAAATATGATAAAAGTAGAATCCTCTAATGTTTTTGTTATTGGATTAGAACTTAATGGCTCAAGAATGGAGACAAATGAATTGCCCCCTTGAGATGCTATTAAAGTTAATGCTAAAATTAGAGATAATAAAGTAAAAAGGCTTAATGCAAATGTTTTTGTTTTTATTGTTTCCATATTTTGTTGTAATTTTTAAGTAACTAATTACATTTATTTACGGAATATTTGAGCAATAATGTTTTAAAAGCATTGTGGTGTTAAAATACTATCTTCTTGTTTACTTATAATAAAAAAACATTTTACTTTTTTTACTAATCAACACAGCTTTTATATATTACTCTAATTTTAATCATTATTATGGGGCATAAGTCATTTTTTGGTATTTTATTTATATTACTTGTAGTCGTTCTTTTAGGAATGTATTGGTTTGTTCCTTTTGATTCCATGGATTTTATAATAAAAGGAGGGAATACCAACTTTACTACAGGTAGTTCTAATTTTTCTGATATAAATAGCTCAATACAATTCCATAAGAATATAAGATTCCCAAGTTCTGCAATTTCTTATAAAATTTATGATTGCCCATCTAATAAAAATAAAGAGATGTTAGATTCTTTTTTAATAGTTGAAAATTTAACAATTGTGAGTTTTTATCCTGTTGAAAATAATGAATTGATTTCAATCACTTGTAATGAGAAACAGAGATTTGAAGAGGGTTTGTTTATAGCTGGTGAAGGCGGACCAACAAGACTTATTCAAACTAATTTATTTAGTGTAATTCAAAAAGGGGAGATTAGTTTAATCAGAGAATCTGACTGTCCAACCCCAAATATTGCGTTGCATGAATTGTTTCATGTTCTTGGATTTAAACATTCAGAAAATGAAAATAATATAATGTATCCTGTAAGCAAATGCAAGCAAGAAATAGGAGATGATATGATTGAACTTATCAATGAATTATATCTTATTCCCCAGCAACCAGATTTAATCATAGAAAATGCTACCGCTATAATTAACGGGAAATATTTAGATGCCCAAATTAGCGTTAGGAATCAAGGATTAATTATTTCTCCTGAATCCAAACTGGTTATATCTATTGGAGATGATAGAATTAAAGAATTAAAATTAGAAAGAATAGACGTTGGATATGGAAGAGTTATAACTTTAACTAATTTATTTGTTTTTAAATTAAGCATAAATGAGATAAAATTTGAAATTGAAAATGAACTTATTGAATTGGATAAAGAGAATAATATCGTTGTTTTAGAAGCAAATAAACTTTAAGAGATTTGCAAAGCTTGAAGAGTTATAGTATTTAAGTTTAAGTTGAATAAAATAAAAAAAGGAGGAAAATAAAATTAATCCTCAATCAAGTTCTAAATCATCTAAGAATTCATCTTCTTCTTTATCGAAGTCTTCTTCAACCTCTTCTTCAAAGTCTTCGTCCATTAGTTTTTCAACCTCATTTTTTATTGACTTTTAAATAACCCCATTGTTTTTAAATATTTCTGTGTTTTTCATCATATCACAAGGTTTTTAAAAAAAATCCCCTTACTCTATTAATGAATAAAAAGAGTGCGGTTTCTTATTTTAAGAAAATCTGGAAGAAATATTCATTAATTTTAATTCTATTATTAATATCTTTAATATGGGTTTTTTATTCATATTTTTCTAACGGCTTGATTTTTTCTATTGTTTCAAGTGATCCTGAACCTATTATTAATTTTGTTAATTCTTTTGGTGTTTTTGCTTATGTTGCATTTGTTTTTTTAGCAACAATAGAAGTGGTTATAGCTCCAATGCCCCCTTTAGTTCTTTATGCTGCGGGGGGTTTACTGTTTGGTGGTTTTTTAGGAGGAATTTTATCTTTAGTAGGAAATATTTTGGGTTCTTTAATTGCATTTTTTCTTGCAAGAAGTTTAGCCAGAAATTATTTTGAAAAAAAAATTCCAATAGAAGAAAAAGAGAGATTTGATTATTTTTCTAAAAAATACGGCGGATTAGCAATTTTCTTTTTGAGAATTAATCCTTTAACTTCATCAGATATATTTAGTTATATTGCAGGATTAACTAAAATGTCTACCAAGAGTTTTACTTTAGGGACTTTATTGGGATTAGCCCCATTAGTATTTTTTCAAACATATCTAGGACACCAAATTAATAATAGTCCTTTCTTAACTTTGATGTTTATACTTGTAGGTATTGTTTACTTAGTTATTTTTATGTATGGGGTGTTTTTTGCATTGCATAAAAATCGTCAAGAAATAATAAGAAATAAGAATGCGGAAAAGAAGGGATAAATAAGGCAATAAAATTTATATAATCTTAATGGTAAATTTTATTATGTTAAACTTAAGTCAGTTATATTTAAATCATGGATGTGATAACTTTTTTGAGAGAATTAAAATTTTAACTGATCCAGATATTTATTTAGCGGAAAATATCCAAGATTATCAAATTAACATCCAAGATTTTAGTTTTCCTTGGTATAAAAAATTTCCTCTTTTAAATGATGATTGGGATAGAGCTTATGTTGTTTTTCATAATATTAGATTAAACAAAGTTGTTTATAACGGAGAGGATATCCCTTTTTGGTTTAGATTGCATGATTCTACTGGTGATTTTCTGGTTTATTGGAATAAAAATCATTCATTATTTCCCTCTTTGCAATCTTTTGATGAAGCTCAAGAAAATCAAGGCTTGAAAAATAATGATTGGGTTTATGATGTTTTTATTAGGCATATAAGAAAAGGAAATTTGGCTAATATTGTTGACGTGAAAAAATATAAATCTTCAAGTCATCCAGAAAAAAATAAGGATTATACAAGATTAAAAAGCTTAATTTCATGGTTTGAACCAGAGTTAATTCCTGCCAATTAATTATGCGTGAATAAAAATAATCGCAAGTAATAAAAAGGAGTTTTAATTTATTTAAATATGAAAAAGAGTGTGAAAATATTAATTACAATCACATTTGTAATATTATTGGTAATTGCTTTGTTTGTCTTTTTTCTTTTAAGAGGAATTCCTTTATCAAATTGGCAAGGTTGTACACTTGATTTTGGTGGTGGTCCTGTTGGGGTTAAATGTATCGATGAACATGTTAAGTCTGCTATGGGAGAATCTTGTAGTGGTGATTATCAATCCAATAATACAATTGGATTATTATTTCAAGTGGATAAAAAAATCTGTCTGTATCCTGGATCCAGACTTGTAAAAATTAAATTACCTAAATATAATAATCTTGGGATTGCTTTTACAATTCGTAATTTATTATCTGGAAGTTCTGCCATTAAAACTTTTTCTTATGGAGTTGTTGTTTCTGATCCTAGTTTAATAAAAAATTGTAATATAAGTGAAAGTGAAGTTGAATCTTGGATTGTACAAGGAAAAGGGGGCGATATTGAAATTGCTCCTGGAGAATTTAGTGAACCTGGATTAATTTTATTTTCTTTGCCAGATGATGCTCCAAGTTGTCAAATTAGATTTAGAGTTAATGTTAATTCAGAGGGAAACGCATATGCAGTAGAATTTTTTGATTTACAGATATTAAATATTGATTAAGTGTAAAATGAATAAACAAAAATTAAAGTCAAACAAAACTAATTTTAATAAAGAAAGTTTAAGTTACAAATATCTTCCGGAATTTGTTTATGGAGGAATAGATGGGAGTGTTACAACTTTTGCTGTTGTTTCAGGAGTTGTTGGAGCATCATTGAGTTCAAGTATTGTTATTATTCTGGGTTTTGCTAATCTTTTCGCAGATGGTTTTTCAATGGCCGTATCAAATTATTTGTCTACCAGATCTGTTGAAGATAGAGATGACTGTAGAAAAAAGATTGTTCCCATGAAAACAGCTTTTGCAACTTTTGTTTCTTTTTTGTTAATTGGTTTTATTCCTCTTCTATCTTTTGTTCTTGCAGCACTAACAAAAAATGCTTATCTTATAAAAAACCAGTTTTTATTTGCATTTATTCTTACAGGAATTGCATTTTTGATTGTGGGATACTTTAAAGGTGATGTTATTGGAAAGCAAAAAACAAGAGCTGCATTAGAAACATTGCTTATTGGAAGTGTTGCTGCGGGTTTAGCATTTTTAGTTGGATATTTGCTAAGGGGTTTGGCGTGATTTTTTAATGCAAAAGTTTTTGATAGGCAAATTTTATTAACTATAGTTAACTTTATTTATTATAATGAAACAGCAAGAACTTGAGCAAATTATTTCTCAAAAATATGAACCTGGATTTTTTACTGATGTTGATGAGAAGAAACTTGCTCCTGGATTGAATGAAGAAGTTATTGCATTTATCTCATCTCAAAAAGATGAGCCAAGATGGTTGCTAAATTGGAGATTAAAAGCATATCATAAATGGCAAAAAATGGAAGACCCTGTTAATGGTTCTAAACCAAAATGGGCTAATGTAAATTACAATCCGATAAACTACCAAGCTATTAGCTATTATGCTGCACCTAAAAAAAAGTTTAGAAGATTAGAAGAAGTTGATCCTGAAATTCTAAACGCTTACAATAAATTAGGCATTCCTTTATTGGAGCAAAAATTGCTATCCGGAATTGCTGTCGACGCTGTTTTTGACAGTGTTTCTATTGGAACTACATTCCAAAAGCAACTTTTTGAATTTGGAATTATTTTTTGTTCTTTTTCAGAGGCTGTTGAAAAACACCCAGAATTAATAAAAAAGTATCTTGGAACAGTTGTACCAATAGGCGACAATTTCTTTGCAACTCTAAATTCAGCTGTGTTTAGTGATGGTTCTTTTTGTTATATCCCCCCAGGAGTTGAATGCCCTATGCCATTATCAACTTATTTTAGAATCAATGCAACTAATGTTGGGCAATTTGAAAGAACATTAATTATTGCAGATAAAAATAGTAAAGTAAATTACTTAGAAGGCTGTACTGCACCAATAAGAGATGAAAATCAATTACATGCTGCTGTAGTTGAATTAATTAGCCATGAAAATGCTGAGATAAATTATTCCACTGTTCAAAATTGGTATCCAGGAAATGAAAAAGGAGAAGGGGGTGTTTTTAATTTTGTTACTAAAAGAGGATTATGTGAAGGAAAAAATTCTAAAATTTCATGGAATCAAGTTGAAACGGGCTCTGCAATAACTTGGAAATATCCCAGTTGCATTCTTTTAGGAGACAATTCAATTGGTGAATTCCATTCAGTTGCATTTACTTCTAAATATCAACAAGCAGACACAGGAACTAAAATGATTCATATAGGTAAAAATACTAAAAGCAATATTGTGTCTAAAGGTATCTCTGCAGGACATGGCAAAAATACTTATAGAGGATTAGTAGAAATAGGGAGTGATGCGGAAAATTCGAGAAATCATACTAATTGTGATTCACTTCTTATAGGAAGTAATTGTTCTGCTATAACTGTTCCTTGTATAAAGAATAAAAATTCTAGCTCCAGAATTGAGCACGAAGCAAGAATTTCCAAAATTGATGGAGAAGTTTTATTCTATTGCCAACAAAGAGGTATAAACGCTGAAAAAGCGATTTCTTTAATTGTTAATGGCATGTGTCAAGATGTTTTTAGTAAACTTCCATTAGAATTTGCGGCAGAAGCCCAAAAATTATTAGAGATAAGTTTAGAAGGAAGTGTAGGATAAACTCTTGCAAGATTTAACTTTAGAAATACTTAAAGTAAGCTTAATTCTTAAGATTAAGAGATATAGAAATTGATTGCAGAGATTATAAATTGCTAAAAAATTAACAAAATGCATATTTTTTAATACCCCCTTATAAAATTCTATTAATTTATCATTAATTTTTTTGTTTAAGGATAGATTTAAAAATTTGATTTTAGATTTTAATATATGGAAAAAAGAGGGGGGATATCTAAAATAAACTCAATAAGCAAATCAAAAAGGGATAATTATTCTAAAGAAGAAGCATTAAAAGCTAAGTCAAGAAAAATTAGCATTTATGAAGGCAGCGCATTTTCATTGATGGATGGTTTTGGTTTGAGATACATAACTCCTTATGCTTTGTTTTTAGGAGCTTCTAACAGTTTTATAGGTTTGCTTAGTTCTTTGCCTAACTTGCTTGGGAGTTTATCCCAACTTCCTGGCTCTAAAGTTGTAGAAAGATATTCAAGAAAAAAAATCGTTGTAATTGGCGTGCTTTTGCAAGCATTAATGTGGCTTCCATTGATTGCCGTCGGCTATTCTTATTTATTCTTAGAGTTATCTTTAGTTTATTCTTTAGTTTTACTTATGGTGGTTTATAGTTTTATTATTATTCTGGGTTCTTTTCCGGGACCAGCATGGAGTTCATGGATGAGGGACCTTGTTCCCAGAAATACTTCTTCTTATTTTGGAAAAAGAAACATGATTACGGGAGTAGTGGCGATAGTATGCATGTTTATTGCTGGATGGATTTTAGGTTTATCAAACAGCAAGTTATTTTTTGGTTTTGCAATAATTTTCTTTTTAGCTTTTGTTGGAAGAGCAATATCTACTTTTTTATTCACCAAAAAATATGAA
>Ga0208375_1004563_pt1 | contig 10819 bp, 11 predicted proteins | sample RifOxyD1_FD_184038 | JGI IMG/M metagenome (GOLD analysis project Ga0208375, IMG submission 184038) | Soil microbial communities from Rifle, Colorado - Rifle Oxygen_injection D1 (SPAdes) | ecosystem: Environmental > Terrestrial > Deep subsurface > Rock core/Sediment | place: Rifle, Colorado... | reverse complement strand
AATTTGTTATAACTAACCTCTTTTGACACTTTCTTGTTGAAAGAATTGTAGCATTTCTAGGGGCGTTTTCCCATTTAAGCTACAATGCTCTAAATTGTTGTATTCAATATTCCAAATTCTAATCTTGTTTTCTAAGTCTTTAATGTTTTTAAATGTGTTTCGATCATAAAACTTTTGATCCTCTCGGTGACTTCTTTCCACTGTACCATTTTGAGCAGGTTTGCCAGGATCAATGAGATAATGAATGATGTTGTGTTTGGCACAAAATTGATCCAGAGCATGGATGGTTTTGACTGTCATATCACTTCTCTTCGTCATACTGGTGTAGAAGTTGGTGAAGATACTTCCGTTGTCTGTTTTGATGGCTTGGATTTTGTGAGGGAAAATTTGAATAATTTTTTGAAGAAAAATGATCGAATGAAAATTAGTTTGATCATCATACACCTCTAAGTGTCGCCATTTAGAAGCTGTATCAATGGCAGTATATTGGTAATATCTTCTTCCCTTTAAGCGTCCTGGCACGTATTTAACATCAATCTCGATTAGTTCTCCGGGTTTTCTCTCTGCCTTGATGTATTTGTATTTGATTTTTCTGACTCGATATTTTCGAGTCAATCCTTCATCTTTGAGTATTTTTCCGATGGTGCTAACTGGTACCATGAGTTCCTGTTTCTTCAGTCGCCAATGAAGCTTCTGAGCACAGAGTTTAGTTTCTTTTCTTAATGCAATCACTCTTTCTTTAATCCATATTGGAGTTTCGTTGGGTTCTGTCTTGGGTCTGGTTGATTTGGGTTCTAGAGCTTCCATACCTCTAGTCCTAAACTCTTTCAACCATCTCTTTAAACTCCTCTCACTATACGGACAAACCTTTACTAGATTTTTTATGCTAATTTCCTTTTCCAGTATCGGTCTAATCCATCTATACCTTTCTTCTTTGATGTTTTTCGACATTTTGATGCTCATTAATACTAATGTATCAAAAGTGCCAAAAGTGTTTAGACATTACCTTTTGGGCTTGGAAAATCTGTGTAAAAGTGGTATGGTTTAACTAAATTAGAGAAAAATAAATTCATGCCAAAGATTAAAGATATTCCAAAAGTTGATAGGCCACGGGAAAAGTTGATTAAATCCGGGGCAAAATTTCTAAAAGATTATGAACTTTTGGCTATCCTTTTAGGTACCGGCACAAAAGGCAAAAATGTTCTTGAGATTGCCCAAGACATTCTTTCAAATTACCCTAAAAAAAAGTTGCTTGGATTAGATTTTGCACAATTTAAAAAAATCAATGGCATTGGACCAGCCAAAGCTACTCAAATTTTAGCCGCATTTGAATTCGCTGGTAGAGTTTTAGAGGTTGATTCTTCAAACACTCTGCCGATAGTTCAGACCCAGAAAGACATAATTGCTCAAATTTCCTTTTTGCGTGAACATAAAAAAGAAAATTTTGTTGTTTTATACTTGAATTCACGTAACGAGCTATTAAATAAAGAGACTATTTCTGTCGGTACGTTGAATGCGAGTCTGGTGCATCCGCGCGAAGTGTTTGAACCAGCGGCACGAATTTTTGCCGCTCAAATTATTTTAGCCCACAATCACCCTTCCGGGGATTCAGAGCCGTCAGAAGATGATTTAGATTTAACCAAAAGAATGGTAGAAGCTGGTAAAATATTAGGGATTGAAGTCATTGATCATGTTATTATTTCAAATTTAAATTCATTTAGTTTTAGAGACAAACAATTGATATAAATTTATGGCGTACATTTTTTTAGATGAAAGTGGAGATTTAGGTTTTAATTTCAAAAAGAAGAAAACTTCGAAATATTTTGTTATTGTCTTCCTTTTCGTTAAAAATAAAAAACCCATTGAAAAAATTATTAAAAAATTATTTGCAAATTTTAGTAAATTAGAAGTAAAAAACCATAGTGGTATAATTCACGCTTTTAAAGAAAAACCTGCCACTAGACAAAAACTCCTTACTTCTTTGAATGAAAAAGATATATCTATAATTTCAATTTATTTAAACAAATCTAAGGTGTATACAAAACTGCAAGACGAAAAGCATGTACTTTATAATTATGTGGTAAATATGTTACTAGATCGTGTATATACTAAAAAATTAATTCCTACAAATGAACCCATTGTGCTCATTGCTTCACGTCGCGAAACAAACAAATTCTTAAATGAAAATTTTTGTGGTTATTTATCTAAACAAGTGACAGGAAACCATAAAATAAAAATATCAGTCGAGATTAAGACTCCCCAACAAGAAAAATGCTTACAAGTTGTTGATGTGGTATGTTGGTCTTTATTTAGAAAACGAGAACATGGAGATGAGAGTTATTATAATTTAATTAAGAGTAAAGTTATTGAAGAAAGTCCTTTATACCCATAAATAACAAAACCTTGTGCGTTAAATGAGGAACCATACGGAGCCCCACGCACAAGGAATTATTTGTTAAATAGAGTATAACATGTTTTTAAAAATCAAGCAAAGTTATCCACAGGTAATAATTATGAATAATAAAATGGAAATTGAAAAACTTAAAACTGAAATTGAACGGCTGAAAAAGGAATTAAAGAAAAAAAAGAAATACGGCTTGGTCTGGGAAGACAAACCGGAAGATGTTGTTGAAATGTGCAAAGAAAAATTGCCGGTTTTAAAGGAAGTCAAAAGCAAGGAAATAATCACGGACAAAACTAAGCCAGTTAATTTACTTATTGAGGGCGACAATTATCACGCACTTTCTGTCTTGAATTATACACACAAAGGGAAAATCGATGTTATTTATATTGACCCGCCATATAACACAGGTGCGAGAGATTGGAAATATAATAATGACTATGTAGATGAAAATGATGGATATAAGCACAGCAAGTGGATAAATATGATGTCTTCACGGCTAAATTTAGCAAGAAAACTTTTAACGGAAAAAGGAATAATAGTTATTGCAGTAGATCATAATGAGCTCTTCAATTTGGGTCTGCTGTGCGACCAAGTTTTTCGGGAAGAGAATAGATTGGGCATTGTTGCAGTAGTACACAAGTCGGAAGGCAGAAATCAAGAAAAATTCTTTGGCACAAGCCATGAGTATATGTTTTTTTATGCGAAAAATAAGAAGGTGTGTAATTTTCAAAAAATCGTTCTGGATGATTCAGTCGCCGCTAGCTTCGATAAAGAAGATGAGAAAGGCAAATTTAGACTAAATAATTATATTAGAACGGGCGGAGGAGACCAAAATTTAAAGATTAATAAACAGCATTTCTTTTATCCAATTTATGTAAGTAAAGAGTTAAATGACATCTCACTAGAAAAGAAAACTGGGTACAGCAAGGTGTTGCCGATTACGGGGAGTGGTCAAGAAAGAACATGGAAAACTACAAAAGAAACATTCCAAGATAGATTGGAAGATGGTGAAATATTGGCACAGAAAGATGATGGTGGTAATGTTCAAATTTATGAAAAATATAGAGAAGACCAAGTTATAAAAACCCACTGGATAGATGTCAGGTATCATGCTATTCATCATGGAACAAAGGTTCTAGAAAATATATTAGGAGAAAAAATATTTGATTTCCCGAAGTCGTTGTATTTGTTATTCGATGCATTGAAATTGACAGCCAAAAGTGATGCTATAATTTTAGACTTTTTTGCTGGCTCCGGCACGACAGGACATGCAGTTTTAGAATTAAATAAAAAAGATGGTGGTAACAGAAAATTTATATTATGCACTAATAATGAGCTTAATGGTTTTGAAAAAGAATTGCTTGAGCGAGGATTATCGGAAAAAGAAATACAAGAACATGGCATTTGCAGACGAGTAACCTATCCGAGAATTAATAAAGTCATCAATGGTTATAAAACATCGAAAGGTGAAAAAATTGAAGGTTTGGGTGGAAATTTAAAATATTTCAAAACTGATTTTGTTGATTATAAAGAATCAACTGACAGGAATAAAATTAAACTAACAAAAGAAGCCGTAGAAATGCTTAGTGTTAAGGAAGGAACATTTGAGGAAGTAGAAAATCGGGTTGGTTTCAAAATCTTTAAAAATCACGACCATTATGCCGGAATAATTTTTGATCAGTTAGCGATTGAAGATTTCAAAAAAGCAGTTAAGGGCATAAAAAGTAAAATCAGCGTTTATATTTTTTCTCTTGGTGATGATTCATTTGAAGATGAGTTTGAAGATATTAGACAAAAGGTAAAATTATCGCCAATTCCCGAAGCGATTTTGAAAGTTTACCGAAGAATTTATAAATAAAGGAATAAAAATATGCAACTAAAAATATATCAAGAAGATGCCATAGACGATTTATTAAAAAAGGCCAAGAAGCTTTTAGATATGGACCATGGCAAAATTTTAGTTTTTCAATCTCCTACTGGTTCGGGCAAAACAATAATTATGGCTGAGTTTTTGAAGCAATTGGTTGATGACAAGGAGGTAAAACAACCCCTTAGTTTTATTTGGACAGCGCCGAAAAAACTGCATATTCAAAGCAAGGAAAAATTGGATAATTACTACGAAAAAAGCCGAACTTTGGAATGTTCGTATTTTGAAGATTTGAACGATAGAAAAATTGAAGAAAATGAAATTTTGTTTTTCAATTGGTCCAGCGTAAATAAAGAAAAAGCAATTATTATAAGAGAAAACGAACAAGAGTTTTATCTTTCAAAGGTTTTGGAAAGAACACGAGAAGAAGGCAGAATAATCGTTTTGATTATTGATGAGGCTCATTATTCATCCGGACAGATGGATAAAAAGGAAAAGTCGGCTGCAATTCAACTTCGTAAAGATATAAATCCCGATATAACAATAGAAGTATCAGCAACTCCTATTATGAAAGGAGATTATAATGTTATTGTGCAAACAGATGAAGTGAAAAAAGAAGCGATGATAAAAAAGTCGCTGGTTTTAAATGAAAATTTTGTAAATGTATTTAAAGAAGGCAAAATAAAAACGGAATTGGGCGAAAAAAAGTTTGACAAAGATAGTGAAAAAACAGTTATAGGTGAAGCTTTGAAAAAAAGAGCGGAACTAATCAAAAGCTACAAAAAAGAAGGTAGTAATATAAAGCCATTAGTCTTGATTCAGTTGCCAGATAGAAAAGGACAAAGAGAGGACGAGTTGAAGGACAAGGTAATTAAAATTTTAAAAGATGATTTTAATATTTCTACCGAAAAAGGAAATAACAAGCTAGCTATTTGGCTTTCGGGTGAGCATATAAATAAAGAAGATGTAGAAAAAAATGACAGCGAAGTAGAGGTTTTGCTTTTCAAACAAGCGATTGCTTTGGGCTGGGATTGCCCGCGAGCGCAAGTGATGGCGTTGTTTAGAGAATGGCATAGTCCGGTCTTTTCCATCCAAACAGTAGGAAGAATTATGAGAATGCCGGAACCAGATCGAGGTACATATTATGGTGAAGAAATATTAAACTACGGTTATATCTATACCAATATAACCAATGTGGTAATTGACAAAGATGTCGCCCCCGGCTATGTATCGTTTCTAACCAGTAAAAGAATAGATAAATACGAGCCGATCAATTTAGTTTCGGTTTATTCTAAGCGACACCGCGAAAAAACAAGATTATCTCCGCGGTTTATTGAAATATTTTTAGCTCAAGCAAAAGTGGATAATTTGAAAAGCAAAATAGATAAAACGGCGAAAAAAGTTGATATTAAGATTATTTCTGATTATAAAGCCAGCGATATTGATACATTGGCCGGTTCAAAAATTGTGGGTGATAAATCAATCACCGTAAGTGATGCTGATTTGCAAAAATTGTTTGATTATTTTGTAAGAAACAGCCTTCGTCTTTTTTACCCAGAAGACAGGTCTGTGAATAGAGTCAAAGAATCTATTTATAAATTCTTCAAAAAAGAGCTAAAAATGGATTATTCAGAAAAGTGGGAAGAAATCCTAAAAATAGTTTTGGGCGATAATAACCCACAGTGTTTTTTGAATGTTTTAGATAAAGCACAAATTGAGTATAAAAATGAAACAGAAATAAGAGAGGGAGAACTTGCTAAATTAGAAAATTGGAATGTACCCGAAATCTTGTCATTTGGAAGTGATTATGTTGAAGAGGACAAAAAAAGAGGAGTAATGAAGCCATTTTATGTTAAATATCTATCTGAACTGGAAAATTCTTTTACAGAATTTTTGGATAATTCAGCAAAGGTTGAATGGTGGTTTAAAAACGGAGACAGGGATGCGACATTTTTTGCCGTGTCGTACGATGAGGGAAAAATGCCATTTTATGTTGATTTCGTAGTTAAATTTAAAGACGGAAGAATTGGTTTATTTGATCCGCACGGAACACAGTTTTCTGATTTTGGACCAAAATCTGACGGACTGCGAAAATATATTAAGGAAGAAAATAAAAAAGGTAAAAAATTATTTGGTGGCTTAGTCGCTAATACCGGTATCACAACAAATAACGGTAGGTGGGTTTATTTTCCCGATAGCGGCGATAAGTTTAAAAAAGGTGAATTTGAAAATTGGACAGATTTGGAATTGTAGAAAATTTAGGTAAAAAATAACCACCCGAAAGCAGTTATTTTTGAACGAGGCATGCCTTTCTAGCTCTATTGGTGAATAGCCGTAACTCAATCAATTCTCTTTCTCCGCGAGATCTCTATAAGCCAGCAACTTTTGTTCAAGTTAACCTCTTTTTGTATTATCTACAATGACAGCATTTTTGACAATCCTTTTTAAAGATTCTGCAGCTTTTTTTGCTCCCTGCATTTTTTTATATGTCTCGGTTATAGCAATAGTTTCATTGTTCTTCCCTTTAACCTTAACGTATGGCTCTTTATTTTTTGCCAAATTAATGATAATTTTATTTTTATTCATAAAAAATCTTTGTTTAATAACTTTTGGTTCGACTAGGCCAATAGTCACATTCTATTCCTCCTATTTTAGATGTCAAGGTTATCAACACCTATGTTTGACTTTTTGACATGCTTTGCTAATATAAACTTATATGATTACAAAATATGCAAAATTTATAAAAGAGGCCCGATTGAAAAAAGGGATTTCCCAATCAGATTTGGCTTTGAAATTGGCCATTTCTAGGCCTTCGTATATCGCTATAGAGCAAGGAAAAAGAGAGCTAACTATGGGAGAGTTTGAAAAACTTTCTAGCTTTCTAGGTGTCTCTTTTGAAGAAGTAGAAGCTGGAGAATCTCCAAATTATGAAAAGTATAAGCAAATAATACTTTCATTTTTGCGAGTTGATAAAAAAATTCCAAAAACAAAACTTGCAAAATTAGTATATCTCGCTGATGCTGGGTGGTTTTATTACCATCTGAAAAGTATGAGCGGTATGCAATACAGGAAAATCCAATATGGTCCTGTAGCGGATCCCTATTTTCGTATTATAGATGAATTGTATGAAAATGGGCAGATTGAAATAGAGAATAGAGAAGATGGCGCAATGCTAATTTCCGAGACCCGTGCTGGTTCAAAGAAAGTTTTATCTGAAGTAAATAAAGAGGAATTGAATTTAATAGCTGATATTGGTGATAAATGGAAAGGTAAAAAAACTGCTGAAATTGTTGAATTTACACATAATCAGCTTCCGTATTTATGTGCAAAAGAAAATGAAATTATTACACTTGGTTTGATTACTCAGGAAGATCCCCATGAATACTACTAATGAATACCAAGTCATTATTGAATCTTTCGCTGAAAGGCACTTTATAAGAACTTTTGCTAAAAAGTATAAAGGGGCTTGGGATACAACACTCGATTTTTTACTAACAGAGTTTAAATTCATTGATGTTTTATTTTTGAAAAGCATAGCGGAATATATTACTGATAAAGAAGCTGGCATAGTAATTTGTAAAACAGAATTTAAAATTTCAGGAACCCTAGAATCTCGTCACGGATCTGGCAACAGATGCATTGTTGCTATTCACAAAGATATAAGCAAAGTAAAAGTTTTGCTTGTTTATCATAAAAATAATCTGAATGGTAATAATGAGACTGTGAGCTGGAAAAATTTGATCAAAGAAAATTACCCAGAATATGCAAAGATTTTATAAGGAGTTATACTTTAAATATGATTAAAAATATGTGGCAAAGACTCAAAAAAATACTCCTGTTTCCATTTAAATCGGCTCCGTGGCTTCTCTGGCTTTATAAAATACTTAAATCTTCATACGGAGTTATTTCTGTCATTATAGTGATAGGTCTTTGGTCCACTATTTCATATTATGGAATTTCTTATATGGTAAATCCATCTCCCACTTCTACTTCTAGTGATGATATTTTTGAAGTTTCCGATACTGAAGATTCAACCGCGACAAAAGAATGCAACGTAGTTGGTGTAAATTTACACGGAACTCTTTACACTTATACTCCCCCAGACAGTGGTGATAGTTTTATGGGAAATAAAGATGTCGTGTCGGCGGATGCAGTTACTTACTATTTAAAAGATGCTGGAAAAGATGGAAAAATAAAAGCTATTATATTGGAGATTGATTCATATGGGGGCGTCCCTGTTGCCGGAGAAGAGATAGCCAATACTCTAAAAACATCTAAAAAACCTACAGTAGCACTCATAAGACAAGCGGGAACTTCAGCCGCCTATTGGGCTGCTACCGGTGCTCAAAAAATTTATGCTTCAAAAAATAGTGATGTGGGTTCTATAGGGGTCACTATGTCATATCTGGATAATATAAATAAAAATCAAAAAGAGGGTTTGGGTTTCGTTCAACTCAGCATCGGCAAATATAAAGATATGGCTAACCCAGACAAGCCACTAACAGAAGAAGAAAAGGCTCTTATTTACAGAGACTTAAAAATTGTCCACCAAAATTTTATTGAGGCAGTGAGCATAAATAGACAAATTCCTCTTGCAAATGTTCAGAGTATTGCAGATGGTTCCAGTGTACTTGGTGCTAAAGCCAAAGAACTTCACTTGATCGATGAAATCGGTGGCATTCAAGAAGTTGAGAAATATTTGTCTGATAAAATAGATGAAAAAGCTGAAATTTGTTGGTATTAAAAAATATTTATAAAAATATGACCACATTATATTTTGACATAGAAACATTGCCAGTGGAGGAGTCGTCTTACGACAAGCTGAAATATTTGTTTGATAAAAAGTTGGCAAAAGAAAGATTAAAGAGAAATAAAAAAATTAAAAGTGGTGAGGAAAAAAGTTATGCAGATGATGATAAATGCTCCAAAAGTTTTGAGGACTTTTTGAATTACACTTCGTTTGATGGCGGGTTTGGTCGGGTGCTTTGTATCGGTTACGCTATAGATAATCAACCGACAGAAGTATTATGTAATGACGGAAATGAAAAGAAAACTTTGGAAGAATTTTGGGATGTAGCTCAAGATTGTGATTTGTTTGTCGGACATAACATTATGGATTTTGATTTTAAGTTTATATACCAGCGGTCAATCGTATTAGGAGTTAAGCCGACTATTCCAAATCTTTCATTTGCTAGATACAGAAGTAGTCCAATATACGACACTATGAAGGAGTGGGCTAAATGGGACACGATGAATAAAGTGGGTTTGGAGCATATTGCTTTGGCTCTCGGTATTCCTTCACCTAAAGAAGGCATTGATGGCTCGCAAGTCGCTCAAGTGTATAGTGAGGGAGGCGTTGAAGAAATTTGTGAATACTGCAAAAGAGATGTTGAAACTACTCGGGCTGTTTATAAACGAATGGTATTTTTAAATTAAAATCATGTCAGACGAAGAAATCATACAATCAGCACCAGAACCAATAACCCCAACGGAAAACCCAATTTCTGAACCTAACCCTATTCCAGAAAGCCTCCAAGAGCCCATGCCTGATGCACCAATTCCTCCGGTAGATCCTGTGCCTTCGGAAGTGCCACCTGAAGCCCCGCAGGCCTCACCAAGCCCAGAAAATGCCGTTATGGACAAAGATCAAAATCCCGCAAATGAGCCGTTAGAACCGGCTTCTACGCTCGAAAATACCCCTGCCCCAGAAAATCCAAATATCACAATAGAAAAGCACGGAAATGATGTAACGATAACAGAAGTCATGGAACCAACGGCTCCCGACGTCGCTGAAGCTATGCCGGACAAGCACTCCGAACCCCCAACGGCTCAAATGGCAGGAAATGAGCCGTTTGATATCGTGGAAGAAGAAAAGATAAAAAAGCGAGAAGAAAATCTAAAACTAGCCAACGAAACTAGACAGGAAAAGAAAAGAGAAAAGATAAATGCAATTTTAGATTTGTTTGCCGAAAGGCAAACAGTAACAAACGACGAAGTAGAAAAGCTTTTACATGTCTCGGACGCAACGGCGACAAGATATTTGGAAACTCTGGAAAAAGAAGGAAAAATAAAACAAGTTGGAAAAACTGGAAAAGGTGTAGTGTATGTCCTCCTACGCTAAAGCTACGGCGGGACAAGAAAAAATTAAATAAAGGAGTGTTAATTATATCAAATGAAATTCCTTAAATACCTCTTTATAGAGAGAAATGATGTGACGGACTTCGCGTTGGCTAATCAAAAAATCACCTCCCTCATGAGCAATCATATTGCGAGCTTTGTGAGCTTCCCAAGCCTGATCTAGTGTCAAAAAATCAGATGGTTCTACTGCTTTTAATTTTTCTCCCATTGTGTCTCCTGGAAGTTTTAATTTTTCTAAAAGTTCGTCAAGCATAATATCTGCTTCTATGATAGAGAGTCGCCAATCTGAAGTGTTTGTTGATTCTGAAAGTTTAATAATTTTTTGCCATTTTTCTAAATGTTTATTTTCAATTGAAGCTTCTGGATGAGCTGTCATTGGCATCTCCGTTGGATAGAGTTTGGCTTTTTCT
>Ga0208375_1004562_pt1 | contig 10821 bp, 13 predicted proteins | sample RifOxyD1_FD_184038 | JGI IMG/M metagenome (GOLD analysis project Ga0208375, IMG submission 184038) | Soil microbial communities from Rifle, Colorado - Rifle Oxygen_injection D1 (SPAdes) | ecosystem: Environmental > Terrestrial > Deep subsurface > Rock core/Sediment | place: Rifle, Colorado... | reverse complement strand
TCCACCAAAGTCGTAAACAACTATTTTTTCATTTTTCTTTTTATTAAATCCATACGCTAAAGCAGCAGCAGTTGGCTCATTAATGATGCGCTTTACATCAAGGCCCGCAATTTTACCAGCATCTTTCGTTGCTTTACGCTGTGAATCATCAAAGTATGCTGGCACGGTAATAACCGCCTCCGTTACAGGTTCACCAATCTTAGCTTCCACGTCATGTTTTATCTTCTGAAGAATCATTGCTGAAATTTCTTCGGGACGATAAAAATCTACCCCCATCTTAACCTTAACGCCTCCACCTTCGTTTTCTTCGATAGCGTATGGCGAAAAGCTCTTGTCTCTTTTTACTTCTGCATCATCAAAACGGTGGCCCATAAGACGCTTAATCCCGTAAACTGTATTTTCTGGATTTGTAACCGCTTGACGCTTTGCAAGTAAACCAACAAGTCTTTCTCCATTTTTAGCAAGCGCAACAACCGAAGGGGTCGTGCGATTGCCTTCAATATTTTCAATTATTTTTGGAACGCCACCTTCTATTAAAGCGACGGCCGAATTTGTTGTTCCTAAGTCAATACCGATTATTTTTCCCATATTTTTATTACAAAATTATAAATTAAATATTTTAATTGAAATTATTATACCGAATAATTTCTAATTGTCAATTATTATTTCTCTTTTCTTTTTTAAAAACACGATAAAATTCTGCTGAATTTTTCTCTACTCGTACTCATCGCACTCCGTAAGGTTTTTAAAAAAGAAAAGATGGACATTTTAAGAAGATTCACCTATTTCACTAAAAACAAAAACTTTTACTTTCGCCGGCCTTATCACTTTCCCCTGTAAAACATATCCATTTTGAATTATTTCCGCAACTGTATGATCGTTTTTCTTTTCACTAATTGGGATATTTTCTATCGCATTATGATAATTGGGGTTAAAAACTTCACCTACTTTCCCAATCTCCTCTACACCCATATTACTTATTGATGTTTTCAGTTGTGATGCAATGTACTCAACTCCCTTACGCCAATTCTCATCAACTTTTTCCCAGGATTCTTTGTTGGCAAAAGCTAAAGCAAAACTATCAAGCACTGGTAATATTTCTAGAACCATTCTCTCACTAGCAATACGTGTCGCATTTGCCTCTGACGCAAGTTCGTCTTTTCTGGCATTTATATAGTCCGCCTTAGCTCTCTGCCAACCAGCGAGGTACTCGTCTCTTTCTTTTAACGCAGTTCCTAACTTCTCACGAAGATCTTTAATCTTCTGCTTAGAAATTGAAAGCTCGCCTTCGCTTTCATCTGGTTCAAAGGCAAAGTCGTCTTTAATATTTTCCTCTTCGTTTAATTCATCTGTCATAAATTTAAATAATTATGAGCTACTTTTTAAATAGGCCACCATTATAAATAAATAGTTGAGTACTGTAAGGAAACTAACGTTTCGACCACTGTGGAGCTTTACGCGCTTTCTTCAAACCGAACTTCCTTCTTTCTTTCATTCTTGGGTCACGCTTCAAATATCCGAGTCTCTTTAAGCGAGTCTTTAACTCTTCGTCTGTTGTAGATAGCGCGCGGGCTATTCCGTGTCGCACAGCTTCTGCTTGAGAATGAATGCCACCTCCTTTAACAAGTGCTGTAACAGAATATTTCTCTAGTGGTTTTGCTTTGTTGAAAGCATCTGTGATAATCCCCTGCATTTCTTCTGTTGGAAAATACTCTTTATAGTCTTTATCATTAACAATTACGTTTATTTTGGCTCCCGGGGTAACGCGAACACGCGCCGAAGATGTTTTGCGTCGTCCAACGGTTTCAATATAGCGTCCTTCTTTTTTTATTTTTGTTGTAGTTTCCATATTATTATTCTGTGACAATCAAGTTCTTTAACATAACAGCCTGCAGTCTGTTTTTGGGAAGCATTCCTGTAATTGCTATCAACATAACTTCCTTCATCCCTTTCTTTTCGGCAACCTCTTCTAAGCGTCTTTCTTTTAAACCACCAGGATATCCAGAGTATGTATGAAATAGAGTTTGCTTCTTTTTCTTCTCTGTAACCTTTGCTTTTGAGCAGTTTAGAACGGTGACGGTAACCTCTGGTGCTTTGTTTCGCACAAAAGATGTTGTATTTTTACCCATAAGTAAAGACGCTGCTTCTGTTGCAACTCTACCTATTGTTCTTCCTGTAGCATCTATTGTGTATTTCATAATCTTTTTTATATAAATTCGATAACAGCAAGCTTACTTGCATCACCCTTTCTTGGTGTTGAAAGTTTGGTTATGCGAGTATAACCACCTGGTCTTTCAACGTACTTAGGGGCAATAACCTCAAAAAGCTTTTTGACTTCTTTCGTGCTATTGAAAAATTCAGCGCCAACAAGGCGTCTTGACGCAAGGGAATCTTTTTTTGCTCTCGTAATAAATTTTTCAATATATGGTCGAAGCTCTTTTGCTTTCGCTTCTGTTGTTTTTATCTTTCCGCGAACAATAAGGGCAAGTGCAAGAGAACGCATAAGCGCTTTCCTCACTTTTCTTACACGACCGAACTTTCTATTTGCATTATGGTGACGCATGTTATTTTAGTGTGATTCCGAAATTACCAAGTACGCGCTTTATTTCTTGAATCCCCTTTTCTCCCAAACCGCCAACTTCAAGTAAATCGTCTTTCTTTTTTCGCGCCAAACCTCCAATTGTGCGGATATTTGCGTTGGTCAAAGCATTTAACGTTCTGGTTGAAAAATCAAGAGTTTCTATTCTCGTTTTCATAACATCGTCATCTTCACCCTTCTCTCCCTCACTTTCATTTTTACTAGGTGTTGAAACGGCTCGCCCATCAATCTCAACCTCCGGTTCCTTAAAACCAACAATGGCTTTAAGCTGATGAATCATAACTTCAATGGAATTCTCGAGAGCTTCGCGTGGAGTTAGTGTACCATCGGTCTCAACAAAAATACGTAGACGATTGTAATCTGTACGATCGCCAACACGCATGTTCTCAACTTCATAATTAACACGGCGAATTGGGGTAAAAATGGCATCTACTGCAATACTCCCTATATCAACCTTGTCTTTATGCATTGCCTCTTTTGGAACATAGCCAAGCCCTTTTTCAATATTTATTTCAATATTTAAAGATGCCCCCTTACCAACAAGTTCTGCTATATAAGCATCACCATTTAATATCTCAACTTGTCCAGGCACTGTAACATCTTTTGCTGTAACAACTCTGGGTCCCTTAACAGAAAGAGTGACTTTCTGTGGTTCATCTGTGAGTAGTTTAAAACGAACCTTCTTTAAGTTCAGTAAAATACCAACAACATCTTCTTTGACTCCGTCGATTACAGAAAACTCATGACTGACTCCATCTATCTTGAGCGCGGTTATAGCCGCTCCAGGAAGTGAGGATAAAATTATGCGACGAAGAGAATTACCTAGCGTGTGTCCATAACCAGGATAGAGTCCCTCGATTTCAAAAACAGCACTTGTTTCCTCCTCCGAAATAACTTTCGGTTTTGAGGGTAAAATAATGTTGTGGTCAGACATAATATTTTTTTAAAATTAATAAATTAACGACTATAAAATTCAATCACCGAATGTAAATTAACCGTCATATCTTTTTCTTTTTCAGAAGGTAGGCTTTTTATTTCGGCCTTACCTGTCTTTGCGTCAAAAGAAATCCATCCTGGTATTTTGTGATCTAACATTCTTTTCCCAGCTTCAATGATTGGAACTGTTTCTTTACTTCCTTCTCGAACGGCAATAACGTCTCCGATTTTAATTGCTCTTGAAGCCACCATTGAACGAACTCCGTTAACTGTAATGTGCCCGTGGGAAACCATCTGTCTTGCCATTGTTCTTGATTTTGCTAAACCAAGACGGAACGTAACGTTATCAAGACGATTCTCAAGACTCTGATAAAGACGCTCTGCTGGATCCCCAGATTTCTTTTCAGAAGCCTTAACAACATAATTTGAAAATTGCTTTTCGCTTACACCGTAAATATTACGAACTTTCTGCTTTTCTTTAAGCTGGCGACCATATTCAGTAAGAGTTGATTTATGCTTTCTTTCTGAATCAAGCTTGCCTGGCGCATATGGTTTTTTATTAAAAACACACTTTGGGGTAAAACACTTTTCCCCTTTAAGGAAGAGCTTCTCTCCGGCACGACGGCAAACTTTACATTTTTTATCGGTTATCATGATATTTATATTCTTCGTGGCTTCTTAGGCTTTGGTCCGTTATGTGGGACTGGTGTTTTATCCTTAACACCCTCAAGGTCAATTCCTTTTGAAATAAAAGCTCGAACAGAAGACTCTCTTCCTGGACCAACCCCTTTTATAATAACGTTGACCTCTTTCATTCCAACAAGTAAACCTTTTTCACCCATAAGCTCACCAACTTTTGCGGCTGCGAATGGAGTACCTTTTTTTGCACCCTTAAAACCAAGCGCACCAGAAGATGACCAGAACAAAGCATTTCCGCTTTTATCAGCTAAGAGTAACTTGGTGTTATTGTATGTTGCGCCAACATAAAGAGTTCCTGATACAACTTTCTTTTTTGGAACCTTCGACAAAGAACGGGACTTTAGTCCTTCGTCAGCTCCACTTCCTCCCTTTTTTATAATTCTTTTTTTACCCATGTTATTTTATGTCTTTTCAGCCTTACGTCTTCCTGAACCCATCGTCTTTCGAACGTTTCCGCGAACGGTACGAGAGTTGGTTTTTGTGCGCTGGCCGCGTGCTGGAAGACGTTTTGCGTGTCTTGTTCCTCGATAAGACTTGATATCTTTTAATCGCTTAACGTTGGCGCCTATTTCGCGCCTCAAATCTCCTTCAAGTTTTATAGATTCAATTTCTTTACGAATCTTGGCCTCTTCGTCGGTGTTTAATTCAGTTGCTTTTTTACCATAAGGAACACCAGCACGATCAAGGATTTCTTGGGCTCTTGGGCGACCAATTCCATAAAAAACAGTTAGAGCTATCTCTAATCTTTTTTGTTCTGGGACTGTTATACCAAAAATTCTCATGTTTATACTTAAATTTAAGACTATCCTTGTCTTTGTTTATGGCGTGGATTATCGCAAATAACAACGATTAAACCCTTACGGCGTACCATTTTACATTTTGCGCATCTTTTTTTTACCGACGACTTTACTTTCATTTTTTTATTTAAAATTTTGCACTAACAAAAACAGAACCCAACCCTTTTTCAGGGAGTGTCGTGTTTCGTATACTACAATATCTATAATCTTTTTACAACCCTTCCTTTACCACCGTACGGGTCAAGCTGTACCGAAACCTTATCTCCGATTAAAACCTTGATCCGGTTAAAGCGCATTTTCCCTCCCAAGTAAGCAAGAATCTCTGATCCATCTTTAAGCGTAACTCTAAAAAGGGTGCTGGGTAACGCTTCGGTTACAACCCCCTCTTTCACTAATTCTGGATCAACTTCATTACTCATTTAGTGTTTGAAATATAACAAAATATAGGTTTTTAGTCAAATTTTTTTATTAAGATACAACCGAAAGACACGCATAAAACTTTGCTAAGTTTTTGCTATGCTCATGCCGTCGCATTCCGCAATGTCTTTCAATTGTATCTTGTGAGTATTAAATACAAAAATACCACGATGCTTTTATGCCACATTTTAAGAGCGAATCTATTTAATTAAGTGTAGAGATAACTCTAAAACAAAAGACTGCTGGGCGATACCATGCAGTCGGGGAAGCTAAGGGGTGTCTGGTGATTCAGGGGGAAACAACGATTTTGATATCGTGGGCAAACACCAGACGGTCGCCGTCGAGATGACGGATGTTTTTGCAGTCGAGCGAGTTGACAGAAACACGCCCTTCTTTCACTGTCGGATCGGCCAAAACACGATAAAGGGCGCCTTCGCTGATAGCCGTCTCGAAAGGAATGTCTGAGAGACGAAACGTATCCCCTGGGGTAAGTGATTTCAACGCGACGGGTAGCCGTGTCGTCGGCTCACCAATAACGATTTGACTTGCCATTGTGAATCCTCCTCTGTAACAATGAACGATTGAGCCTTTAGGTATTCCTTCTAGTGTGCCAATCTATATAAACAAATAGCACATTGTTTTAAAAAAGTCAAAAGTTAATAAATTGATATTTTCTTAAAAATATTAATTACCTTGAATAATAGTAATTTTTTCTTCGTTTGTTGGAATATAACGAGCCCAGAAAGGATTCATAGAAAGCGTTGCGGTCTTAATCCCCTTGTAATCTGCAAGTAATTTATTAAAGTCGCTTCTTTGTTTCCCCGCAATATCTTTTTTCAATTTTTCAATATCTACCAAAGCTTCTACTGTTGCTGTCCCCTTAAGAGTAAAGCTTATACTTGTTGCTTTAAGTAGTGAATCGTTGGCACCATCAAACATGAAAACTAAGTTTTCTGTGTTTTTTAGAGTTGTCGCATCAACATCTTTCATTAAATAGTTGGCTTTCTTTAAAATTTCCTTAGACAATAAATTTTTTGGTAAAAGTATTCCCGTATAAGTTCCTTTTTCTTTAACAATAACTCCACTTTCATTCTTCAAGTCGTCTTTTGTTTCAAAAATAATTTCTGAAGCTTCTTTAAATAAAACAAACGATTCAGGTATTTGTGATGAAATTTGTCTTAATAACGAGTCCTTAATCGCTGTTCTAAGTTCGTTTCTAGTTGCGTTAACCGCGTCTGGTGATGCCACCTGAACGCTACCAACATAACCTCCTTTTATCTCCCCCTTTGAACGTGCGTAGAATTTGCTGTACCTAGGATCACCCTTAAATCCCGTGATTGTGAAATCTGCTAGCCCTATGTTGTATTGCTCACCAGGTTTGTCGGCGAAAACGGAAACTTCGACTGAACCGGGTATTGTTTCTCCTGTAACAATTTTAAGCCCTGGAACAACAACGCTTGAAACAATGCGGTATATTTTTCCGTCAGTGGTTTCTAACCTAGTATCTTTAATTAATTTTTGAGTTGCTGTGCTATAAGCATTATAAATAACAACTCGGCCAGTAGCTTTTTCTGAAACGTCCTTAGTCCCAGTTGAGGCGACTAATTTACTTCCTTCTTCAGATAAACTTACTGTCTCAAAAATAAAGCTTGTTTTTGAATCACCCTTTTTTGCGTTGAGAGATGCGGAAATCTCAAGCTGTTCAGATTTTGGGGTAATTTTTAGTTCTGCTCCAGAAAACAAAATTGATATTACAAGATAAACAACCAAAATAATGCCGATTGGGATTGAAACCCAAGCTGTTTTTTTAACAAGGCTTTTTGTTTTATCAAAATCACCAGCAGTGCTATTTTCTCGGTGGATAGTTGATTCTTTAACAACATAATCAACTTCTTTCTGTTTGTGTGCGGGTTTTACTACGTCCCTCTTTTTTATAGGTGTTTGTTGTCTGTGGTCACTTTTTTGAATTACATCGGAAAGAGGTCTTCTTCCCGCCGTGTTTCTTATTACCACATCACTTAGAATTTTCTTTTCCTTCATCGCGTTAGAAATAGGAAGCACTAACGCTTCCGTATGTTAGGCTAACAACTATCTTTCGACTATTTGGTTGTGTGATAAATATACTCATTGGTAAAATATAACGCTCTGATTTCTAACGTGATTCATGTTTAGATTATATCACCTAGAACGTCTCAGAACGAAAATTTTTATTAGTGTTGTGAATAATGTAAAAAGCTCCTATTCCAAGAAAAACGTCGACTTCACCCTTTTCAAAAATATGTTTTCCTCGCACATTAAAAAGGGAGTTCGTATCGATAACAGAAAACGGTGTGTGGGTCATAACATATTGACTAAAACTTTCCTTTTTTATGCCCTCAACAAGCCATTTTTTAATATCATCATCAGCCGTCAAAAAAACTTGATCTGGTAGATAAAATGTGTCAGCTAATTTCTCAAGCGCTTTTTCAAACGAAACCACCCATGAGTCAGCTACTTCAGAAAAAGCTTTTTCAATCTTAATACTCATCTCCTTGTTTGTTTTGCCGTTAAAAAAGGTGCTCAACAAAGAAATAATCTCTTCTGCTGGTCTGTGAAGAGAGGAGGATAGTCTGCGGAAAATTGTGTTCTTCCCAAGAGGAAAAGACGTTATCTCAAGTAACACTCCGTTTAAAACAAAAGCTATATCGGTCACTTCTCCACTAACGTCAACTAAAAGTGCGTCGTCAAATTTAGAGTAAAGTTCTCGGGCTGCGAAAAAGTATGCCAATGGAAATGTACCGAAAACGATATCAATTTTCGGAAAAACATTTTTAACCGAGGAGGTAAACGCTTCTAAAACAACCTGAGGGGCAACGCTTAAATATAGTGGCATTTCAACCGTCTTTACCTTCTTTTCGAAAGGATTTTTGACTTCATATCCATTACATTTTAATTGCACTACGTGTTCTTCAATTAAAACCAAATTATCCTCTTGTGCTGCTTTTTTAAATCTACCTTTAGTGTGCTCATTTTTAAAAGCAGTACTCTCTTTCCTAATCATTTCAACAAATAACTCCTCGGTAAAAATAAATGGCTCACTTTTACGCAAATTAACAACTCGTGTTTGTGATGCATACCACGGAGAGGCTAAAATCATGTAAGCTTTTTCAATTGGGTATTTTAGATCGGCTCGTACTTTTTTTGTGGCACTTTCAATACTTTTAGCAACGGTTTTTGTAAAATGATCAAACCGTAAATGTTCTTGAAATGGGATGTTTTCTCGGTAAACCTCTACGACTTTCGCTTTGTTTAAAATATTTTTATTGTTAGAAATTTCAACAACAGCAACACCAATACTTCCATTCCCAACGTCAAACAAAAGAGTGTACTCCTTATCATTTTTTGAAAAAAATCCCATAAATCTATTTCTAAAATTGTATCACACCATTAAGTCAAAATCGCTTTAATTCTACGCACCCCAGAGGAAACAGCTTCTTCTTTTGTTATTTTAAAATTACCAAGCTCACTCGTATTTTTAACATGTGGTCCTCCGCAAAACTCAAGACTAAAATCACCGACCTTATAAACACGAACGATGTCGCCATATTTCTCCTCAAATAATCTTATTGCCCCTCTTTTTTCCGCTTCAAGAATTGGGATATCCTCATATGACACAGGGAGTGATTCTTTTATTTTTTGATTAACCAAATCTTCAACTTTCTTTTTTTCCTCATCGGTCATTTTTTGGTTATGCGAAAAATCAAAACGAAGTCGTTCCCCTGTTATATTGCTACCCTTTTGTGCAACATGAGTACCCAATATTTCTATAAGCGCTTTCTGAAGCAAGTGTGTTGCAGTGTGGTACTTAACTGCCATCTCACCGTGATCGGCTAATCCCCCTTTAAATTTTTGGTCCGATTGTGATTTTGATAAAAGCTTATGTTTTTCCATCTCTATTTTAAATCCATCCAGATCAACAGAAAGTTCTTTTTCTTTTGCAAGCTCCAAAGTGAGCTCGATAGGAAAACCGTAAGTAGTAAACAAAAGAAAGGCTTCGTGCCCACTAATACCTTCACTTTTTATTTTTTCAAATTGACGCATCCCAACCTCCAGTGTTTTTCTAAATTTTATTTCTTCATTTTTTATTCCTTCGCGAATATACTCAATTTTTTCTTGAATTTCAGGATAAACATCTTTGTATATTAAAGAAACAGAATTAACTGTTTTTTGAAGTTCATTTTCTTTTAACCCAAGCAAATCCGCATAACGAACAGCGCGTCTAATTAATCTTCTTAGTACGTAGCCCTGTTCGGTATTTGACGGCAAAATTCCACCGCTCATCATAAAGACAGCTCCTTTTATATGGTCCGCTATAATCCTAAAAGCGGAATCGTCTTTCACTAAACCACCCTGATATTTTTTCTGAGTAAGTTTTTCAATAGACTCTATAATGGGTTGAAAAAGATCTGTCCCGAAAATATCAGCCCCACCTAAACTGGCTGCCGCGATTCTTTCTAAGCCACCACCAAAATCAACGTTTTTTTGAGGTAATGCATAAAAACTTCCGTCTGCTTCTTTTACGTATTCCATAAATACGGAATTACCTATCTCCATAAAACGCCCGCAATCACAATTAGGGTGACAATTTTCTCCAAATTTTTTATCGTGAGGTGTTCCAAAATCATAAAAAACTTCGGAGTCTGGTCCACCTGGCTCTCCTGCCGGCATATTCTCTGGGACCCCAGATCTACTCCACCAATTTTTTTTAGAATTGTAATAAAAAATCTTCCCACCTTGCATTCCAGTCTTTCCACCATCTTCTTCGCTACCAATAAATACATCATTGGCATCAATTCCAACTTTTTTAAAAAGTTCTTTCCAAATTAAAACTGCTTCATTATCTTTTGGAATTCCATATTTTTCTTCTCCCGCAAAAACTGTCACATATAATTTTTCAGGAGAAAGTCCGACTTCGTTTGTAAAAAAATCAAAAACCCAATTTAGTTGTTCATTTTTAAAATAATCTCCTAAAGACCAATTACCGAGCATTTCAAAACAAGTCGTATGACGATTATCCCCTATTTCCTCAATGTCTTCAGCGCGAAAACATTTTTGAGAATTAACTAAACGAACTCCTTTCGGGTGAGGAGAACCTAAAAGATATGGAAGAAGTGGTTGCATCCCAGAACTTGTAAAAAGAGTTGTAGGGTCATTTTCTGGAATAATTGGGGCCGATGGAATAATCGCGTGTTCACGCGAATTAAAATACTCTAGATATTTTTTTCTTATCTCATTTCCGTTCATTTTTTCTATTGTAATACAATTAAAACTATCTGGGCAAACAACCGTAAGAATTTATTAATTCCTCCACCATATGGAAGCGAAGCCTCTAAG
>Ga0208375_1004553_pt1 | contig 10834 bp, 8 predicted proteins | sample RifOxyD1_FD_184038 | JGI IMG/M metagenome (GOLD analysis project Ga0208375, IMG submission 184038) | Soil microbial communities from Rifle, Colorado - Rifle Oxygen_injection D1 (SPAdes) | ecosystem: Environmental > Terrestrial > Deep subsurface > Rock core/Sediment | place: Rifle, Colorado... | reverse complement strand
TGCTTCCAGAGGCTCGCCGGCAAGGCAAAGACGCGGAAACCGTTTTCGAGAAGTTTATACTAGAAATTTTTTAAATACCAAAAGTTTGTGCGCCCAGCAGGAATCGAACCTGCGACCATCTCCTTAAAAGGGAGCTGCTCTACCAGCTGAGCTATGGGCGCGTAGTGTGATAATATAGTAAACGTGCCTCAAAATCAAGGAAGTATCTTTAAATTAGTTAGTGAATTCGAGCCTGCTGGCGACCAACCCAAGGCTATTTCGCAGTTGCTGGAGGGGCTCGATAAGGGCATGAAAAAGCAAACCCTCCTCGGTGCTACCGGAACTGGTAAGACTTTTACCATGGCTAACATAATAAAAGAGCACAATAAACCAACACTGGTTATAGCTCACAATAAAACACTCGCTGCTCAACTCGCTCAAGAATTCAAAGCCTTTTTCCCGGATGCCGCAGTGCATTATTTTGTTTCTTACTACGATTACTATCAGCCAGAAGCATACATGCCGGTGTCTGATACGTATATAGAAAAAGATGCGCAGATAAACAAAGAGATAGATCGACTGCGCCATGCTTCTACCCAGGCACTGCTCACCAGGAGGGATGTGGTGATAGTAGCTTCAGTGTCTTGTATTTACGGTCTCGGCTCCCCAGAGGAATATGAGAAAGTAAATCTAAAGCTTGAGGTGGGAATGAAGTTAGAAAGAAATACTTTGATGAAGAAATTGATTGATATACATTTCAGTCGAACAAACGCGGACCTGACTTCGGGTACCTTCCGTTCCATTGGTCCCAAGGTTGAGTTTATGCCAGTGTCTGAAAACATCATGTACTCTGTTGAAATAGAAAATGGGAAAGTGGCGAGGATTTCAAAAATAGATCCAGTTTCTATGAGCATTCTGAGTACAGAAAAAGGTACCTATGTTTTCCCAGCGAAACACTTTATCACCGAAGATGTGAAGGTAAAAAAAGCGCTTGAGAATATAAAAAAGGAATTAGCTCTACAACTAAAGAAATTTGAAAAAGAAGGTAAACTGCTCGAAGCAGAACGAATAAAACGACGAACCAACTATGATCTAGCGATGATTCGCGAAGTGGGGTACTGCTCTGGCATAGAAAACTATTCTAGACATTTGTCTGGAAAAGCCGAAGGCGAGCCACCAGAAACATTGTTGTCTTATTTTAAAAAAGATTTTCTCACCATCATCGACGAGTCACACGTAACCCTGCCTCAACTTCAGGGTATGTATGCCGGAGATGCTTCTCGTAAAAAAACTTTAGTTGAATACGGATTTCGTCTACCATCGGCCAAGGATAACCGCCCGCTTAAATATCCAGAATTCGAAGAGCGAATTGGGCAAGTTATCTACACCAGTGCTACTCCAAGCGAGTATGAAATAGAAGAAAGCAAAAAAGCATGTGAACAGCTCCGACGCCAAGGGGTCGGAGCCCCGACCGAAGCGTCGGGGATAGTAGAGCAAATAATTCGCCCAACAGGTTTGGTTGATCCAGAGACGATAGTGCGACCAGTCGAAGAGAGGGGTGAATACAAAGGTCAGATACAGGATTTTATCAAAGAAGCTGAGGCAACTATTAAAAGAGGGTATCGTGTTTTAGCTACAACCCTTACCAAGAAAATGGCCGAGGATTTGTCTGTATATTTAAAAGACAAAAAGATAAAATCAGAATACCTACACAGCGATATTAAAACCTTAGACAGAATACGGATTTTGACCGAATTTAGAAAAGGTAAATTCGATGTGTTGGTTGGGGTAAACTTGCTTCGCGAGGGGCTCGACCTGCCAGAGGTTGCTTTGATTGGAATACTGGATGCCGACAAAGAAGGATTCCTGCGTTCGGAGACATCACTGATTCAGACCATCGGACGTGCTGCTCGTAATGCAGAGGGTCGGGTGATACTTTACGCTGACCAAATGACGAAGTCCTTGGAAAGCGCATTGGGGGAGACTAAGCGTCGCCGAGACACCCAACTAGCCTACAACAAGAAACACGGCATAACTCCTAAGACAATATTGAAAAATATCAAGGACATCACTGAAGCCATGGAAAGCGAACACGGCAAGGCGGTCAACGCGGAACTCAGTATTGATTTAGAGGTTTTTAAAAAGGCTTACGCAAAGGAATTGAAACTGGATAAAAGTAAGGTTACAAAGAAAAAAGACGGCACCACCGAAGTGAAACTGCACATGTCGGACGAAGAGAGAAGTAACCTGGTGTACGAAAAAATAATAAAAATAAAAGAGAAAGAAATGAACAAAGCAGTCAAAGAGCTCGACTTTGAAACTGCGGCCATCCTGCGGGATGAGATAGTGGTGTTACAAAACAGGCTCTCTGGAGAATAAGATTTTTGTCTGATTTTGTGCTATAATGCACCATTGTTATGGTAAAGAAAGACTCGAACAAAGCTATAGACACAATTGTCGTCAAGGGTGCTCGGACGCACAATTTGAAGAATATAAGTGTAGAAATGCCACGCAACAAGATGGTGGTTATTACCGGTGTCTCAGGTTCTGGTAAATCCTCCCTCGCATTCGACACTATATTCGCCGAAGGGCAGAGGAGGTATGTAGAATCTCTGTCTTCCTATGCCCGCCAATTTTTAAATCAAATGCCGAAACCGGATGTGGATGAGATCACGGGACTTTCTCCAGCTATATCCATCGATCAGAAATCTCGATCCAACAATCCGCGTTCAACTGTGGCTACGATTACCGAAATCTACGACTACCTGCGTGTAATGTATGCCCGTATCGGACACCCACATTGTCCGGAATGTGGTGAAGAAATCAAGAAACTTTCAAACGAAGAAATCTTAAATTTCGTTTTAGAAAAAGTAAACGCAATCAACAAAACAAAAAAGGGTACTAAAAAAGTTTTAGATGTTGAATGGAATGAAACAGAGATAAGCATTTTTTCGCCGGTGGTGCGTGGACGCAAGGGCGAGTACTACCAGTTACTTTACGACATGTTGGGTAAAGGCTTTACTCAAATCCGACTCGACGGAGCAATGAAAAATTTGCGCGAGCAAATAACTCTTTCCAAAAACAAAGCCCACACCATTGAAGTTTTGGTAGACCATTTTGCTCTGCACGAATTTACCGACAACAAAGACACATCTAAAACAAGGTTGTTTGAAGCCTTAGAGCGGGCACTCCTCGAGTCTGATGGACTGGTTAATATAAAAATAGGTGAGGAAGAATTTTTAATGTCTGCTAAATTCGCTTGCAAAAACGACGGCTTTTCCTTCCCAGAAGTAGAGCCAAGACTTTTTTCTTTTAACTCTCCATACGGTGCCTGTGCTACTTGTAACGGTCTAGGTACCAAGTATTTCGGAGGGGACGAAGTCTGTGATGATTGTCATGGCGCTAGACTCCGCCGGGAAGCACTCAATGTTTTTCTAACCAACAACAAGAAAAAGGTTAATATTTTAGATCTGGTTAGTTTGTCCATCAGCGACGCCTATGAATTTTTTAATAATTTAAAACTTTCCGAAAAAGAAAAAGAAATATCCTTGCCGGTCGTGCGTGAGATCTCTGACCGTTTGAAATTCATGCTAGATGTGGGGCTCGACTATCTGCAACTTTCCAGAAAAGCTAACACCCTTTCTGGCGGGGAAGCGCAACGTATCAGACTGGCGTCCCAGCTCGGGTCACGCTTGGTTGGAGCTCTGTACGTTCTCGATGAACCGACTATTGGACTACACCAAAGAGACAACGACAGGCTGATCAAAACCCTGCTTGATTTGCGTGACCTAGGGAACACTATTTTAGTAGTAGAACACGACGAAGATACCATCTATGCGTCAGACTACATCGTAGACATAGGCCCCAAAGCTGGAGTCCACGGTGGAGAGGTTGTGGTTTCTGGAAACTTGGATGATTTGTTAACGGCAAAAAAGAATTCCAGTAATTCTCGAACCCTCGCATATCTGAGAGAGGAAGCGAAAATTGAAATACCCGAGAAACGACGCGAAGGCAAAGGAGTGCTCCGGGTTGTAGGAGCCAAGGTTTTCAGTTTGGATAATGTAAATGCCGAAGTTCCACTAGGTGTTATGACTTGTATAACTGGTGTGTCTGGCAGTGGTAAAAGTTCTTTTATGTATGAAGTTCTGTATCGTAATTTGCAAGCTCGACTAGAACGCAAATACCGCACGGCGCAGATTTTTAATTGCTCAGGATTTACCGGGACAGAATATTTATCCAGAGTTGTTCTCATAGATCAGTCTCCAATAGGCCGAACCCCGCGTTCAAACATTGCTACTTACACAGGCACCTTTACCCATATTCGGGATTTGTTTGCTGAGACCGAAGAATCAAAATTCCGCGGATGGAAAGCGAACAGATTTTCTTTCAACGTGAAAGGTGGGCGGTGCGAAGCTTGCGAGGGTAATGGTGAAATAGCCGTAGAGATGCATTTCTTGCCGACGGTGTATGTAACCTGCGATGTGTGTGGGGGTAAACGATTTGATAAAGAAACCCTAACCGTAAAATTAAGTTTGGGAGATAAGTCCCGACGCCCTTCGGGGTCGGGATCCCGACCGCAAGCGTCGGGAAAAAATATTTATGAAGTTTTACGGATGACCGTAGAAGAAGGCCTAGAATTCTTCAAAGATATCCCAGCTATTTATGACAGGTTGGCCACACTGATGGATGTAGGACTTGGTTACCTAGAACTCGGTCAATCTGCTACAACTCTATCTGGTGGGGAAGCACAGCGGGTAAAAATCTCCAGTGAACTTTTTGAATACCGCATGTCGCACTTACGGGCAGAGAAAACTATCTATCTCCTAGACGAACCAACTGTCGGACTACACTATGATGACGTTGCTAAACTGCTAGAAGTCTTGCAGAAGCTTGTGGTTAAAGGTAATACCGTAGTGCTCATCGAACACAATTTGGATGTAATAAAAAGCTCAGATTACTTGATAGATTTCGGACCCGAAGGTGGAACACATGGTGGTAGGATAGTAGCCAAAGGCACTCCAGAGGAAGTAGCGAACAATAAAAATTCTCACACTGGGAAATACTTGGCAAAAGTTTTACGTAAAAAATAAAAGAAGCGAAGACTTTTGTGTCCTCGCTCCATTCTCATAAATACTCTTTAAGTTTTTGATACAAATCAAAAACTATTTTTTCTAATTCTTCCATGTCGCACTCGGTATTGATGACAAATCGAGTGGCCGGATGTGATTCCGGACTTTTGCCTTTTTGCGCTTTGCGTTGTATTTCCATACGTGCTTCTGCGTCTTCAACAGTTAGATTTCTTTTCTTGGGATCTGTAAGTCGCGCAAGACGCTCCTCGAGCGAACAAGTCGCCACGATGACTCCGTAGTCAAAGCGCCATTGGTCGCCCTTCTGGTAAATCAGCGCGTTTTCAACTACGCATAATTTTCCAGAATTCTCGGAAACGATTTTTTCCACCTTTGCCCAAACGAGCGGGTGGATGAACTGTTCGTAGGCCAGCAGTTTTGCTTTATCAGCAAAAATAATGCTGGCGATCATTTTGAAATCGATATTTCCGAAAGGGAAAACATTTTCCCCTAGGATAAGATTGATTTCGTTCTGGTATAGGCCAGAAGCGGCTATTTCTTTTGCTACGTTGTCACAAGAGATAATGATCGCTCCCAGTTTCTCGAGAAATTTTGCAACAGTACTCTTCCCAGAGCCTATGTTGCCGGTAAGGCCGAACGCTTCCACGGTCTGAGTGTTTTTATGAAGAATTTGTTTTAAGTCCAATCGGATGATACGATGGAAACTATGACAAGTCAAGGATTCAAAAATCTAAATTTACCCGAGAAACCAGGGGTTTATTTTTTTCTTGGTACACCGAAGCGTGGCGGAGGCGACCCGAAACAAAAGGATATTCTGTATATCGGTAAGGCAACCTCACTTCGCGACCGAGTGCGGAGCTATTTCGGTCCGGATTTGATAAACACTCGAGGCCCACTGCTTGTGGACATGGTTTGGAAATCCAGCGACATCAAATGGACTGAAACTGACAGTGTGTTAGAAGCACTTATCCTAGAAGCAACGCTCATCAAAAAACATCAGCCGTATTACAACACTAAAGAAAAAGACGATAAAAGTTTTAGTTATATTTGTATAACAAATGAGGAGCTGCCCCGTATTTTTATTGTTAGGGGGAAGAACTTAAATAAAGAAAATTACAGTAAAGTATACGGACCTTTTCCGAACGGAGGCCAGCTCCGGATTGCTTTGGAGTTGGTTCGGCGAATATTTCCATTCTTGGATGAGAAGTCCAAGGTCAAAGGAGTATATGAATTTTACCGACAAATAAAACTTGCTCCAGAACAAAAGGAAATCCTGCTTAAAAATATCAAGAATATAAAACTCTTTTTTGAAGGCAAGAAAAAATCTATTTTGAAAAGTCTGGAAAAAGAAATGAAAGCATATGCTAAGCAGAAACAATTTGAAAAAGCAGGGGAGATCAAAAGGCAGATATTTGCACTCAATCATATAAATGATGTTGCTCTAATAAAAGGAGACCACTCAACTAGTGTTTCGACTTTTGCTTTCCGTCATTCGCACTCTGTCTTGGAAGGGCAAGCACCATCTGGTCGTAGCGAAGATTCCTCCAAGCAAATGTCTCAACACCAGGATATTTTTCGCATTGAAGCCTACGATGTGGCCCACATGAGTGGTAAAAACATGGTTGGAGTCATGACCGTTATCGAAGATGGTGAGGTAAACAAGAGTGAATATAAAAAATTTAAAATCAAAACCCAAACTGGAGCCAACGATACTGGTGCGCTCGCAGAGGTTTTAGAACGCAGATTTGGACATCCTGAGTGGGGGAGTCCAGATTTGATAGTAGTAGACGGTGGCAGGGCACAAATAAATTCAACTGAGAAGGTTTTAAATAAACTTAATTTAAGTATACCTGTGATATCTGTTTTAAAAGACGAAAGGCATAGACCGAAAAATATTCTCTCATCCCCGAGGTCGGACCTCAAGGGATCCCGAGGTACGACCTCAAAAGAACTTGCACGCAAGTACGAAAGAGAAATCCTGCTTGTAAATTCCGAAGCGCACAGGTTCGCTATCGGTTATCATAAACAAATGAGGAACAAAAACTTTTTAAAAAAATGAAACAAGAAAATATTTTAATTTTAAACGACATACGCAGTATAGAGAACGTCGGTGCCATGTTCCGCACCGCCGATGCAGCCGGGATAGATAAAATCTATACCGTAGGTTACACGCCGGCACCGATTGATCGCTTTGGTCGCAAGAGGTCTGATTTGCACAAAGCTGCGCTAGGCGCCGAAGAGTACGTGGCTTGGGAAGCCGTATCGAGCATAGCTACGCTTATAAACAAGCTGAAGAAAAACAGGTTTCAAATTATCGCCGTCGAGCAGGCACCGAATTCGGTGGATTATCGAAAAGTAAAAATGGGCACTAAAAATGCATTTATCATGGGCAACGAGGTAACAGGGGTACCAAAAAAAGTTTTAGATAAATGTGATGTGGTGGCTGAGATACCAATGCGAGGTAAAAAAGAATCACTCAATGTATCGGTTTCTTGTGGAGTGGCTCTGTTTGGAATGCTTAGATAATTACCAATATGATTCACCGGTATTTAGTGGTTTTGGGGGTTTTAGAAAAGGCCCGCCTCCGTAGGCTTCGTAGCGTTGTGGTCCACCAGTCCAGTACCAAAGAAACCATAGACCAATCACGACTAGAATAAACCATACTATCAGAAATCCTTTTTGCTTCGCTTGTTTCATTGTAGCTATTATATCAGATTATTTTTGGCACCTGGGGCAAAATACAGTGGTGCGAGTTTGGACCGCTGTTTTTTCTAAAGGCTTTTTGCACTTGGGGCAATTCTGGCCAGACTTGCCATATACTTTGTGTTCTCGGGCATAGTTGCCCTCGGTTTCATCGAGTAATCGGTAGGTGGCCACAGATGAACCGCCGACTTTGATTGCTTGCTTGATTATTCTGATCAATGCAGTGTGTAACTTAGCCAAGTCTTTTTTATTTAGTGTATGTGCACTGCGAAGGGGATTAATCCCAGCTTCAAACAAGCTCTCGTCGGCATAAATATTTCCAATACCGGTTACTACGTCTTGGTTCATTAGTACCGCTTTGATTTTCCCTTTTTTACTTTTTAACTTCTCTGCTAAATATTCTATGGTGAAACTTTTATCCAGTGGTTCCAGGCCTAAATTCCCAAAGTGGTTTTCTTTTTCAAAAATATTTTTATCTTTAAAATAAATTACATAACCGAACTTTCTAGTGTCATTGAAATATAGAGTTCCTTTCTCGAGTTTGAAAATTATATGGGTATGTTTGTTGGGCAGAGTGCTTTCTGATATTTCTATTGGATGCCCGCCGACGATTTTTTTACCAGTGTTGGCCTTGTATGCAAACTGCCCGGTCATTTTTAGGTGCGCCAGGATTAGTTTGTTGTGAGTTAATTCAAAGATTAGATTTTTAGCTCTTCGTTTTACTGCTACAAATTTCTCTCCCTTGAGTTCAGACTCAAATTCTTTAGTTTTTTTCTTGGATGCTGTACGCAGGGTGCCTTTACCTGAAATTATTTTCGAATTTCTCACTTCTACGCCCAAGATCTTTTGCTCAAGAATATTTTTCTCAAGTCCAATCCTCAGATTTTCTACTTCTGGTAACTCCGGCATAACTACTTCTTCCCTAGAAATTTCAAAGCTTCTTTTATTTTCTGATTGGTTGAAAGCTCGGGGGAGAGACCTTTCAGTGCGTCGCGGGCTTCGTTTTGTGAATAGCCGAGTGCTTGCAAGGCGAGTAAGGCGTCGAGTTCGTCTTTTAGTGTGCCTCCTTGTTCTATGGAACCGACTTTGTCGCGCAGCTCTATCACCATCTTTTCTGCGGTCTTTTTGCCGATGCCGGAGATTTTAGTAAGGTAGGGGATGTCACTGGTGCTGATAGCTCGACGGAGGGTTTCTATAGAAGCCACCCCGAGTATGGTCAGTGCGCCCTTAGGTCCAATTCCGGAAACATTTATCAGCATTTCGAAAAACTCCAATTCTTCGTAGTTTAAAAATCCGTATAAATCCAAAGAGTCTTCGCGGACATGAGTGTGCGTCCAGACCAGGACCTCCTGGTCTTTTTTTATTTGAGACAAACCATCCTGAGCGAGCCAGATTTTGTAGCCCACTCCTGCAGTTTCAATGAGAGCGAATTTATCACTTTTTAGGGTAACCGTGCCTTTAATGCTTCCAATCATGAGTTAATGATACCACAACCAGAAAGCTTAGTGTTTCAGCGAAAGCTTGTGTAAGATTCTGCAAGGTTCGACGATGCGAGGGTCGATGATGTTGTAGTAGCCATTTAAACCATGACGTCTGACGGTCACTAGCTTGGCGTGGCGGAGGAGGGCTAGGTGTTGAGACACGTTAGCTTTGGATATTCCCAAGGTTTTTACCAGTGCTTCCACCGGCATTTCTTGTTCTCGTAGGAGGTTTAGGATTTCTAGACGCTTAGAATTTGCGAGGATTTTATAAATTTCGGCGTTTCTTTCATAAGCACTTCGTGGCAAAGGCTTCTTTATTTTCACAGCAGTTTTCATGTGCCTAGTATGAAATAAGTTGCAAAAAAACGCAACTATCAGTAACTCGGGGACTTTTCAGAGTAACCTTGCTGGTAGTTAGAAAAACGCGCCATGGCATAAAGGACACTCGAAAGCCTGTTTAAATACATACCACCAATATTATTTTCTGCCTCCTTTTTATTTTTTATTAAAGTTACAAATTGTCTTTCAGTCCTCCTGGCTACTGCGCGAACTATGTCCAAATATGACCCACAGCTTCCTCCACCCGGGATGATAAAAGAATTAATGGGAGGCAGGACAGTTTCTATTTCGTAGATCATATCCTCGAGGTATTTTACAGAATCTTTTTTTATTCTTATGTCCGAGCCACCGAGTTCTGCTTGGATACAAAACAAGTCTTCTTGAATCTCCTCCAATATTTCTTCGTAAGGGATTTTCCGGGTGCCGGTAATCACCGTGTCACCAGAGGCTTTGGCAAGAAATTTGGCATAACCCAACCCCGAATTGAGTTCATCGAGCGAACCAAGTACATCAAAGATAAAGTCAGATTTGCTCACCCTTTGTCCTTGTTTGCAATTAAAGAGTTTGGTAGTCCCATCATCTCCTTTTTTTGTGTAGAGCATGGTTTTAAATTTAGATAATAATCTATACTTCGCAGGTACCAGAGACACAAGCCAATTCTTTTTTCACTTCGGTTTCGTCGTCTACTTCGTAGGTCACGATTTTAGAAAAGTCTAAGTCCACAACCTGCTTTAGCATCTCTTCGTACTTTTCTTTGGTTATGGTTTCGTACGGTGCCAGCTGGTACACATGGTTTGAACGGGGCAGGAAGGACAGTCCGCCGACCAAGTCCCAGTTCTCATAAATCCAATCCGCTACCAATATCCATTCGTCTTCTCCGACGGAGATAGTTACCGAGGGGTTGTGTTCGGTGTAATACTTCTTTACAATTTTCCAATGTTCCAACTGCTCGATAGCAGATATGTCATCTTTGCAAATAGCGCCGTCAGGAGACTTAACTGGGAATTCTAGTACAAAGGTGCTGGCAGTTTCGGCGCTTTGCCCAACTTCAGGATAATACGGCACGCCTTGATCTCTGAGCATTTTAAACAGTGCATCCGTTGCCGATATACGCACCCGGCGGATGTAGTATGGTGCGTGGCGTGGGTGCATGCCAGAAGCACAGTCCACTGTTTGGGACACTGTGCCGGACGGCTTCACGCAGGTGATGCAGGTAGAAGGATTTATTTCAAATCTTTTCGCGTA
>Ga0208375_1004549_pt1 | contig 10838 bp, 16 predicted proteins | sample RifOxyD1_FD_184038 | JGI IMG/M metagenome (GOLD analysis project Ga0208375, IMG submission 184038) | Soil microbial communities from Rifle, Colorado - Rifle Oxygen_injection D1 (SPAdes) | ecosystem: Environmental > Terrestrial > Deep subsurface > Rock core/Sediment | place: Rifle, Colorado... | reverse complement strand
AGATTTGAAACTATCGGAACTAAAGGGATTGATGTCAACGGCGCAATCACAATAGATATTATTTCAATTATTGAATAGATTAAAAATCCCCAGAAATTTTTTCCAAGAAATCTTTCAAAGAAACTTAAATTTTCCTGAACAAGATAGGCAAAAATCAGGAACAAGATTACTATTCCAATAATTTCAAGAAGAGCCTTTATTTTTTGTCTTATAAAATTAGTTTCCCGACAGGTTTTTAATTTTAATTGTCCTTGAGAATAAGGATATTATTCATGCCCCTTCGTTTTCTTTCAATTAATTGCTTTGCTTCAAGTTTATCCAAAAGTCGCGTCATCTTAACTTTTCCAATCTCAAGTTTTTCCATCAGACTTGCTTGAAACATCCCCCCGCTTTCTTGCTGTAAAATATCTATAACTTTTCTCTCGTCCTTATCTAACCCAGACAAATCCAATTTCTTCTTTTTTTCTTGCACTTTCTTTATGATTATTTTTTCCCGAGGTTTTGTAAACATTATAACCAATCCAATTATAAAAACAATTGCGACGATGCTCAAACTTATCCATGTTTGAACATTCACATCGGTGTACATTTCACAGGTTGGACCATGAGAACATATTAACCCAATTTTATCTCTTAAAACAGAATTAAAGAGCAGGACTAAAATTACCATTACGATTGCAATTCCCATAATCAGCATCCCAACATTTTTATTTTCCATGCCCCCTCATTCCATTATTAGGGGTACGCTGAGCAGCGTCTCCAGCTTCTTTAATTAATTTTAAAGATTATTCAAATCTTCGTCGCTTAATTCAGGCAATTCCACTCTGTAAAGAATTTCATCTTCAAAATCAATATGCTCTTGCAATTTTATGATTATAAATCTGCCATTTTCTTCAAGAGCTTTTTTAACTTCTTCATCATTTCCTGAATTAATAGCATTATTAATAGCTTCTTTATGAGGTTTTAATTCTTTGTGTTCAAACATCATTCTCTCAACAGGAATTGTCAGACCATTGCTCCATTCCTCAAGAAACAAAAACAAAATCTCTTCTTTTTTTTCATGCATATCCCATACTAAATAAATCTTTTTCATTGTGTGAACAAGATTAGAATAATTAATAATGTCTGACTTAATAATTTCTTCAAGTTCAATTAATTCTCTTTCTATATCTAAGTGTTCTTTTTTTAATTCTTCAATTATATCTAAATTCATTTTTTATTTTATTTTATTCATAAACTCTTTTACTTTATTTAAATTAGGCATAACATAGCTACAACGTTTGTCTTTTGAATAAACTTCTTCCATGTATTTCAATGCTTTTTGGATTGGAATATTTTGTTCTTTTGCCAAACAAAAAATGCAGTTTCCTCCTGTCGTAACTTCAAATATGGGGATTCCTTTATATATTCCTTCGCCTCGCCAGTTAGTTCCTTTTTTTGGATTAGTTATCATCCTTTTACCCTCTAAAGCATGGATATAAGCTGAATCTAAATAATTTGCTTTTTGAGTTTTTATATCAATTGTATAAATCCCACAATGTTCGTCTAAAATTTCATCAACAGACTTTCCCCGGATAATATTTGAATCACAAATTCTTAGAGTAATCTCTCTAATGTTTTCTCCTTGAAATTTTTTGATTGCATCGTCTAATAGTTCTGTCATCTTAATCATAGTTAATTTATCAAGTTAATTTTATTTTTTTATTTTCATAATTTTTAATTGCTTTTTTCAAAGCCTCAATTCCAAGAACAGAGCAATGAACTTTAATTGGAGGCATTCCTCCAAGTTTATCAACAATATCCTGCTTTGTCAGATTCTTTGCCTGTTCAAGTGTTTTTCCCTTTGCTAATTCACACACAACATCAGAACTTGCAATTGCTGCTCCGCATCCAAAAGTCTTGAACCCAATATCTTCTATTTTGTCGTCTTTAACTTTTATTTCAAGGTGCATAATATCCCCGCACGAAGCATTCCCAACTTCTCCGACTCCGTCGGCATTTTTAATATCTTTTACAAATTTCGGATTTTGAAATCTTTTTAATAATTCTTTTGTGTAGTTCATTTTATATTTTATTTATTTAGTTTTTTAATTAATTCCTCAATATCTTTTTTGCCCATTCCGTGAGCAAGACAGCCATCTTCAACTGTTTCGCTCATCGCCATTGAACAGCCAATGCAACCCATGCCTGCCTCAAACAAAATCTCTGCTGCATTTTCATTCTTTTCCAAAATCTCACTCAACTTTGTTTTTTTTGTTATTTTTGTCTTGTTCATTTTGTTATCTCCTTGAATTTTTTAATTATTTTTTCTGCTCCCTCTTTTTTAACAATTTCCCAAGATATTTTATAATCTGGGGAGTCCTTATATTTTTTTATCTCTTTTTCAATAGCTATTTTACCCCTTAATTTTTCTAAAAGTTTCCAATGAATTGCGGAAAGTAAGATATGTGACTTTGTTAATCTCTCCTCTTTCTCATATTTCCTTAATACAAAATTATTCCATTTAGAATATTCTTTTTTGTTTTGAATAAAAATCTGATGTATTAATTCATGCGTTAAGGTTTCAATAAATCGATTTATGTTTCTTCCATAAGTCCTTATTGTTAATGGGTCTGAAAATGGCCGTCCAACACCGACGACGTAACAGATTATTCTTTTCTCTTTCCATTCAAATCCAGAAATTTTTGAGATTTCTTTTAATATTTTTTCTCTTTTTTCTTCCCAAATATTTTCTGCCTTTTTTATATAATTCAAAATCTCTTTTTTCGAAGGGTACTTCTGGTTTTTTTCTTCTAGATAATTTTGAATAAATTTTGAGTTCCTATAATTTCTATCATACACATCAGAATATCTAAATTCAATTTTTGGAATCATTTTTCTCCCTTGAATTTTTTAATTCAATATCTGCTTTTTTTCCATTTAATTTGATAATTTTTCCAGGAGTTCCGACGACAGTGCAATTGCTTGGGACATCTTTGCTTATAATAAAAGTATCTGCTCCGATTTTTACATTGTTCCCGACCTTCAATTTTCCGAGGAGGATTGAACCTGTTCCAATTGTAACATTATCCCCGATTGTTGGATGTCTTTTTCCAATATCTTTTCCTGTTCCTCCCAATGTTACATTATGAAACATTACGCAATTCTTCCCAATTTCAGATGTCTCGCCAATCACAGTTCCCATTCCATGATCAACAAAAAATCCTTTTCCAATTCTTGCGCCCGGATGAATTTCAATTCCTGTCAAAAATCTCATTACTTGTGAAATTAATCTCGGAACAAAAGGAATTTTCATTTTGTAAAGTTGGTGCGAAATATAGCGATGAACAATTATCGCGTGCCAGCTGGGATAAAGCAAAAATTCTATGTTTTTTGCCGACGGGTCATTCCTATAAATCACTTTTATATCTTCAAACATTTTAATTCACCAACGGGCTTATCCTCCTTAATTTTTCAACAATCTTTTTTAATTTTTCAAGAAAATAATCCGCTTCTTCTTTTGTTGTATATTTGCTTATTGAAATTCTTATTGAACTATTTGACTGAATATGAGTTAATCCAATTGAATTTAAAACATGGCTTGGTTCCAAAGAATGCGACGAGCACGCTGAACCTGTCGATGTGCATATTCCTTCGTTCTCAAGATAGCCCCCAATTGCTTCGCCCTCAATATTATTAAAAGAAATATTTACATTGTTGCAAAGCCGTTTTTCTCCTCGAGAACCATTTAGTTTTGTGTTTTTGATTTTCAAAATTTCATCAATTAAATAATCTCTTAGTTCATACATTTGTTTAATGGCTTTTGCCCCATTACTCTGCAATTTGGGGTACACCGAGCGGGGTGGATTTGCAATTTTTACTGCCTTTGCAAATCCAACAATTCCAGGAATATTTTCTGTTCCGCTTCTTTGCTTTTTTTCGTGCCCTCCGCCGTGCATCAGCGGATTGATTTTTATTCCATCTCGAACATACAATGCACCTACGCCTTTGGGTCCATGAATTTTGTGAGCGTTTAAGGTTACTAAATCCAAATTTTGTTTTTTAACATCAATCAAAACTTTTGTAAAACTCTGGCACGCGTCGGTGTGGAAAAAAACTTTTTTCTCTTTGCAAATTTTTCCTATTTTTTCAATATCTTGAATCGTCCCAATTTCATTATTTCCGTGAATGACCGAAACAAGAATTGTTTTTTCGGTTATTGCATTCTCAACATCTTTTGGATTTACAAAACCCTCTGAATCCACATCAAGATAAGTAATTTTTGCTCCGAATTTTTCAAGCCATTTGCAAGTATTAAGCACGCAATCATGTTCAATCTTTGTCGTGATTATATGATTTTTTGCAGGATAATTTTGCCAAAACAAACCCTTCAAAGCCCAGTTGTTTGCTTCTGTCCCTCCAGATGTAAAATAAATCTCAGATGTCTTTGCGTTAATTGAATCAGCGATTATTTTTCTTGCTTTCTCCATTGCCTCCTTTGCTTCCTGTCCCTTGAAGTGAACACTCGACGCATTTCCAAACTTCTCGCTAAAATAAGAAATCATTTCTTTCACGACTTCCTCATCTACTTTTGTCGTCGCTGCGTTGTCAAAATATATTTGTTTCATTTTCCGCATCCCTCGCAATTTCCTTCGCAAAATGTTTTTGCGTGCTTGTCAATTATTTTGAGAATTGGAAGAATTGTTTTTTTATTTAAAGAATAAATTCTTTCTTTGCCTTTTTGTTTCACATCAACAATATTGCAATGACGCAAGGACATTAATGCATGAGACACTTTGCTTTGCTCTGCGTTCAAATCTTTCACAATCTCGCTGACATTCTTTGGTCTTTCCTTCAATGAAGATATAATTTGAATTCTAAGAGAACTCGCAAGATTTGTAAAAAATATGTGATATGTGCTATTTTTCATATGAAGGTAATTTCATATTACTATATAAATGTTTCGTAGGAATTATTCATTGCAAAACTTGTTTCTGTCCAAGAACCTTATCAAGAATCTCAATTGGTTATTTCCATATGGGCGCGGAGAGAATCGAACTCCCATCTCCTGGGCTGGAGCCAGGTAGTCTACCACTAGCCTACGCACCCTTAATGTTATAAGAAATAATCAATTTTTAAGTTTGTCTATTCAAACAATCTTTTACTCTTTTTTATCTTCAGATTTTTACTATCTTTGTTAAATTTTTCAACCCATTCTTCAAGAGTTCCAGGTATGGGTCTAACTAGGTTAAGAGAAAGATGAATTTGCGTTGGTCTTTCATATTCTATTAAATATTTATCATCAGGACCACATGTAATACTCGGTTGCAATATTGCCGTGCATCCTTCTACCCCTTTAAAAATTCCATAAACCAATTCTCCACTTTCCGATATTCTAACCAATCTATTTTTATGACAATCATAAACACTTTCATTTTCTTTAATTCCAATATTGTTTTGAACAAATCCCTTTACCATTTTATTTTTGCCCACCATATTTAATCGCTTTTTTCTTATTAAATTTTTGGAGATTAATAAACTCCCTTATGTCTTGTTTTGTCAATTCATCTTGAAAAGAATCTCTTGGATAATCCTCAGAATAATCTAACCTGAGACCATAACCAAATTTTAAACAAGGTTTTTGTATCGATTGTCGATCCTTTGTTTGTTTTTTTGTGATTCTCTTTTTTTTCTTTCTCCATTCATTCTTTATTTCCCTTTTGTACTTAAATCTCAAGGCATCTGATAAATATTTTCTTGCCTTTGAAATGCAAAAATTACTAAAAATAGTCTGCCCTTGATCCCCTCTTAATAAGTTAAACTCAAGAAGACTTGAAACAGGAAAAGCATAGGCAATTTCAGAAGCCCATTTATTCTTAATTTGATCTCTAATTTTTTGGTATTTATTTATCTCTCCAAAAACAATCTCGACTAATTTATTAGTAGCAGGCAAAAGTTCTTTTCTGGCGTATTTTTCTAAATCTCCATTTTTTAAAAAATCTGGAATTTGCTCTTCTCCTTTTTCATTTACGTGGATTTTTGAAAGTGAATCAAACAAATTATTTCCTGCTCCTTTTGGGATTTGATCATATAAAAGAAGAAATTCGGAAAACATAAAATCACCATATTGCTTTGGGGTTTCTTTTTCCATCTCAAATCACTTCCCCTTTGTCGCTTGTTCAAACAAAGCCGTAAATGCCTGCGTGAAAAATTCAGAATTCAACCAGATTGCCATATCTTCCTTGTCAGAAGTTTTTGAAAGATAAAATAAAAGTTCTTTTCTATCGACGATAAAGAATTTCGTGTCAACATCAATTTTTTTTATTTTAATATCCAAGTCCTTTGAGATTTTTTTTATTAACTCATCGCTTCCAGAAAGCGCGATTTTTATCTTGATATTATTTTGGTTTAGGATTTTGAATGTTTGCTTGAAAATGCTTAATTTTAAATTTATATCGTCGGCATTTGCGCAGATAATAACTTCTTTCTTGGCTTCCTGCAAAATTTCCCTTAGGTAACTTGAAATGTTCGTCTTCCCTTTCAACGACGCAGAAATGTCTTCTCTTTTGATTGGGTCAACTCCGCTCTTGTAAAGTCCTTCAAGCTGCGTATATTCGTCAGTTGTTCTTATATTTGACAAATCATTAATTTTATCTTCTGCATTTTTCTTAACATCATTCTTTAATTTCTCGAGAATTATTCTTGGCTTGACGCCGATGTATTTCACAGGCTTTCCTATTTTTACAATCGCGAAACCTTTTTTGTCAAGTCCTTCAAGCACATCGTAAGTTCTGCTTCTTGGAACTCCAGACACATCCGCAATCTCCCCAGCAGAAGCAATTCCTTTTGTAAGCAATGCTAACCAGACTTTTGTTTCGTAAATATTCAAATCAAAATAGTCCTTGATTTTATTTATGAGTTCTTGTTTAACTAACATTTTAATATTTCTCTCTGAATTTATTTAATTCGTTGTAAGGAATTTTTAATCCAAACTTCATTTCTTCACAAGGCAACTTCTCAGATATCTTCCCTTTTTGATCGAAGTGAATTATATTTCTCCCAATATACAAAACCAATGCTAGACCGCCTTCTTCTGGGCTTACTTGCAATTTTCCATAAAAATCTGTATTTGTCCATCCAGCAGGAGATCCCTCTCTCTTCAAATCAATTCCAAAACCTTTGGCTAAAACTTCTAAAGTTTCTCCTTTGATTTTTTCACTTAACAATTTTTGTATTTGTTTCTTCATAAAAATCACTACTAATAATCAGTTTATAAATCTTTTGTTTCTGTTACTTTTATTAAGTAAGAACAGACATTAGAAAATCAACCAGCTCAAGATCATCCCAACAAAAATTCCTGCTGTGATAAACGGCATTGCAGGATAAAATTTCTTTTTCTCCGAAAATAAAAATAAATATCCAACACCGATGGTTGCTCCAGCAATAACAAATAAAGCAGAACCCAAACCAAGAGTTTTAAGCATAACTCCTGCGGCAATTATTGGGAAAATAACATCTCCCCCGCCGAGAATAGCAACATTAATTTTCAATTTATTTTTCTTTAAGTTTTCTTCTAATTTTTTCCGGCTTTTGTATTTTTCTTTCAAAAATTTAATTTTCTGCTTTGTCTTTTTATCCGCATAAGGAACAAAAAATCCAGAGAAAACATTTAATTTTTCTATCTGAAACTTCGCCATTTTCTGCATTATTCCAGAATGCCAAACCGCCCAAACATCATAAATGGAAATTAAAACCAAGAGAATAATTATAGTGTAAATATTTAAAATTGGAACAAAAACGCAAGCGATTCCAGGATAAATAAATAATTCAGTTAAATTATGAATCAAGAATTCCCGTCGGTAAATTTTAATGTAAGCAAGAACTAACGCGGGAATAGTCGCAATCAACGGGATTCCAAAATAAATTTTTTCAATTCCTAATTTGCTTGTGAAAACAAAAAAAGAAATTCCCAATGCAATAATAACAACCACGAAAAACCAGAGTTTAAGAATAAACCTTGCATCAAATTTTGTCAGCAAAAATAAGATTAGAATCGCGAAAACAAATGCAGAAAGAACTCCATAAAAAAAACTTGAATAATCTTTTTGTTGTTCTATTTCCGGGGATTCCAAACCAAAAGGAAGTTCAGGGCCTTCAACCGAAGTCAAAACTCCGTCGAAGATTTTTTCAGAAGAATAATAATTCACAACATATAACCCAATAAATTGTGTAATAATAAACATTGAGAAAAGCAGAATTGTTATTTTCAAATTGTGTTTCATTTTTAAAATTTATTGTTTGCTTTTTGAAATAATAATCAACAAAATTATCCCCCCGATTATAGTTAATATCTGGCTCAATAAAAATTCATTTGGAAAAATATACCTGTCCATTAAATTCCACGCTCCACGCCAAAAACCAATTATCGCAAGTGAAACTAAAATGATTACAGTCACATCATAAAAATTTGATTTTTTAACAACCCCTTCAAGCATTTTATCAAAAAGAAAATAGAGTTTTTAAATTTTTAATTTTGGTTTATCGCAATCTCAAAGTTTCCAATGCTCGCGGAACATTTGTTTCAACATGATTAAGTTTGTAAAGCGCCGACGCTAAATCAAGCGATTTTGAAACCTCACCGTGATTAATAATTATTCTCTTCGGCTTTGGACGCATATTATTGAAAAAAGAAATTAATTCATTTCTTCCTGCGTGCGCGCTTAGACCTGCAATAGTTTGGACTTCAAGATTAATCTCAACAACTTCCTCTTTTCCTTCAACAATCATTCTTGTTTCTTTGGCTCCTTCCTGAATCTGCCTTCCGAGAGAACCAACTCCCTGATAACATACAAATACAATTGCATTATTTTTGTTCCCTGCGAATTCTCTGAGATATTCCACTGACGCTCCACCGACGAGCATTCCCGAAGTCGCGAGAACAATGCACGAGCCGCCTTCAACAACTTGCTTTCTTTCTTGTGGCGAACCGACTCTTAAAAAAACATCAGACACAAAAGGGTTTTTGTCCTGGAAAATTTCAGACTTAACTCTATTGCTTAAAAAATCAGGATAGGCAGTGTGAATCGCATTAATATCCCAAATCATTCCATCAATATAAATTGGAACTTTTTTCAGTTTGCCTGATTTCATTGCATCTTCCAAAATTAACATTGTTTCCTGCGCTCGCCCTAAACCTAATTCTGGAATTAAAACTTTTCCTCCTCTTTCAATAACCTTGTTTACCGTCGTCAAAAGGTCGTCTTCTGATTTTGCTCTTGGAGGAAGAATATCATTTTTAGAACCATAAGTTGATTCAGTAATAACAGATTCTACTCTCGGGAAATTGCTAACTGCTGGGTCAAGCAATCTTGTTTTAGCGTATTTGAAATCTGCTGTATACAATAAATTATGCGCGCCGTTTCCAATATTAAGATGAATCATCGCGCTTCCCAAAGCATGCCCTGCGTTGTACATTGTAAGCCGAACATCTGGCGTGACATCAGTTACCTCGTTGTAATTTATGCAAATGCTATGCTTAACCATCTCCTTAATATCTTTTGAACTAAACAACGGCGTAGTTGCTTGCTTGTAAGCAACACCAATAAAATCAAGCGAAATTAAAGCCGCGATATCTCTCGTCGGAGGAGTCATGTAAACCGGTCCTTTGTAACCCATTTTGTATAAATAAGGGACTAATCCGACGTGGTCGAGATGCGCATGACTGATTATCACTGCATCTAAATTTTCAATATCAAATTCTGGAATGTCAAATGATGGAAATCTATCCTGTCCCTGCGAGGCAGGATTTATCCCGCAATCAAGAAGAATTTTTGAATTTGGCGTTTGCAATAATATACTGCTTCTGCCGACTTCCCTTGCCGCGCCCAAAAAAGTTAACCTCACCCAGCCGTTTGATTTTTCTGGATTCCATTCTTTGTAAATTTTTTTCCCAATTTCATTTAAAAATTTTCTTCGGTAATTATTATTTGCGTAAAGAACCTCGCGGATGTTTTCTGTTATCTGGCTTTTAATTGCAGGGGAACGCTGAACCTGTGGCATCCAAAGTGTTTCTCGTCGGACTTCATCCAAAATTGAACCCTGCTTTCCGATTACCAATCCGGGTTTTTTTGCTTCAATCACGACGATGCTTCTTTGAACATCAAAAATAATATCAGTTATCTCTGCGTCTTCAGGAACAATTTTTTTTATCTGCTCCTTCACTGTTTCCTGATCCGGCAAAATTTTCATGTCTGCCCGCAATTCAATTCTTTTTTTTATCTGCTCAACAATTTCTTTTATTTTGGATTCTCCTGTCTTAAAAAACTTCTCGTTATTCGTGTAAAGAACTATATTTGCTCCTTCAAAATTCGCTTCAGTTATATCTCCGTGAAGTTGTTCTGTTATATTCTTAAGAATGTCCATTTGTGTTATCCCAATGATAAATTTATTTCTCGTCTTTGTAATCCGGCAAAATTTCCTGAGAAACAACTTTTTTAATTCCGTCTTTGGTGATTGTGAAAACATCAATTCCATAACCTGAACCCACATCTCTCTGGGTGGAAGATTTAACAGCTTCTTTTGCAAGTTCAATCCCTTCTTTAATGCTAAGTCCTTTTTTGTATTGTCTTTCCAAAAAACCTAAAACATAAGGCATACCTGAACCAAAGTTCGCGTCGTAATCTTCTACTTTAATCAAACTTCCTGCGGGTTCTATTGAATATAATTCAGTTGTTCCGTCTGTGTTAAATCCCCCGATTAAAAATCCTGCTTGCTGTGGAATCATTGACGGTTGTCTAATTCCAGAATAATTTATATTCATAAGCAAGCTTGCTGCCTGTTTTACCGACGGGCGCGTCTTT
>Ga0208375_1004548_pt1 | contig 10840 bp, 14 predicted proteins | sample RifOxyD1_FD_184038 | JGI IMG/M metagenome (GOLD analysis project Ga0208375, IMG submission 184038) | Soil microbial communities from Rifle, Colorado - Rifle Oxygen_injection D1 (SPAdes) | ecosystem: Environmental > Terrestrial > Deep subsurface > Rock core/Sediment | place: Rifle, Colorado... | reverse complement strand
TTTGATATCATCTAGCCAAGCATTATTGGCTGTCATTTTCAACATATTCATTGTTTTCAAGGTTCAATCTAGTGTCAACTGTATCATAGGCCAGTGCAATTATATACCTTCGTTTAAAAATATGCTATATTTAAAAGATGAAAGACCCCAAAAAAATCAAAATTGATTTTCTTAAAGAAGTTCACGCTCTGATTGAAGAAATAAAAAAAGATAGCTCTTCTATACTAAAAATTTATGATAAATTATTTAAAAAATATGTCAGATATGAAGATAAAATCGAAGAGATAAGATTTCTTTATGATTTAGACCACTATATAATTAAAGGATCTATTTCAAAAGAAGACTTAATAAATGAATTTGAAAAAATATTTTTTAACAGGTAATGGCGAGAAAGATGGTCTTTCTCGCCATTAGGTAGGTTGTCATTGGTTTGTGGTTGTCGGGTTCCTCACTTCTGGAAGTTGGCCCCATGCCAATTCTCAGTGTGACCCTTGCCAGTCGCTTCCGAAAGAGAGACCGAGTGCTCGTGCTTACTCTCACCGTCATCGCGACTGATCCGTTCGCTCTTGTGATTCCCGTCTTCGTCACGACTCGACTTGAAGGATGCCTTGTCAGACCTCCCATCCGAGCTCGTGCCAGAGAACCAACTTGTCCAACTCATGACTCACCTCCTCTACTTTTTCTCTTTTGCTTCAAGCACCATGCCGAAGCTCTACTGTAAAGAGTAACAAATGGGGGGGGTAAAAGTCAAGCTAAATATATATCATTAATATCCATATTTTTAATCCCTTTTAACCATTGTTGTATTATATACCTTTTTAAAAAGAAACCAAATAAAAAAATGAGGTCATAGGAATCACCCACAACCTCATTTCACTTCAACGATCGATAGACAAGCTCTATCTCTCTTATTGCTGAAGATTCTGAATCAGATGCGTGAGCCACATTCTTCAATTCACTTACCTGATACTTAGCCCGGAGCCCAGAACCATTACGACCAACAATCTTCCACCGGACTAAACCAACGGCTCTCTCACCCTCAACTACAACAAACAAAGACGAGGAAGAAGACATCCACTGAACCATTTCTTCAAAGTAAGAAGTCCTAACATGATCTGCGTAAAACTCACTCCAAAAAGTCCTCTCTAAAATGGCCCCCTTAGAAAAAAGGACTACCAAACCATGCCACTTTATCAGACAAAACAGTTCCGAGATTAGATCATCGTTCTTTGCCCAGTCAGGCTTTACAATAATCAATGTTCTCAAGATCCACCTCCCTTTTTGTTCTTTCTATTCTAATTCTAGTTATAACTTATTTGACTTACTATTGTCAATAAGCAAAAATAAAACGAAAAAAACTTAGATCTTATTTTTTCTTAACATTAATTCCGGTTTACCCATCGTTAATTCTAAGCTAACCTTTATATTTAGATTTTTAATCCAATTCCAAATTTCTTTTTTTACTTTTACAATATTTTCTTTTTCATCAACATTATGTCTTTCAACTTCCATAAAAAGACCAAGTTTTTTTACATTTTCAAGAACAATTTCATATTTATCATTGACAAAAGTGGATTTGGTATTTTCTATCCTTATTAATTCTTTAAATCCTAATTTCTGGAAAATTTCTTTTGTTTTTAAAAAATCAGAGATGGGAGTTTCATACTCATCAGAATATAACCAAATATTTTTTTTATTAAAATGATCTACCTTATATGCAAGAGAAAACTCTCCATCCTTATTTCTAATTCGTAGACATTTTTTTAATTGACCAGTTTTATCAGGTTTTAGGTCTTCTCTTTTAGGATCAAAAAAATAAATATCTAATGTCTTTTTATTACCCAAGAAATTTAAACTATCAAGCTTTTTTATCGCTTGTTTTTTATTATCAAAAACTTCTACCAATATTTCAACTTCTTTTTTCATAATTTTCTATAATTAATTTTATCTCTTCTTTTGTATTTATAGTAATCCCCATTGACATTGACCAGTTTCTTTGATTTCTACAAATAATATTTTGAGCAGCATCTCTACCAAATAAATAACCTATAACCATAACTGATTCTTTAAGGGAAGAAAATTGTAATGGAACAATAATTCCTCTTTTAAACCAAGTTAAATTACAATTCCTTGGAGAACTAATCTTTTCAGATCTGATCGTTCTCCATTCATCAAAATTTTTCGCCCTTATACTATCAGGAATATATCTAAACCACATATTACTTAACTCATCATTAAAAGTCTCGTCCCAACCTATAGTTACAAAAATACCATCATCTCTTAAAATTTTATAGATTGCTTTTAGTTCATTGACACATAAATCTTTATCAGAAATATGGCTAGGAAAACCAAAAGAACTAATAACAAAATTAGATTTTACTTTTAAGACACCCGGAAGTTTAATAATACTTGAATTTACTACAGAAACTTTGTTTATATATTTTCTCTCTCTTTTAATATTTTTTTGAACAAACTCACACATACCCTTACTTAAATCTACACCAAGAGCCCGACCTTCATAATTTATTTTTTTTAATATTTGCCATAATGTCCTGCCTGTACCAGTTGCTATGTCTATAGGATTAACTATGTTTTTGTTCTTTAATTTTCTCAAAACCAAATCAAAACATATATTTTCTGGGTCTTCTGATTCCGAAAACATGTTATAAACAGCTGGATCTTTATACCATTTATCCGATTCATCAATAATCAACCCATTCTCATTTTTATGTGAATTAATCTCTAAACTTAATTTGTTTTTATAACTTGGATTTTTTAAAAAATAGATTGTTTTTGATATCTCCGATATAACAGAATTTTCAGTTTCTGCATCAAGCATCTTAAAAAGTTTTTCTAATACATCATCTTCTGCCATATTTCTCATTGATCTACAAGCCATTTTCCTTATTAAAGGGTCTTTATCAAGTAAAGCCTTCTCAAGAAATGGTCTTAAAAGCTCAATATCACTGTTTTGTAAAGCAAAAAATGTATAATACCTTAATTCATAATTTCTATGCTTAACAAGCTTTCTTAATTTTTCAAAAATCTGTTTATCCACCAAATTTAATCGACCAATTATCCAACAACAATTGATAAGAGTACCACAATCATTACTGTCAAAAAAGACTTTCTTAATCTCTGGATAGATTGTGTTTTGTATGTTATCAACATTGCTCAAAACCAACACGCCAATTATTGACTTTTTGTTATAGAGATTATTTAAGTAATATTTTAAACTTTTTATTTTATCAACTTTCAAAGATCTTTTTAATAAATTTACAGCCTCTTCTACATCTATATTTTCTAAAGAGAAAGCTGCTCTCCACCAAGCATCAGAATTTGTACTATAATTCACTACAGCATATAAATAATCTACGACAAATTGGTCTCTACGATTAAATTCACCAAAAAGCCAAGATAATCCAATAGAATTATACAGTCTTGGTATGTTTTGTATATTTTTAAAAATTGTAATTACTAAATCTGAATTAATGTGTTGTAAAATACTTGCAACATTCCAACCATACTCCTTACCATACGACGAAATTTTATCTATCAAGTTAAAAATAATTACTTTTTTGCTTTCATCTTTCTCTTCTGAAATTATTTTTGCTATCTTTAATAATTCTCTTTCAGAAAATATCTTTTTACTTAAAAAATCAAAATCATCAGATAGTAAATATTCAATTACTTTCTGGTCTTTTTGAGAAATCTCATTTTTCATAATATCTTTATCCTACAATAAGATAATAGAAAAGTAAAGTTCTTATACACAGGCAAAAATTATGCTATATTATTTGCAATATGAAAAAGAGAATAGAAAAAGACTTAATTGTTGATTTTAATCCCCCTGCCAAAAATGGGTTATCTTTTGACGAGCTTAAAAAAATGCTACTTTCTTGGCAAAAAAAGCTAGATATGGCCGATTGGAAACTTGATTTAAAAATTGTGGACTTTAAAAAAGATAGTGGCTACCGACAAAGTGGACATTTTACCGCTAATACCAAGAAAAAAGTTGCCACCATACTGATGACTTGGAACCCATGGCGGGGTGATGAAGAATACACCTTAGTTCATGAAATGATTCATGTTTTATTATATGAATTTGATAAATTTAATGAAAATAAAATTAAAGTAGCAAATAAAAACAATCCCAAAATACTGGATTCTTATATTGAGAAATTAGAAAAAGTCGTCCATCATTTAACAAGAGCTATTTTGGGGAGAAGTGATAGGTAAAGGCTAATTAGATTTTCTTATACATACTTATATCTCCAGTATACCCACCCCGATACATCAAACCCTCCGGCAGAAAACCATATTTTTTGAATCCCATTTTTTTATAAAGATTTTGAGCAATTTTATTTTCTTCAAATACATCCAGCGTTACAATTTTCAGATTTTTAAGATTTTTCTTAGCTTCCATCATAACCTCATTCATCAAAAGCCAGCCAATTCCCTCCCCACGGTATTCTTTCCTAATTAAAATACCAAAATTACCAATATGACTTTTGATTTTATTCCCCATTCGGACTCCGCTCATACCGATTATCTTCTTGCCAATAAAAACAGACAAACCCACTTCTTCTTTTTTCTTCATCCTCTGCATTGTCTTTTCCAGCCATTCCGTTTCTTTTTTTAAAGACACTTTTTCTCCCTGATACAAAATAAAAGTCCTCTCTTTAGAAAGAGTGTTTATAAATTTCCACAATTCTTTAGCATTAGACATTTTAGGATAGCGAATAACAATATCCGTTCCCTTTTTTGATTTCCCTTGAAATAATATTTTGGTAGATTTGGTCATCATTTATTAACTCCGACACATAATTCCCCTTCTCCGAGAGCCTCTTCAGTACAATATTCATAAGAACATTGTTCTTCATTGAAGATGCAGGAAAGCTCATCCGCACAACCAATTTTATCAACACTCTTTTCACATAAAGCAATATTAGATGCTCTCTTACTTATTATCTTATAATAAGTAACACTTTCATTATCCGAATTTACAAGGCAAGAATCATCCACTGTATTATCACACTCTACCTGAAAACAAAGTTCAATATTTGGATCACAGGAAACTTGAGCAATAATTTGATAATCTTTTAAAACATAATAACGAACAAAGGTCGTAACAACGGACGCCAATATTAAAATACCTAAAACCGTAAAAAACCAAAAATTTTTCTTCTTTTCTTTACTGCTTTCTAACATTGTTTAATTATATACCTTTTTAAAATAAAACAAAAGGGGCATCTCCACAGAGACGCCCCGACAACCCCCTTTCTTTTAAAACAAGAACATACAAAACACCTTCACTAGCCAGATAATTTCAGCCCAGAAAACGGTCCACCCAACACAACCGATAACCATCGCTAGGCCGAAAAATTTCCAGTCTCTCAAGGTCATTCGGTAACCGCCAATTCCCTTTCTCACATAGATGACCGCCAAGAAGGGGTCATAAAATGAGAGAACGAAAAAAGCAGGAACTCTACCGACCTTGATTGCCTTGGTAACAACCTTCATCCAAAAACCCTTCACTTGAGCTTCTTGGATTTCTCGGATCTTTTCAAATCCGAAGACATCTCTCTTGAGCCGATCATAGGCCCAAATAAAGATTAGGTTGAGAACCAGAGCAAAGAGAGTCATTACCAGACCCCCTTTAATCGGCCCAAGCCACACCACTACGACGGGCCACAGCACATCATCACAAGCCACAGAGGCAGTTGTGCATGTGCCAAAGCCGACAACTTTGTCGAGCAAAGTGTTTTTCACACCTGCCTCCCTTCCTTATTTGAAATCTTGTTTAAGAACTCTTACCCAGGAATCATCCTAAGCTACTCTATTATAGCATACCTTATAGATAAAAGTCAATAGCAGAAGTGTTGCACTTACTTATTGAACTTAAGAAATATCCCTAAAATTAAGAATTATTTAACACAATTTCAAGAGCGATTTTGTAGACATCTTTTTTGACCTCTTCCCTTTGCATTTTTTGTTGAGTGTGAGTTTGATCTCCCACGGTCTGACCTTTTATCAAATTATCTGTATTGTAAAGCACTGAAGCACTGGGCATTTTAAAATGTGCGGAAACCGCAAAAACTGTCGCTGTTTCCATCTCCACTCCATAATAACCATCTTCTGACCACTTTTTTACATCCTCCAAAGTCTCCCCCAACATCGCCTGATTGGTAATTATTGGTCCTTCCCAGATTTTATATTGCTTTGGTATTTTTGATTTGATTAAATTAAATAAATTTTTGTCCGGGTAGTGTTTAAAATCTTTTGCTTCTCTATTGTAAGATAGAGCAGAAGTTTCCTGACTAAAGCTCCATGTCGGCAAAAGTAATTCCAAAGAATCCATCTCTGGATAAAGACCACCAAAACTCCCGATATGAATATTCTTTTTTGAACCAAACAGGCAAGCTAAGTGCAAATATTCTGACAACCTGGCACTACCGTAATTTACAGAAAACCAATAAATATTACCTTTGATTTTTATTTCCAATATATGAGAAAGAAAACCGTAAACCTTACCCAGATTTCGGCTAGTATATTTTAGCTTTAGTTCTTTTAAAACCTTTTTAATATTATTGAAATGCTTTTCATTATCATAAGCTCCATAGGAAATATAGCCCTTAATTTTATAATCTGGTGGTAAATTAAAATGTCCTTTAAGTTCGCTCGCGGTAAATGCCTTGTACATAAATTTACTCTATATTACCTTATTTTTTTACTAATTCAAACTAAGCAATAATAAGGAAGCGACCGCTGTCTTATTATTGCTATTGCTAAAAATTACCTTGATTTTAATTACAAAAAGATTACTATTTAGTATAGACAAAAGTACAAACAAGGGAAAAGGAGATTCCTATGACAAGTGCCACTGGACGAATCAGAATCGTGCGAGTTCCCGCTGGTGAAGCGCCGAAGGAAGTTCGCCAAGCATGGGTTGGTTTGGTCCTACCCTGTGAACCAATTGTCGGTTTTGGTAGAGGACCCGAATACAATCTCCTAAGCCAAACACGGAGAGTTCGAACTTACGGGTTCCGTGTTCCACAGGATCTAGCCATCGAAGCTTTGGAGCGAGTGACTCCGGAAGCAGCTAGATGGTGGAGGGAACACGGTTTTCCACACCCCAACATGAACTTCGTATTCTGTGAGAATGAAGCGGTAATCCTCTACGGGGTTGTCTATCAACGGCTGGTTCCCATCCTTTGTGGATGAGCCACACTTCTTATGAACAAAGCTCCGCGACAGCAGTCGCGGAGCTTCTCTACTTTATTTCATAAAAAAAATCATCTGTAGAATAATGTTTTATTCCTATTTATTTCATCCACGCTATCTAAATCTCTGTAAGTATACGGTAGAGTACCCATCTGCCGAGTTTTCATCAGTGATTTGATTTCTCGTTTCATAAGATTTAAGGATAGCATAAAATTGGCAACCTTCGCTCACACAGCTGGGAGACTTGGATTCGAACCAAGGTGACGACCTCCAGAGGGTCGCATCCTACCGCTAGATGATCTCCCAGCTCTATGAACCAAGAGTTAAAGAATACTTGAAAAAGGAGAAAAACTCAAGCTAAATTTTCAAATATTTTCTTACCGCCAAGTAGCTGGAGATGGCCCCGAGGGCAATGCCCGAGCCAAAAATAATTAAGAAAATTTGACCAAAGTTTTTTAAATAAAAAGCAAAGAGATCAAGTCCACCAGAAAATTCTCTAAAATAAGGGGTAACCCAATAAGTTAACCCGAAGAAAACAACCATAACCAAAATTGCAGACACAATACCATAAAGAATACCCGAAACAATAAATGGCCCTTTGACATACCGGCCCGAGGCACCAACCAAACGCATCACAGAAATTTCATCCTTAGAAATAAAAATTGCTAGACGAATAGTATTAAAAGTAATAATAATAGAAATAATCAAGAAAATTATTGCTAACCAAAAACCCACCGTATTAGCCGCATCGGTAATCCGGACCAGCTTATCAATCACCACTTTGTTCTGACAATAATTTACTTTATCAATGATGGAGAATTTACTCTCAAAAGACTTACAATCAATACCTCTCAATCCAAAAAAGTTTGAAATACTTTCATACTGTGAAGCATCTTTTGCTTTTATATTTATTCTAGCCCCAAATGGATTTTCTCCAACTTCCTTTAAAGCATCGAGAATCAGCCCGTTATCCTTCCATCTTTCTTGAAAATTAGCCAAAACACTTTCTCTTGAAACATAGTCAACCCTTTCAACTTCTGGCAAGACCTCAACTGACTTTTTTAGGCTTAAAATATCAGCCTCTCCAACATTAATATTAAAATCAACATTAACATCCACCTTGTTTCTTATTTCTTGCAAAGAAAACTTCAAAATGGCACTCATAAAAATAAGTGAAGCAATCATAAAAAGAGTAATAAACATCACGACGAGTGATGACAAAGAGACAAAACCATTACGCCAAAAGTTTGTCAGACCAGACCGTAAAGTTCTTTTAATTTTTGTAATAAACATAATTATAAATTATAACACGAATGAACCTTTTTTATCATCCCGCACAATCTTACCGTTTTGCATACTGATAACTCTCTTACCCAATGAATCCACCACTCCCCGATTATGAGTGGTAATAATCACCGTTGTTCCCAAATCATTTATTTTTTTCAAAATCTGAATAATTTCAAAAGTATTGGCTGGATCCAGGTTCCCCGTGGGCTCATCAGCAATAATCACATCTGGCTGATTGACAATCGCTCGGGCAATGGCCACCCGTTGTTTTTCTCCCCCAGAAAGTTCTGAAGGAAAACTGTAAATCTTATTGGCAATGTCCACCAACTCTAATACATGAGGCACATCCGCTTCAATTTCCTCATCTGTTCTCCCTGCTGCCTCCATCGCAAAAGCAATGTTTTCATAAACCGTTTTGTTTGGTAAAAGGCGAAAGTCTTGAAAAACCGTACCGATTTTTCGACGAAGAGCAGTAATTTCCTTACCTTTTAACTTGTGAACATTGGCCGATTCGTAAAAAACTTTACCGTGTGTGGGTTTTTCTTCAGCCAAAATAAGTTTGATCAGGGTGGTTTTACCGGCTCCCGAATGACCGACAATGGAAACAAACTCCTTTGGTTCAATAGTCAAATTGACATCCTCCAAAGCCACACAATCATCAGAATATACCTTAGAAACTTTATCAAAATAAATCATCCCACCATTATAGCAAAAATTCTTCAATGTCACCATCCAGTACTTCCTCCACTTTAGCTGTTTCCACTCCGCTCCGATGATCTTTGACCATCTTATATGGATGAAGGACATAGGAACGAATCTGATTCCCCCATTCTATTTCCATTGTCTTACTGACATAAAGACCTTGTTCCTTTTTTTTCTTTTCCTCTTCCCGCCAAACATATAATTTACCTTTGACAATCTGAACGGCTTTTTCTTTATTTTGAGCTTGAGACCTTTGATTATCAGAATGAGCGGAAATGTTTGTTGACAAATGCACCACTCTCACGGCTGTTTCTCTTTTATTTACATTTTGTCCACCCGGACCACCAGAGCGAGAATATTCTATTTTTAATTCTTCTTCAGGAATGACAATATCTGATAAATTAATCTGTTCAAATTTAGGAATAAATTCTACTAAAGCAAAAGAAGTATGGCGTAAACCTTTAGCATTAAAAGGTGAAGTTCTGACCAAACGATGAACACCAGATTCACCTTTCATTAAACCGTAAACTCCATGACCAGAAATTTCCACTGTTACATTCCTATATCCACCGTGATCATTTTCATTTTTATGAATGGTTTGATAACCCCAACCTTTTTTATCAAAAAATTTAAGATACATTTGCAAAAGCATTCGAGCAAAATCCTCCGCATCCACTCCTCCAGCCCCCGCCATCACCGTTAAAATGGCATCCCCCGAATCATACTTGCCCACCCCGGCGATTTCTGCTTTTAAATCCGCAATTTCTTTTATTACTGACTGTGCCTTATTCTTATCCATCCAAAAATCCACCGCCTTCATCTGTGCCTCTAATTCTTCCAACTTTTTTTGTTTAATTTCTTTACTCTCCATAAAATAAGTATAACAAAATAAAAAGAAAAATAAATTAAAAGGAATCAAGCTACAAGCTAACTTTTTTAAAAGAAACAGCGGGCAGGGCGGACACCCAGAGTGCCACCCTGATTCGTCAGGTCAACCACATTCACAAGGAGCTGGTGATTGCCAGGGTCCCAGTTCGAGTAGACGAGACGAGCGGACGATTTGGTATTTAACCATTGACCGCTTTTCTTTGTATAATCAGACAGATGAATTCCCGATTCGGCAAAGATTTTGCTTTCCATAACTATAAAATCGACAAGACTCATATGTTCGTCAGGGTTTGCTTCAAATAATTTTAAAGCATCGCCGGCGATAATTTGGTTTCTGTCCCAAATTTCACGAGCAGTATCTTCAAAGTCTGGTGGTAGGTCAATATTTGTTTTTTGGTAGAAAGTGAGGAACTCCGCTAGTTTAGCTTCAAAGTCTAGGGTAATGGTTTCTGTCTTTCCATTCGGCCTTTGATAAGTGATGGAAACCTCAGGAGTTGCTTGAAGAATCTCTTCTCCACTATCAAGTTTGGCCTTCAGCTTTTCCGCACGGTCAATGAGAGTGGTGAGTTTCTTTTGCATAACTTCCTTTCTCTTCTCACCAGATCCTGCTTCTTCACCGGGTTGGTCTTCAAAGATATCATCTTTTAGAGCTTGTTCATATTCCTTAGCTCCAGCTTCTAGAGTAGGTTTGAGAGATAACAGTTTTTGCTCCAAAATAGCTCGCAGTTCTAGTTGGGAT
>Ga0208375_1004547_pt1 | contig 10841 bp, 8 predicted proteins | sample RifOxyD1_FD_184038 | JGI IMG/M metagenome (GOLD analysis project Ga0208375, IMG submission 184038) | Soil microbial communities from Rifle, Colorado - Rifle Oxygen_injection D1 (SPAdes) | ecosystem: Environmental > Terrestrial > Deep subsurface > Rock core/Sediment | place: Rifle, Colorado... | reverse complement strand
AGCCATTAAGCAAAATACAAATTCAAATTCTTGACCTACTCAAGGTTTCAATTGAAAATTTTACTTAGCAAAAAAAGTGGTCCACGCACGATTCAGGTGCGGAATGTAGGTTATAAAAGAATGTATCACTAAATATCTTGAGGAATTCAATCGGAATAACCAAGAAGATGCTTTAATTGATACAAAACAAAAATTTGAAGATTGGTATGCTGGGGCCAATGAGAGTCCAGGATCTCACTGGAGAAAATTAATATCGGTACTTCGTACTCAAAAAGCTTGGACTGACGAAATGATTGAAAGCCTAAATATTGGCTCTAACGCTGTAGTCAGTAAGCTCGCAAACCCAAAATTTAAATTAAATGCAGAAAAAACAAACCAACGGAAAGGCCTTGTTCTAGGATACGTTCAAAGCGGAAAAACAGCTAACTACTCTGCCGTAATAAGTAAAGCACTTGATGCTGGATATAAATTTATTATTATCTTCTCAGGTATTCATAATAATCTTCGATTGCAAACAGAGACTAGGTTAAGACAAGAGATCGTAGAACCAAGTGAACTTAAAGCTGATCCAATAACAAGAACTGATGAATCTGGTGATTTTGATGAAAGACATACAAACTCCGCCAAACGAGTTCTTGGAAGTCCCGAAGGTTTTGGAATTGCAGTACTGAAAAAAAATGCAACTGTCTTAAGAAAATTCAATAAATGGCTTGGAGATGCCCCTGAAGAAATTCTAAACGCTGCTCCTGTTCTTATAATTGATGATGAATCTGATCAGGCCAGCATAAATACATCCAAGAAACCCGAAGAAAATCCAACTGCCATTAATAAACACATAAGAAGTATCCTTTCAAAATTTAAACATCTAAGTTATGTGGGTTATACGGCCACTCCGTTTGCAAATATGCTAATTGATGCCCAAATTGAAAGCGATTTGTTCCCAAGAGATTTCATAATATCTCTAAAAAAGCCAGTGTCTTACATTGGGGCCGAAGAATTATTTGGAGCTATGAATTCAGAGGATAAAATTATAGACGGACTACCATTAATTAGAACAATTAATTCTATGGATGAAGCTATACTTAAAGTTTCAAAAAGAGGTGAAGAAAAAATATTCGATGAACTACCGCCCTCATTAGAATATGCTCTTGACTGTTTTCTAGTGGCAGGAGCAATAAGAATTTCAAGAGGGCATTTTAAAGACCATATTTCAATGCTTGTTCACAGTTCATATCTTCAAAAAGATCAAGTTCAAGTTTTTAATTTAATTGAATCTCATATCCAACTCAGAAAATCAGAACTCCGTAGACAGGTTGCTCAAAAACTTAAAGCTTTCGTCAAAATTAAAAATGAAGAATTTTCAAAAACTACAGCATCCATGGGTTTAAAAAAAGACGATCTCAATGAAATCGATTTTTTTAAAAACCTTAAACTTTTTCTAGAATCTTTTCAAATTATTCTCGACAATTCCTCATCCGATGAAAGACTCTCATTTCGAGAAAAATTCTGGGGAATAGTGGTTGGTGGAAATACACTCTAAAGAGGACTTACTATTGAAGGACTTACTATAAGTTATTTTATTAGAGCTTCTAAAATGTATGATTCGCTTATGCAAATGGGACGTTGGTTTGGATATCGGCCAGGATATCTTGACCTCAAACGAATTTTTATTACAGACCAACTAAAAAATCACTTCTACGAAATGGCTACTTCTGAAATTGCTCTACGAGAAGAGTTAAAACTTATGGCCGAGCACCAAGAAACTCCCATGGATTTTAGGATAAGAGTTCGGCAACACCCAGGAATGAAACTAACCGCACCAAATAAAATGAAATCAGCAGACAGTGAAGGAAATTCTTTTTCAGGAAGAAGAGCATTACCAGACTTTATTAGACTTCATGACAAAAAAACATCTTCAAAAAATCAACAAGCTGTAGAAAACTTACTTTTACAACTTAAGGAATACAATCTACCAAAGCAAAATAAATCTTTTAAAATTTTTAGGGCCTGCCATACCTATAGGAATGTGGCCCAAGAAACCATTCTTCAATTCCTTGATAATTTCATCATAAGCGAAGCGAATACTCTTGCTAATAAAAGAGATTTAGTTGATTACATCACGACCAATAATAAGCTTGAGGATTGGTCAGTAGCAATCTTTTCTCTCATTGGTAAAGGCAATGAATACATTTTTGAAAACCATGACAAAGTCACATTGCTTGATCGTTCTTACGCTCCTGAAGTCGTAAAAGAAATTGACCCTAAAGCATCTTACCTTCGGGGATTATATCTTCCCAGAGATGAAATGATAGATCTTGCAGATCTTTATGAAGATGATGATTTAAATACAATCTTAAAAGATGAAAATGAGCAAAACATAAGTGTTGCTAGAATTAGGATTAATGACAGACCAAAAAATCGAGCGTTGCTTGCTATCTATCCACTTTCCAACCAAAGTAAATCAAAAGAAAGAACCGGGGGTATTTATCATTTAAGACCCATCGAATGCGAAGATGTGCAATTTGCAATTATGGTTGTATTTCCAGAAACAAAAATATTTGGCGATAAAAAATACATTATTAACCCAACGATTTATAAGCCTAAAAAGATTAATGACCATTTTAGTAATTCCATTCAAAAACCAGCTCCTCCCGATCCAAATCTTTTTAACGATGTTCCATCTGGTCGAGCCATAAGCATAAGACAGCCCTTCGTTGAAGAAATATTGTTAGGCAAAAAGACATACGAATATAGAAGTCGACCGACAAAAATCAGAGGTCGTGTTTTTCTATATGCCTCAAACACACTAGGCGACACATCAAATTGTAACAAGTTTAAAATAAATATTAGTTCTCTCATTAAAGGAAAAATTGTTGGCTCGGTTGAAATTATAGATTGTGAATATTTAGAAGACAAAAAATATTACGGTTATAAACTTAAAAATCCAATACGATATGATCACGCCATCGAACCACAATCTCAACCACAACCGCTTTTCTTTTTTCCGTTTCAATCTTAAAATACCCCTTTAGTTTATTTTATTGTGTTCCATCGACAACCAAGTGCTGATATTTTCGCATTTCCCATTTGCACCGTACACAGCCAAGTTATGGCACTCTCTCAATTGATAGGAAAAAAGCAAGTGCCAATATTTCTTGCCGAAGTCTGATTATTTACATCATAGATAAACTTCTTTTTAGAAATCAATCTTATACAAGATAATGACTCTTGTTGCTGATACATCTCCAAACGAATCAGATATTCATCTCCAAAATCAATGTAAACTGGGCAAGTAGCTTCCAACCAAGTTTTCTGAGGACGAACCCAGTCATATTGATGATGTCCTAGATAAGTTTTCCCAACTTCTTCCTTAATCTCATTAATGCCATGAATCCAGACCATATCGCCATGTCCTTCTTGAATATCAGGGTTTTCTGAACGTTTCCAAAATAATCCATTGATTGTTCCACATTTTGATCTATAGCTTTTAAACCACACAAGGTCTTTTGCAATTTCTGAACTGGGATCAGGCAAACAATGATAAACATCGAAATTATTTTTAAACTTTTCTCCATTAATAACCCAAACGAGATTTTTATAAAATTTTTCTCTAGAGCTTCTTTCTTGATCACTCATGGGAGAATTTTGAAATTCAACAACAATACCTTTTGCTGTTTTCACGTCCGCTCTATGCACTTCTCCTTCTGTTGATAAATGAGAAATTTCTCTGCATTCTTCGGGAAATAAATTTTTCCAATCACGATGCCACTCAGTTTCATTCTCCCACCAAGGATCACATTTTTGAATATACCTATGTGCCCAATGATGAATTATTCGAGGACCACACTTTGCAACCATATCAGCTTCACAAATTGGGCAGATAGCCTTGGCCCCTTTATGTGCTTCTCTACGAATGTTGTCAATTAACGCATATTGCATGCTTGACTCCTTAGACTTTTTTTCAGTTTTTTAGTAATTTTAAAAGAAAGATCGCGAAGAGTAACCCCTTTAGTGCCTCCTGCGCAAACCTCCTCCATTTTCTCTCAATTCAACTTCCACCAATATTGTTTCAAATAAGCAAAAATATTTTCAATTTTAACATCATAATTATCTCTTAATTCTTCGAGTCTCATTTGAAATAGTATTTTGTGCTTTGCCAAGAAAAGAATAATTTATTAATGAATTTACTTCCTTATTTTAAAAACATAACTAACGATTATACTCCTTACGCTATACAAAAAATAGATTACCTACGAAATTTCTAGAAAGTTTCAGAAAAGCACGAAGCTGCGAAGAAGACCTAAACTATTGGAAGCAAGTTATTGTTATTAATAATTTTTTCAAGATTTGGGAAGCTACCACTCAAAATCAAGTGGTGGACCCAAGCTCCAAATTATTGAACTTTTTGGCTTCAGAATACCACTTTCGACTTCAATTATTTTAAAGAGTTGTTATATGCGTAGTTTTTTCTGGAAAATTCCGGAATTTTTTTTGGGCATTTCTGGAATTTTCTGGAAAAAGGCGTAGCTCAAATGTTCTAATTAATCAAATTTATTTCGATTCAAATTACCAACCCAAACAAATGCTACTGGCTACTCAATATCATCGCTTGTGCCAATATTTCCAGCAAGCGATTGTACTTTCTCAACAACGTTTCGGGGAGCGTTTATCCTCCGTAAAAAGTCTAGGTAGTTATACGTAAAAACTGCTTCAGCAACCTCTAATTTACCAACACCAAGCAGGCGATATTTTTTAGAAGATGAATTTCTTATCTCATTAAAAATTGTAAAACTTCTGGAGAAATAGCTTTCTAGATCCTGAACAGAAAATTCATCACAGCCCCACATTGAATACTTCCACAATTCACCATTACCGCTTGTCCCGAAAACGGCTTTGCCTGTTTTAATCACATTGATTAATTCCCAAATATGCCTAATTGGATGGTCATTAAAGAAAGCACCTGACATTAAGCGATTATTTAAAACAATTCCAGTAATAATTTTTTTTACATCAGTAAAATTTACGCCCCAATTGGATCGTTTAAAAAAATTATTCACAAACTCTTCATCACCAAAATGCTTTCTTGCCTTGTCGAGCTGATCAGAAGCATAGGTTAAATAATCGTGCATGGTCCTTCTCTCATAAGCCGTTGTAGGCAAAAGTGTGTTTTTTAGCTCAAAAATAAATAAGGTCCCAGTATTTTGTGAAAAAAACAAAATATCAATTTCGCCGCTTTCTTCATTGTTGTTATAATTACATCCCCGCACTATAAATCCAGGTATTGCCGCAAGGGCTTGCTCCAATGATTTGCCCATCATGTCTCCCATTCCACTATCATCCAAACGCCTACGCGAAACAGCAAAAACATTACGTAAAACATTTCCCTCGGCTAAAATTTCATAAGGAACTACAAATCCCTCTTTAAATCTTACCAAAGGGGTATATTGAAAATCTACAACACCATTATTTTGAATTACATCATACGAAAAAAATTTCAAGAAAATATCAATTTCTTCCCTTGAGAACCTCATTAATTTCATATTATTTTCAAACTCGACTGTCGTATTCCACCCCAATGAAGAGTTTTTAAACGTCTGATAGTCGCTGCTAAACAGCTCTGCAAGTTTTTTTCTTCTTACGTAAGAAAAAAACCTCATCAACCTCAATGCAATATAAAACTTTCTTACGGCAAAGCCATTCTCTAGCTCAAAGTTTAGTATATCCTCAATGCTGGCAACATGTTCATCGCAAGCAGATTTGAATTCTATAAATTCTTCCAAGTACAAATGATCAACAAGAAGATACTGATCAAAAAACATTCTAAAAGGCTTAATAAATTGCATCACAATTCTTTTTTCGCCCCTCTCTTCTTTTATAATAAATATTTCATTGGCAAATTTTTTATAGAACCTCTCTATAAGATCATATAGAGGCATGATGCCCTCATCTTTCAAGGAATGAAGCGCAGAATAATGCGTCAATTGATTTTTAATGAGACCTGAATTGAAGAAAATGCCAAAGTCATCATCTGGATATTCTACAACGAACCTCTCGTCAGAATTTATCCTTATTTTATAACCGAGCCTAAATACCTGAGGCTCTATTTCTCTTATAAGAGATAGCATCGTCGCATCTCTTAAAATTTCCCGCACGCAATCACTACCTTTGGATTTATGGTTTATTATACTTTCAAACTGTTTCCCCCATATCTCTCTAGAAAGAACATAGATAAACGAAACTCCCGAGCAAACAGCTTCTTTGGAAAGCCCTTTAAAATCTTTTGCAAATTCGATTGCTTTTTTCCTTTCAACGCTTGGAAGTAAAAAGATGGTATTTGATATTGACATTGCATCAATAAAAGTTCTGATCCCATAATTGCGGATTCTATCTTTTAGGCTCAGCCTTTCTTTCCTATAACGCTCATACAGTCCTATAAATACACAAAAATCAATCAAACGATCATACTTCTTACAGCAATCCTTCATAAATTCAATGATATTCATAATCGAGTCTATATACTTATCAAGCCGCCCATTCACGCCAGAAGGTTGAAGCAAGTCTGTAAACTTGTAATTATTCAAAATCTTAAAGTCTGTTTTGTATAGAAGGAATATGCAGCTTTGATATACTGGGCCATATCTGCCACGATCCAAGGATGTTTTGATCAGCTTAAACACATCTGACTGATTTTTTCTGGTCAGATTAACTGTATCAAGCTCATTGCTACTCCTTATTAAAAAAGACTTGCTATTTTTGAATGGAATTTTTTTTATAAACTGTAATACAATTGAATTCATACACATCTCACTTTAACGTCAAAACTGCCGAGATTTTTAGATTTTCAATACTTTTTTTAACAGCTTTTCTCTTGTTAAATATAGATTTTTTCTAGCTCTTGAGCAAGCAACGTATAGCTTGCTTTTTGTTTTGGGATTTAAAGGAAAATCCTCCGTCAACCCCACATAATGCATGTTATAGGTAGTGGGAATCTACCTCTTGACAGTTATTCACAATTCACCAATTTCTTAAAAATGCGGCCATGAGTCTACAGCCATGCGAAATGAAAAGGCCTTTTATTTTTAGTAATCTATTCGTCGCCAAACAAAACAGATAATAAAAACAAAAGGCCCTGAGATGAACGAACTGATGAAATAGCGTGAAAGAAGATGAAACAAAATGAAAAATCCCAAAACGGATAAACCCCTTTTAAATCCCTTCTCATGGTTAATTTGATTGATTTTACAAAAAAAATCCCAGAATTTCTTCCGAGCCTTTTCAAGTGGGCCCCCCTCGCAGAATGTACCAATCACCCCTTCATCACCCTCTCATAAAACCTCCTCAACTGACTCGGCAGTGCTTCAGAAATAAAAACATGACATCGATCTCTTAATCTTTCTGGATCAGAATCTTTTCCGGTAGCGCAGTCCCAATCAAACCAATTTAAATTCAGGGCCTTTAAAAATTTGGAAATATATTCTTCCGAAATATTTCCTCGGCCGCTTTCCATTTGATGGACTCTTGGAAATGACATCTCCATCTTATCGGCCAAGTCTCTTACCGAAAGATCAGATTTAATTCTTAAGGCCAATAGTGATTGTGACTCGGGAGTTTTTAATACTTTTTCAATTCGTTTACTCATAAAATTCTTCCTTTTGTTAAAAAAAAAATGGTAAAACGACGAAAAAAGCCTTGTTTTGTATAACCCTTTTGGACACAAAGAATGCGTCCCAATCGAGCTTTGAACGTTTTGCAAACGCAAAAAGGCCATTTTGTGCTTAGAAATTTGTAACGCATTTGCTTGCAAGCACAAGTTAAGCACAAAATAAGCCAATCAGTGAAAGTGCCAGACAGTTAGTGACAGTTTAATCCCACGGATTTGGATTAACTTACTGAAACCTCATATGAATAATATTAAATAGATGAATATTTTTTAAAATGCCTGTTCAAAAATGTGGGAATTTAATGGAGGTGACGTCCGGATTTGAACCGGCGATTGTACGGTTTTACAAACTACTGCTTTGTATCCCTGCGGTAAACAAGCGTAATTTCCTGAGCCGATCTCGCTTCCCAGACCTGTTGCCTTATTTGCTCCACAAATTGGTTTTGGTTATGATATAAGTTCATATCTCAACATAAAGCATTAGGAGTATAAAATGAAATCTATCATCATCGTTTTATTATTTTTATTGGCCGTTGAATGCTTCGCATCTGAATTTTCGTGTCCAACCAAGCAAGTAAAGACAAAACAATCTATTGTTCAACAGAGTTCCGGGTGGAAGGTCTTTCAAGATCCCAATGACATTCATATTTTAAAATCAGTAGATTTTTACGATGGAACACCAAAAAAAATGATCCAGCTCGCCCCAGATAATGCAGACAGTGGACAAGATCCCGTCTGGTCTTTTGACCAGAAGCACGAGATATGGCAAGTCTGCCGCTACACAAACACAAAGGTGAGCTTAACTAAAAAGCTAAGCCCCGGTCTGAAGAGCTGTGCGGTGAAATATTCAAAGAGCGTTTCTCCGCAGATCGATTCGATAGACTGTAAATAATCTGTTTTCACTGCTCAAATCATACTTAATTTTTCCAATTCTCCCACGGCAACCATTTTTCTGGAGATTCTTTTACTGGGGTACCGATTAATTAATCGGTACCCCAGTGGTCATTTGGACTAACGTTTGGATTAAAAAGTGTAAATGATGTATTCGGAACGGGCCTGTCCTTGATCACACTCTGCTCATACATACTGATGAAAGAGTGTCTTTCCCGACACATGGTTAATTTAATTTTACAAAAAAAGCGCAGAATTTACCTGCTACCTATTTTCAAAAAAACAAACATCCACTTTTACCACTTGTCAGCCTTTCAAAGATTGGGCCAGAGGATTTAAACCGACGATTGTATAGTTTTGCACGCCACCATTTTGAACCACTCAGGTACATCGCTTATAAAAATAAGCCTATCAATTTATGGAATATGAAATAAAATTAACCTCCCAAAAAATTCAAAGCATCAGTTATCCCTTGAATGTGAATCCCAGATTTTCGGATATAGATCTGCATCGTCTTTAAATCTTTCCATCCTCCCATTGACATAATTTTTATGGGTTCAATTCCTTTAGAAAGCATAATCGTCGCCCATGAAGCTCTAAGATCATGGAAACGGATCAAAGGAAGATTTATTTCAACAAGAAATAATTTTAAATACCGAGACTGTTCTCCTGTTTCCCATCCCTGAACTCTGGGTAACACAAACTCATCTATTTTATTTTTATAAAGCTCATTCATCAATGGCATTAACGAATGAGCAATTTCGACCATCCGGTCATCACCTGATTTTGTTTCCTTGTAACCATTTTCATTTGTCCATGAACAATCAACAAGCATCACTCTCTTTTTTAAATCAACCTTGGACCATTTTAAAGCAAACAATTCACCATTTCTCATTCCTGTAAAACAGGCCAATGCCCAGATAGGAAACCATCTATTATTTAAATCTTTTGCTTTTTTTAATAGGGTCTTAACTTCATTTTCTTTAAGAACAAGTTTTATTTTCTCCCCAACCTTGAATTTTAACTTCGGTGTTGGGTTACGATCAATGATCTCACTATCATGAGCAAATTGAAAAACCGCTCTAATATGCTTAAGCATACTTTTCTTATGAGATTCTGAGTAGACTGACATATCCTCCATGATAAGATCTCTTATTTCGGTAGTTGATATTTCATTAATATGCTTCTTTTCCCATTTAGGATAAGTATGTGCCTTTAATGTTGTTCTATAATTAATTAAAGTATTATTAGCGATTCCTCTATTCATAAAAGAAACAAGGAACTCCCCAACAACATCAGGCCAATATGGATAAAGAACTTCATTTATTTTCTCTCCCATTAAAATTATTAATTTCTTATAAATCTTTTCTGCTTCCTCCCTAGTTTTAATTCCTTGTCTTCTAATTGTCTTTGTTTGCTTAGTGACAGGATGACGTCTATGATAACTCACTACAAAATGATTATGTTCCCTACTATATTTAATTCCCACGGCAAGATCCTTTTTTTAAAACGTTACCAAAAAGGCCTTAACCATTTTTAATTTTCTTTCCTCTAATCGATTTATTATATCAACACACTCTGATCTAATATGATCTGGGACTTCAATTTCTCCATCAAGCATCTGCTTAAATTCTTCCCACGAATATCCATAAACTTTTAAAAAGCTTTTAATCATTTTCTCATCCAAATCTCTTCTTCCATTCTCGGCATGATTCACCGTGGCCTCAGAAAAGCCTAAAATAGGTGCCACTCTTCTCATCGATAAATGACGAGACTCCCTCATAAATTTCAAAAGGCTTGCCTCTTTGGTCATGACCTTCTTATCTGACCTTCTGTTTTTCTTTTTCTTAGTTTTGATTTTTGATGTGTCTTTTTTCATGCTTTTTCTCCTTAAAAAAAAAGAGTTAAAGCTCTTGAAAAGTTACGAATGGTAGTCCAACGATTACATAAACTTAAATTCTTATTCTGCACTGTCAATTATGCACAATAGTCCAAGTTTTTTAACGATTTTCGAAATAGCCAAAAGTTAGCCACAAATAGCCACATCGAGGCTGTTCAAGGCCGTTCAAGGCAACTTTTATTCACTCCAAAAAACGTAAGTAACCGTAATTAAGTAGTTAGTTTTAATATTTTTTAAGGGAAAAGGGGTTCCACCATCGAAAACCGATGGTGGACTCGGCACACCCTAATTGATCTTGAATGATTAAACTTGAGAAGTAGATAAAATAGCGAGAAACTCAAACTGACCGAACAAGTCCATCCTTCAGAGGATTTAGAAACCATTATTACC
>Ga0208375_1004545_pt1 | contig 10846 bp, 10 predicted proteins | sample RifOxyD1_FD_184038 | JGI IMG/M metagenome (GOLD analysis project Ga0208375, IMG submission 184038) | Soil microbial communities from Rifle, Colorado - Rifle Oxygen_injection D1 (SPAdes) | ecosystem: Environmental > Terrestrial > Deep subsurface > Rock core/Sediment | place: Rifle, Colorado... | reverse complement strand
GCCGTGAAAGTAAAATATCTTGACAATGAGCAGGAAAGAATCCTGACATCCACCGCTATTTTTGAGATAACCAAAAAATCAGGAATTGAATTCCCCTTCAAGTTTGAATTAAACCTGTCTTCCATAATAATAATTGTATTGCTGGCTGTGATAGCATTATTTATAGTATACCAGTTCAGAATTCTAAGGATGCTGGAGAAACTGCACGGGCACAGAAGAAGGAAAAAATAAATTTATAAACAAAAAAGACATAAGCATATATGCTAAAAAAAATTTTATTGCTTATTGCACTTCTTGCTTGCATTAACTTTGCATATGCAAATTATTTTATCAGCATTGACATTCCTGTAGAAGGCTTATCCGTCAAGCCTGGAGAAGACTTGAATGTAAACGTAGACATAATCTCAATTGACGGGGCTGAAGGAAGAAGAGATTACAATCTCATGGCATATGTCATAGATGAAAAAGGTAATAAAATAGCTGAAAAGAATAAAATCCTTGCAATAGGGGATGAAGTTTCAACAATACTCAGCTTCAGCATTCCATCAAGCGCTGAGCCAGGAATTTATAACATAAAGGTCATCCTGAACGGCGATGAAAAAACAGGCAGGTTTGTAGTCGGAAAATCAAGCAATCAGGAAATTAATCCGTACATTATCTACATCCTTGCATTCATATTTTTATGCTTCTTTGCAGTATTTTATTTTTATAACAGAAAACTTAATAAGTTGGTAAAACACATCAAAAGAGTAAGAATTAAAGATGTCGTAAAAAAGAGGGGATGATGAATAATATATTTGATATTTTCATTGAAATTATAAGCCTGATTATCGGACTTATAGGTATTTTTTATGTTTTTATGGGCACAAAATTAGTTGATCACAAGCTGTATTTTGCTGGAAGATTATTCCTATGGTCTTATATTTTTTTTATTTTGGGGAAATTAATAAGAATACTGGACTATTCCAATGTTATAGATGCAACTTATTACAGGGCAATCCCGGGAGCATTGTTCATAATCTGCCTGACAATTGCAATGTGGTATCTGAACAAGGAATTCAATCTTATAGTCCGCCGTAAAAATAAAAAATAATCATTCTTTCCTGAAGCAAACTGTCACTCTCCAAACCCTTTTTGAAGTCATTCTATGGATTCCAAACAGCTTTCTTGACAATGTTATAACTCCCTTGAACTTTTTCTTCAGCTGCTTTGCTATCTTCTGTGTTTCCTTCTGCGAATTTGTCAGGAAATCAACTCCATACTTGAATTCCATCTCCTTTGCGATCAATATGTTCTTGTTTTCATCTATCAATCTTTTCGTATAATCGATCAATTCCCTGTCATAAGGCCTTAACTGCAGCTTGGCCTCATAATAATCATCATTTGAGTATAGCATTATAATAAATTTTTTAAATTTCAATTATTTTTCTTATTTCTTCATTAAATCTTTTTGCTCTTTCCAGCGAAGTTTGGGCTTTATTTTGCATTGCAATTGCCCCCATTTCATAGGTAAAAGTGCCTCTTTTATTTTTTTCATAAAAATAATCTTCAATAAGTTCTTTAGCTTTTTCCTTTCCAAGCATTTCTGATGCTTCCTCTTTCGCTTCATTAAAATCTTCTATTAATCTCTTTTGTAATTTTCCTGTGATATAAAAATAATGAACTAATGCATCAAAAGTAACAGCATGAATTGATAAATCAGCTTTTATCCTGATTCCTTCATTTTCAAGCAATGTCCTTACCATATAAAACATTGAATAATAACTTGAATTTATAACCCATAAAAATCCATTAAAATTAGGAAAACCTGTTAAATTTTTAAGATTATTCTTAGTTGAAACTTCAAATAATAATTTAGCAGAATCGAGCGAGTTTTTTGCGTTATTTAGAAAAAAATCTACAAATTTACTCTCCTTCTCTTTTTTGATTATACCCTCTTTTATAAAATTAGTTACTCTTCTTTTTATTTCAGCAATCCTTTTTTCATCTAGCATTTTTTAATAACCTATAATAATTTTCAGCACCAAAAATTAAAAGATGATTATCAAGAGTTTCATTTACAATGTTGATTTTATCCCTTTTAGCAAGCATTTCATAGGCACTTTCAACTGAGATAATATTAACATCAAATTTGACAGTAAAATTAGATGCTATATTATTTAAGATTTTTTCTATAATATTAACTTTTTTTTTGTCTTCAATAATAACTAAAATATCTATATCTCTTGATTTTTGCTTTTTAATATGAGAACCAAAAATTAAGAAAATAAATAAATCTAAATTAATTTTTTCCATAACATCATTTATAAACAAAGTAATTGTTTTATTGCTTTCAAGGAATTCTTTTTTTCTTAAAGATTCTATGTAAGCAAGTTCTGAATGATTTTGTTTGTGATTTAAAGATAAAAAATTTTGTCTGTCCTTTGATATAAATTTATTATCAATTAATGCCTTAATAGATCTATGGACTAATGGGTAAGGTTTTTTTAGATTTTCTGATACTCTTTTAATGCTAAATTTTTCATTTATCTTAGATACAAAAATTTGCATTATTTTAAATTGAGTTTTTGTTAACATTTTATCACTTTTTTGATATAGAAGTATACCTTTTTAGTTATATTTAAATCTTTTGAATATAATATTATAATAACATAGCATGTGGTATGTTCTTAATCCTTATTATCCCTTTTTTATCTATTAATTCATTCTTCAATGCAAATTTTATGGATTCATCCCCAACTATGTTCAATAAAATATTGTCTTCAATCAATTTTAAAATATCTTTCTCAAACATAGGCTCTCCATGATAAAAATTCTTGGAAACATTAAGGATTTTATCCCCTTCCTCAAAAATTTTTCCTATCAAATTACCATCACAAATGGCCAATAATTTCCTATTGTTATGAATATGCTCTTTCACGAATATCATATTTTGGACTTGATGTAATGCTTTGCCCCGCAAGCCTGGCATTTGACATATGTAAACCTTTCTTCCTTCTTCAATGTGGTGTCCGGCTTTCCGCATTCCTTGCATATGACAAAATCCTTGGCATACTGCTCTATCTTCTGGTTTATCAAAACAGAGGATATTTTCCTATTCAGTATCAGCCTTGGACCATCAAGATTTCCCGGCGATGCCAGCTCCCTAAGCAGATATTTCTGCAGATGCGAAACATCCCTCCTCAAAATCTGGGCTATCTTAACAAAATTCACTATTATTGTCTTGCTTCCCTGCACATGGCCCTGAGCCTTTGGAATTTCAAACCTGGAATCATCTGTCTTAACCTCAGGCAGGTTCTTGTATGCATTTTCCAGCAGTTTTTCATATTCCATAAGAAGCCCATAAGAAATGAGTTTATAAATTTATTTCAGAAGCTTGTACCTGTTATTCATCTCAAATATTTCCCCCTCCTTCAGCAATTCATCAATTGTCTCTCTGGTTCTTTTAGAATTTATATTACTCATTATTTCATCCCCTGAGACACCATCATCCTTGTCCAACTTGTCTATTAAATTAAGAATTTTTGTCCTCAAGGATTCATTTGACACATTAACCTGCTCTATTTTAAATTCATCCTCGTAAATATTATGCTTTGATTCTGTAACTGAAGGTTTTCCATACTCCCTCTCAAGCTCTTTTTTCCTCGCCAGAAGCCATTTTTCATCTAATTTTTTTATTATTTCCGGCTGTATAAACAGGGAATTTCCCATGTTATTCTGCCTTATTTTTCCAACAAGAAGTATCACATCACCAATACTGAACTTATCAATTATTTTCTTGTCTTCATTCCATGCTTTCACTGAAATCTGAGAGGAGCCATCATCAACAAGCATTGAAGAATAATTGTCTGCCCCATACTTACTTATTATTATAACTATTAAATTAACCCTTGATACTCTTTTATCCTTGAATTCAATATAATTTGACTCAAATTCTCCGGGAGACTTAACATAACTGGAATTATTAATGTCAGATATCCATAGCCTATATGCTGTGTTTCTTGAAATCATAATAAGGATAAAACAGAAATGTATTTAAAACTAAAGCCTTGAAACAAAATTCTGCTTTGGATTGTATACTTCAGCCTCTCTTTTCAGTTTTTCTATCGCCTCTTCCACATGGTCTTCATTATAACCTTTCTTGGATGCTTCCTCGAATATTGCCTCCATAGGAATTGACTTTCCATGCTTTGATTCAAGCTCCCTTATTATCTCTCTTATAACAACTATCCTTGATCTTTGGGTTGCAGTTATCCCTGTTGAAATCCTGTCTATGTCTATTTTTCCAGTTTCTGGATCTATTCCTACCTGCATCAGGCAATACGTCAATATATCAATTGCCCTCTTTGCATCCTTTCTTTTTACTTCCTTGGATAACCTCACTTTTGCTGATGCTTCTGACAGCCTTACTAAAGCTTCAAGCTGCCTTGCACTTATTGGGATCGGCTTTATTTCCTCCTCAGAGGACTGCCCCTTATTTCTTAGATTGACATAAAACTTTTTTATTTCATCAACAGCGCCATCTGTAAGAATAGGTTTTACATGCTGCTTTGCATATGCAATATATTTTCTCAATAATTTTGTACTTATTTCTGATTCTATTTTTCCAGATCTCTTCTGCAGTTCAAGAACATGAGATGCTATCTTCTCATCCTTTTCCCTATTTGGAATATCCCTAACAGGAAATATCAAATCAAACCTGTTAATTAAAGTTGGAGGCAAATCTATCTGGCTAGCTATTGGAGAATAAGGATCAAATCTTCCAAGCTTTGGATTTGCCGCCGCCAAAACACTTGTCTGAGCTCTTAATGTGTTACCTTGTATAGTCACTTTTCCGTTTCGTCTTGTAACAAAAAAACCAGTTTTCGTTGAAAAGCAAAATACCTTTCCATCATAATATATATTTTTTATTTTATTCTTTTTTATAGAGGGTTCTGTTTTGTTGGATAAAGTTACCCTATACAAAGTTACCCTATTCCTTCTAGATTTTTCTAAATATTGTATATTTTTGCTTGTAGATTTACCAATAAGTAAGGCTATTGATTGAAATAAGTTTATTAGTTCAATAGACGTAGAACTAAAGCTTTTTCCATCTGAAGAACCATCTCCGAGCATCATTGCATCATATAAAATTTTTAATTGTTTTTTAGATAGATTAGACAAATCTAATGGATATTTTTTTTCAATACATTTTTTGCCACAATTTTTTTCCAAGAATTCAAATAATTGGGTGTTTGTAATTTGAAACCTAATATATTGCTTATCTTTTGTCTCACTTAAAGTAAATCCAACATATTTTGATAATTTAAAAAGACATTTTTTTATTTTAATTATATTTTTTTTATCTTTTTGGGGAATTCCTATTGTTGGCTTTCTTTGTATCCCCCCTTCAGTTAAATAGTAACCCAAGAATTCTAACCATAAGTTCATAGGAATCTTTTTAGGTTTGTGTTGATGTACATATTTAATATGAATTCTATTTTGTTTGTGTTTTATAGGAGGTAAAATAAAATATCTTTCTTCTTTACCTAAAAAGTTTCCTGAATTAAGAAATTTTATACGATTATATCTTATTTTTTCTGCTTCAATAGCTCTGTACTCTTTTTGCCTTAGTTCTTTCGTTAACATTTTATGATTTGGTGTAACGAATATATCTATTCTTTTATTCTTAAAATGATACATCTTACCTACATAGTTATACACAAACAATCCATCATGTTGTAAAAATTCAATAATTTTCTGGGTAAGATTATATTGGGCTAATTTTTCATCTTTAATTTCCCAATATTTTTTCCATCCATAATTTGTTAATACTTCTGTATCTGAAGAATAACATGCCTGTATATTTGCTTTTGCAATGCTAACCTGCTGCTGCTCCAACGCTTCATGGATTGCACTTCTGTCTTCAGGGGACATCTTATCCAATTCATCTATTGCTGCTAATCCTCCATTTGCCAAAACCAATGCTCCCGCTTCCAATGCCCAACCCCTGATGAATTCATCTTTTATTACACTGGCGGTCAAACCAGCTCCGCTGCTTCCCTTACCTGAAACAAACCTTGCCTTAGGAGCTGATTTTGAAACAAACTGCAATAATGAGGATTTAGCCGCTCCAGGATCACCAACCAAAAGAATGTGCATATCCCCCCTTATTATTGTGCCATCATCCTTTACCTTTCTTACACCAGACATTAACTGAAGAATAATTGCCTCCTTTATTTTCTCATGACCATAAATTGACGGAGCAATAGAACCTATTAATTTTTCATAAACCAAAGGATCCCTGGAAAGCTCCTTTATTTTCTCTTCATCCTCTTTTGATATCTCTATTTCCTCAAATGTTTCTTCAATTGGTATTATAGAATTAGCATCCATGCTTAAATCATAATTTATAGATTTAGCACCTGCACTTAGTAAAATAGAAATCTCTTTTATTATACCATTCACCCTTACCTTAGAACCAGGAGTTGTTTTCTTCTCCATCTTAGGCTCAACCAAATCCTCCTTCAAATAAACTGGAAGCCTCTTTGACTGCTCCCCCCCTTCAAGATTTTCAGGAGATTCTTCTATAACTAGCCTTTGTGCATCAATCAAATCCTTTGACAACAACCTGAACCTCGTTTTATTGCCGCAAGAGCATCTGCTTGGCTCCTTGAATTTTGTATCAAGCTGCAATATTGAAAGAGTATTTCCGCATGTGGGGCATTCAAATTTAGCAGAAGTAACCTGAGGCCTTACATCTGAAGCCTGCCTTACAATACCCTCTATGTAAATAAATTTTCCAAGATGCTGAGATCTTATGTCCCTTATATTAAGGAACTGTGATTTTGGCAAATTAAATATTCTTGGCTTCAAATTTATTTCAAACTCAGAAATTGCCAGTTCAAAAGATTTTACAGCATCTTCCGGATTTTCCAAAATAAACTCAGCCAGCTCAGGAGAATACTCTGCTATCTCAAAGAAATCAATGTAAACGGAATGAACTCCCTTTGAATCAAGCTCATGCAGTTTTTTTTCATAATATTGCTCAATAAAGCCCTTAAAATTCTCTATCTGCTCATTTATGTTTTGCATCTTTCTTTATTTTTTTCAACACAATGACCAACTTATCAACAGACTCTTTCAATGCAACTTCCGACCTTGTACCAGTGCATACTATCTTTCCATTGCTAAAAAGCAAAAAAGTTGCCCTTGTCCCTTGAAGCTTGAATACCAAACCCGGGAATTGCTCAGGCTCATATTCCGTATTTGGCAGCTTTAAAGCAAGGAAGTTTAAATTCAAGTCCATCTTGATGTCCCCTGAAGCCACCATATTCTGGACATTTATCTTCGGCTTAACTTTTATTCTTATTTTTATCTTAGCAAGATTCTTGATTATTTTCTGTAATGATTCCTTCACTTTAGTTAAAGATTTCGCTCCTGTACACACCACTTTTCCGGAGCTGAATATCAATGCCGATGTTTTCGGATCTTTTATCCTCATAACCAATCCCGGAAACTGCTCAGGATTATATTCTGTGTTTGGCAAGGTTTCTGCAAGCTTTATCAACGGTATGTCATGTTCAAGAGAAGTAGAAACAACTATGTTTTGTATTTTTATTTCTGGTTTTGATGAATTCTTACTCATTTAGGTAACCCCCCCGCTTTTTTATTTATAAACCGATAGAAAGATATATAAATGTATTTTATAAAGAAAGAGTTGTTACTTAATGGTTAAACTTTATGTAAAATTCCTTTTCTTTAATCTTAAAATTCTCTTTTACCTTTGGATTCTTTACTTCTTTTATGAAAGCATTTACCTGTTTCTCAATCAATTTCAAATCCAGTTCCTGAGAAGATTTAATGCTTATCTCAATCTTGTTGTGTTTTTTTAAGTTTGCTTTTTTTCTTAAATCATTTATCCTTCTAATAACTTCCCTGGTATAACCTTCCTTTAACAATTCAGGAGTTAACTGCTTGTTTAATTCAACTTTTTCCTCCTTTGATTGTTTTATTGCTACTTTTTTTACATTAACCTGTTTTTTAATCAATTTTTCAAATGATTTTAATTTATATTTTGTGTGAATCTCAACCTCTAACAAAGGCCATCTTATCCCTAACTGTATTTTTTCTCTTTGAGCAATAGCTTCCTGTATAATTCTCTGGACATTTATCATTTCATCCTCTAATTTTTTGTTTATCAGTTTAGGATCATACCTTGGCCATCTCTCAAGATGTATAGACTCCTCCTTCAGTTTCAATGGCTTTTTTAATTCCTGATAAATATGCTCCGTTATGAATGGAGAAATTACTGAAAGCATCTTTAATGTCTCAAGCAAAACTTTCTCTATCGTCTTGACAACTATTTTTTCCTCAATCCTGTCCCTCACAAACTGTATATAATTCCTGCTCAAGTCCAAAAACAAGTTTTCCATAAGAATTGCTATTTCATCTATTTTATATTCATTCATCAATTCAGTTGCCCTTTTTATATCTGAATTCAACCTCGACAATATCCATTTGTCTTCTACCTGCAGCTTAGATTGTTTACCTGAATCCAAATAATTAAGCAAATACTTTGAAGTGTTATACAATACATCCAAGTTCCTTAACTTTATTTTTATTTCATCCCATGAAAAATTAACATCCTTTCCTGCATTCAATGAATTGAAATAAAACCTGAATGTATCTACTCCATATTTTCCTACAACTTCATCAGGAGAGATTATATTGCCTAGGGATTTTGACATCTTTACCCCTTCTACATCCCTAACCATCCCATGCAGGTAAACATTTTCATAAGAAGGCTTGCCGATTACAATATTAGAGCATAACTGCAACATGTAAAACCATAATCTCGTCTGCTCTGTAGCCTCAAGAATCAAGTTAGCAGGGTAATATTTTTTCAATAATTTGGGATCATTATACAAACAATTCCAAGAGACAGTCCCTGAATCAAGCCATACATCAAGAACATCCGGAATCCTTTTCATCAAGCCGTTGCATTTCCTGCATTTGAAATCAACATTGTCTATCCATGGCTTATGCAAATCCTGGGGAATATTTTTAGCATATTTTTTCAACTCATCAATTGAACCAATGATTATTTTTTCATTGCATTTATCACACTGCCACAAAGGCATTGGAGTCCCCCAATATCTCTGCCTTGTCACAACATTATCCTTTAAATTTTCAATCCATTTAAGGTAAGAATCCTCATAATTCTTTGGAATCCACTCCACTTTTTTAGCCTGAGATAAAAATTTTGGAATCAAATCTTCTATCTTAAAAAACCATTGGGTTGTTGTCCTGAAAATAACAGGATTTTTACAACGCCAGCAATGAGGATAATCATGCTCAACTTCAGAAGTTGCTATCAATGCATTTCTATTATCTAATGCCTCTATAAATAACTGATTGTCTTTCTTAGCATTCAATCCCGAGAATTCACCCATATCACTCGAATAATTTCCCTTTTCGTCAAGGGAATTGAAAGGTTTAATACCATTTTCCTGGCCCACTTCATAATCTTCCGGACCGCAACCTGGCGCCATGTGAACAAGACCTGTACCTGCAGAAGTATCAACATACCTTTCCGAGAGAACAACTGTAAAAGCATTTGGAGATTCTTTTTTTATTTCATCATACTTACTTTTTAAAGTATCATAGAATGGATGCTCATACCTCAATCCTTTCAATTTAGTTCCTTTGAAAGTTTCTTTTATGTCCAATTTATGTTTTGTGAAATTTTGAATTACTGGAGCTGCCAATTGCTTTGCCAAAATCCACACTTCATTATTCACTTTTGTCTTGACATAATCCAACCTTGGATTAACCATAACACCCAAGTTAAACGCAATAGTCCAAGGAGTAGTGGACCAGATGCAAAGATATTCATTTTCTTTTCCCTTAATTTTAAATTTAACAAAGATTGAAGTGTCTTTTACATTCTCATATTCCAATTCATGCTTAGCCAATGCCGTCTCACATGATTGGCACCACGTCATAGTTTTTTCACCAAGATAAAGCCTTTTTTGCTCGTGAGCTTTTTTTATTAACAACCATTCATTTTCCATGAATTCATTTTTAACAGGCATATAAGGATCATCAAATTCAAACCAAATCCCCAATTTCTTCATGCCTTCTGTCATAACATTCGCCATTTCCAAGGAAAACTTCTTGCATTCCTTTACAAATTTTTCAACACCATAGTCTTCAATTTGTTTTTTGTCCTCTATTTTAAGCAATTTCTGGACTTTATTTTCTATCGGCAAGCCATGCATATCATAACCATTTCTGTCCCATACATCAAAACCCTGCATCCTCTTGTATCTCATAATCTGGTCTTTCAGGCAGTTATTCCATGCCGTCCCAATATGAATTTTTCCAGAAGTATATGGTGGACCCTGTAAGAAGTAGAATTTTTTTCCTCTTGAGTTTCGCTTCTTTAATTTTTGATAAATCTGCTTATCTTTCCAGAATTTTAATACATTTTCTTCAATTTCATTGAAGTTATACATAATATTAGTTCCTATTTACTGTTTTAAAAATATATCTTTTAACAGAATAAGGTTTATAATGTTTTTCAGAATTAAATATATATGGAAATATGGATTGAGAAATGGCGCCCAAAGAATTTTGAGGATATAATAGGGCAAGAAGCAATTGTAAGAAGGGTCAAAGCTATGGTTGAACAAAAAAGTATTCCTCACCTTTTATTTACAGGTCCTGCAGGTTCTGGAAAAACTAGTTTGTCTTTAGTGATAGCAAAACAATTATATGGAAATTCTTGGAGAGAGAATTTTCTCGAGTTAAATGCTAGTGATGATCGTGGGATTGATGTAGTAAGGAATACAATAAAAGATTT
>Ga0208375_1004544_pt1 | contig 10846 bp, 13 predicted proteins | sample RifOxyD1_FD_184038 | JGI IMG/M metagenome (GOLD analysis project Ga0208375, IMG submission 184038) | Soil microbial communities from Rifle, Colorado - Rifle Oxygen_injection D1 (SPAdes) | ecosystem: Environmental > Terrestrial > Deep subsurface > Rock core/Sediment | place: Rifle, Colorado... | reverse complement strand
TGGGTAATTGTTTGATTATTATTATTATTATTATTATTATTATTATTATTATTATTATTATGTAGTGGGCAAAAGTTTAAATAGTTGATTGTAGTGGGTAATTGATGGTTATTATTAAAAAAAAGACTTGGTCTTCTGGGTTTAATAAGATATTAAATGGTGAAAAAAAGTTTGATGTGAGATTAGACGATTTTGATATAAATAAAGGAGATATTTTGGTTTTAGAAGAGTTTGATCCCGAAAAGGGAGAATATACGGGCAGAAAAATTGAGAAGAAAGTTGACTATGTGCTGAGGACTAAAGAAGCGAAATACTGGGACAAAAAAGATATTGATGAGAAAGGTTTTGTTGTTATTTCTTTAGGAGAAGTGGAATAAAATGTTTATTGTGAAGAAGAAAATTGGAAATGAAGAGTATTATTATTTGAGGAAGAGTGAGAGGGACGGAGATAAAGTCAGAGCTATTAGTGTTGCTTATCTTGGAAAGGGCAAAAAAGAAGCTGAGAAGAAGGCTGAAGAGATAATTCGTAAAGTGGGAAAGGATATAAAAGGGAAAGATGAAAGAAAAGAGAACATGAAAGAAAAAACGAATAATGAAAAAGTTGAGAAAGGGATTGTTCCCGCCCACCCGCCCCAAGAAATTCCAACCAAAAATAAAGATAAAGAAGGAAAGAAGGGGAAAGAGGGGATAATTGAGGAGAGTCTTTCTGGTGAGGAAAAAGACTTTATCAGTTTTGTTCAGGAGGGAGGTTTTATCTGGGGGCCCGAACCTGAAATTTACGGGGGGGTTGCCGGATTTTACACTTATGGTCCAGTAGGAAAATTATTGAAAAATAAAGTTGAGAATTCTGTCAGGAAAGTTTTTAATTCCAATGGGTTGAGGGAATTGGAAGGTCCTACTGTTTTACCTGATATTGTCTGGAAGGCCTCTGGGCATCTGGATACTTTTAGTGATAGGACAATTAAATGTGTTAAATGCAAAAGCGTTTTTAGGGCAGATAAATTAATTGAGGAAAGTTATGATGTTCCTGCTGATTCTTTTTCCAATGAGAAGATTTTAGATTTTATTAAAGAGAAGAAAATAAAATGCCCGAGTTGTAAAGGAGAGTTGGGAAAGACAATTGAAAGACAGAGTTTGATGATGAAAACAAAAGTTGCCGGGGAAGATGCTGCTTTGCGTCCCGAAACTGCTACTGTTACTTATCTCCCTTATCTTAGATTTTATAATTATTTTAGAAAGAAGTTGCCTTTGGGCGTTTTTCAAATTGGAAAGGCATATAGGAATGAAATTTCCCCTCGGCAAAATGTTTTGAGAGGAAGAGAATTTACTCAGGCGGAAGGGCAGATTTTTGTTGACCCTAAAGAAAAAAATTCTTGGGATAAGTATGAAGAAATAAAAAAAGATAAAATGCCTTTTTGGGATTCTGCTTCGCAGAGTGGGAGTTCTAAAGTTGAGTTAATTAGTGTGGAGGAGGCTTTAAAAAAGGGATTTATCAAAAGTCAGGCTTATGGCTGGTGTATTTGGCTGGCTTATATGCAGTTTGTTGGTTTTGGAATTCCTCAGAGCAGAATTAGGTTGAGACAGCATCATCCTGATGAAAAAGCATTTTATGCTGATGACGCTTGGGATATAGAATTAAATTTGAATAATTATGGATGGACAGAAGTTTGCGGTGTTCATGATAGAACCGATTATGATTTGACTCAGCATGCTAAGTTTTCTGGGGAGAAATTGGAAGCCCAGAGAGAAAATGGAGAGAAGTTTGTTCCTCATGTTTTGGAAATTGCTTTTGGGACTGACAGGCCAACATACGCTCTGATTGATTTGTTTTATGAGAAGAAAAGTGAGGAAGAGGGAAAGACAATGTTTGCTGTTCCTTATCATATGGCCCCTATTGATGTTTCTGTTTTTCCTTTAATGAAAAAACCTGAATTGGTTAAATTGGCTAAAGATGTTAAGATTGATTTGGAAAAGGATTTTGTTGTTGATTATGATGAGTCAGGAAGTATTGGAAGAAGATATTTGAGGAGCGCCAAAACTGGAACTCCTTTTGCTGTTACAACTGATTATGAGAGCTTGGAGGCGAATGATGTTACAATTCGCGACCGCGATAGTGAGAAACAGGTCAGGGTTAAAGTTAGTGAGTTGAGAGATGTTTTGAATGATTTGTTGAGTGGAGAAATGAAGTTTGAGGACGCTGGCAAGGTTGTTTTGGATAAGCTTTAAAAAGGATAGTGGGTTTTTCTGGTTATGGGTCAAACCATAGGCATTATTGCCATTAAAGGAGGTGTAGGCAAGACAACTGTTGCAGCTTCTCTTGCCGCCGATTTGGTTAATCATTATGGTAAGAAAGTGCTGTTGGTTGATGCTAATTATTCTGCTCCAAATCTTGGTTTGCATATGGATATTGTTTCTCTCAACAAGACAATTCATGATGTTCTGGATATGAAAGCACATTTGAAATCTTCTATTCAAAATAAATTTGGAGTTGATGTTGTTCCCGGAAGTTATGTCTGCAACAAGAAATTAAATTATCTTAAGCTTAAGAATAAATTGAGCGGAGTCAAAGATAAATATGATTTTATTATTATTGATTCAAGCCCGAGCTTTAATGATGAGATGTTGAGTGTTATGGTTGCTTCTGATTCTCTTTTTGTCGTCACAACTCCAGATTATCCGACTTTGAGCTGTTCTTTGAAGGCTGCAAAAATAGCAAAAGGCAGGGGCACCCCAATAAATGGAATTATTGTGAATAAGATAAGAGACCCTTCTCATGAATTGGATTTGAAGGAAATAGAAGAGTCTGTCGGCATTCCTGTTGTTGCCAAGATTCCAGATGACGAAACAAATATCAGGGCGTTGTTTACGAGAATCCCTACAAGCATCTATAATAGAAATTGTAAGTTTGGAAAGGAAATTAATAGATTGGGTGCTGCCTTGACTGGAAACAAAGAAAGGAGAAATATTTTTAGGATGATGCTTCCAAAAGAGTTTAGGAAAGAAGAAGTTAACAGGCAAATCCTGAGGGAAAGTTTTTATAAGAGTATGTTTAAGTAATTTTATGGTTGAAGGCTGCATTTTTTGTAAGATAGTTAGCGGAGAAATTTCTGCCGAAATTGTTAAAGAAGGCGATAGTTTTATTGCTTTTAGAGATGCTCATCCTTTGACTGAGGGACATACTTTGGTTGTTCCTAAAAAGCATTGGGTTACATTATTGGATATTCCTGATAAATATGGGGTGGAGTTATTGAAGTTTGTTAAGGAAATTGTTTCTGACTTGATGGATAAGAAATTTGGTGACGGATTTAATGTAGTTATGAATAATCTGGAATGTGCGGGGCAGGTTGTTAAACATGCTCATCTTCATATTATACCGAGAAAAGAAGGTGATGGGATTAAGCTTGTTGGGTAAATGGCTCTGGACTAAAATTAAAATTTTGTCTCAGAACCCTAAATTAAAATTTATGGCTCTGGGGAGAATTGAACTCCCGACTTCTGCCTTTCTCATTTGGTTTAAGTATCATGAGAGCAGCGCTCTACCACTGAGCTACAGAGCCGAGAATATAAAAAAGGGAAGGTTTTTAAGATTTGTTGCCTGAGGTAATTCATGGCTGTTGAGCAAGTTGTTGAAGAAGTTGTAAATAATAGCGGAGTTGTTGGAGATGTTTTAATTGAGGTTGGAAAAGTTGCAAGCTGGGTTGAGGCAATTGGGTTTCTTATTGTTTTGTGGATTGTTTTTCAGGTTGTCGGCTTGATTGTCAATAGAAAGAAGAGAAAGGCACTTTATATGATTAGAGACGATTTGAAAAGGATTGAGGGGAAGCTGGATAGGGTTTTGAAGAAATAACTATTTTGTTAGAATTATGTCCATTGTTGAGATGTTTGTTTTTTTGCCTTCTGATTCAAAGTGCTCCGAGGCTATTTTTATGTCTTTGGTCTTGACGTTGTCTTTTTCAAGAGTTCTTTTTGCTATTTCTGCTACGTCAACCGCCTTTGATATGAATTTGCCTCTTGATTTGATTGTCACTTCTCTTGCTTGTTCTTTATTGAACTGTATCAGAACTGATTTGACATAATTGACTAATGGTTTGTTCCCTATAAAAATTGTGTTCTCCTCCTGTTTTTTTGTTTTATTTGCCATTATTCAACTCTCTTTAGGTGGGAAATATATCCTGCTATCTTGTTCCTCATTTTTTTTGAAGGCATTGTGTCTCTGAGAACTTTTTTGTTTCTGTTGAATTCTGAGGTGAAATTATTCACACCTTCAAGTAGCTGTCTTGCTGTTTTTTTGATTAATGTACATTTTATTCTTCCCATAAATATGTGTTTTTTAGGTGATATTTAAAGATTGCTATTGTATCTTAATTTTCTCTATTTTTACCAGATTTTCCCATTCTTTCAAGTATTGCCGTGATTTTTTCTCTACTTCTCCTGTGGTCATTATAAGTGCTGTCATCTTTTCTGTTTGCGCCTTTTGTATAGCCAATGTGATATCATCTTCTGTTATTTTCTTTTTGTCTTTTGCAGTTAATCTGTATGTTTGTTTTCCGAAAATTGTATCTGTTCTTATTTTGGCTGTAAATTCTTTTTTCTTTTCAGAGAGAATTGACAATAGTTCTATGTCCTTTGCTTTTAGATAGTCCTGAATTTTTTCTGAAAATTTTGATGTGGTCTTTTTTGATGCTGGTTTTGTTTCCTGTTTTGTTTTTTGGATTAGATGCTGAGGAATTTTTTTTGAGATTTCTTTTATTATTTGTTTTGTTTCCTGGATTTGCGGTTTAGGAATAGGCTGTTGGGCAGGTTTTGGCTGTTCCTGTATTTTTGGCCTGCTTTGCACTTGGTTTAGAATATCCTGAATCTGCTGCTGCGCCTGTTCGTCGCTGATTAAATAATACTTCCAAAATAGTTTTACTTCTTCTTTGATTCTTACTCTCAATGGGTTTGCGAAGTCTGAGATTGCTCTTAGAGCTACTCTTATTACCGGCTCCTGTTTTTCGTCTTCCAGGATTTGTTTTTCTTTTAACAAACTGAATGCTTCCCTTTCTCTTGGAACTAAATATTCTGCGAAGTTTGCCAGATCTGCCTCCTGTCCAGGAAGATGGTATAGCGGAGAGGAGCCTATTTTCATTTTGCTCATCTTTAATTTTTTTTCTGTGTGTAATTCTGCCAGAAATGCTGAAGTAAATAATGGCGAGTTATTGATTGATTTTGAAATTTTTACTGGCAGAGATGGTCCGTTGACTTTAATGAAATTTAGGATTCTTTCTTTATCGCTCTCTAATTTTTGAATGTTTGTAGGCATGTTTTTAGAAAAAGTAGCTTAGTTATAAATATTGTTATGGTTTGAGCCAAGCCACCTCGTAATAGGTTACATCTGATTCTTCGTCCACTATTGCCAATAAGAGATTCTTTTTTGTTGAATGTGCAACTCTATTTTTTGCCGTGAATTCATGCCAGTTTAGTTTATCTGATTCTTTTGCTGTGTAGAGGATCCATTTTGCATGGTCTTGTCCGGGTTTGACGCCTTTTCTATATACTCTAAATTCTGCCCCGAATTTTAGGGCTGTTTTTACAATGTATCCTTTCTTTCTTAAGTCTTCAAAAACAGAAAATTTTGTTTCTATTTTTTTATCCAATCTTTTTAACTTTTTTATAAATTGTTCTTCTTTTAGCATCTTGTTGTTTGAGAATATTTCAATTTTGTTTCTTGTTAACAGGAAGAGGGCTTCAACTATAGAATATTCTATTCTCTTCTGCTTCTTTTCTCCGAATCTTGACTTTTCATATAAGGAGAAGGCTTCTGGGGATGTTGAATAAATTTTTTCTCCTGAAAAAATTGCCTGTATCATTATTAGGTTAATAGGATTAGCTTTAAAAGAGTTTCTGATGTCTTTAGTCCATTAACTTTTTTTGGAGGTGAAGTTTTAAAAGCCTGTTTCTATAAGGTTATTTATGGTTAATGAGTTTGGTGACTTTACTGAAGTTAAAGAAGAAGGGCAGGAAGAAAGTCAGGGGGAGCAGGAACAGGAAGAAGGAGTGAGAGTTAAAATGCCTCGTGAGGGGGAATTCATAGGTTTGGTTGTTCAAAGATTGGGCGGAAATAGGATGGAAGTGAAATGCACTGACGGAAAGACAAGAAATGCAAGGGTTCCGGGAAGGTTCAAGAGAAAATTCTGGCTGCGTCCTGGAGATTATGTCCTTGTAAAACCTTGGGAGTTTGATGATAATAAAGCGGATATTATCTTTCAATATAGAAAAGGAACTGCTGTTGAACAGCTAAAAAGAAGAGGATTGCTTAAGGATTTGCGTGACGGGTTTTAGTATAGATATTTTTATAAATGTGAACTGTTGGGTTTTATTGTGGTTGTAGAAATTAATCCAGATGATGTTGAGATTACAGGGAGATTAGATGATGAAGGATTAGTTAAGAATATTATTGATTGGGCTAGGTCTTATTTTCCTTCGGGGGATAATGTGGAATATCATGTTGATACTTTCCAACTTGGTTCCAAAGAGATTAGGCTGGCTTTTTGTTCTATTGGTTCTTCTGTTGATGATTCTGGAATGAGAAGGCTTGCTGATGTTTTTAGGGGTAAAGGATATGTTGGAGAGTGGAATTTATTGGCTCCTGGTCTTGGAGGGATTATCCATTTAAGAATGTCTGCTTAATTAAAAACATTTAAATTTGTTCTTAGATATGAGTTTATATGGTTGAGAGAAAAATAGACTTTGGGAGAATAGAGAAAAAATGGCAGAAGAAGTGGGAGGAGAAAAAGATTTTTGAGGTTAAGGAAGGAAAGGGCAAAAAATTTTATGTTTTGGAAATGTTTCCGTATCCTTCATCTTCTGGCTTGCATTTGGGGCATGCTTTGAATTATACAATTGGAGATATTTACGCGAGGTTTAAGAAAATGAAAGGGTTTAATGTTCTTCATCCAATGGGTTTTGATTCTTTTGGTTTACCTGCGGAGAATGCGGCCATTAAAGCAAAATCGCATCCTAAGAAATTTACTGAGGATGCAATTAAGAATTATATTAAGCAGATGAAGGGATTGGGATTAAGTTATGATTGGAGCAGGATGGTTGAGACCCATAAACCTGATTATTACAGGTGGGATCAGTGGATTTTTCTTAAGATGTTTGAAAAGGGTTTGGTTTATAGAAAGAAAAGTTCTGTAAACTGGTGCTCCAAATGCAATACTGTCTTGGCAAATGAGCAAGTTATTGGTGGGAGATGTTGGAGGCATGAGGATACAAATGTCGAAGTTAAGAGTTTAGAGCAGTGGTTTTTGAGAATTACAAATTATGCTGATGAATTATATGAGGGCATTAAAAAGCTGGATGGTTGGCCTGAAACTATCAAAACTTTGCAGAAGAACTGGATTGGAAAAAGTTATGGTACTGAAATTGATTTTAAGGTAGGTGGGAAAAGATGGCCAATTTTTACTACTCGAGCCGACACTTTATTTGGAGTTACTTTTATGGTTATTTCTGCTCAGCATCCCAATTTGATAGAAATTGTTACTGATAAGCATAAAAAAGATGTTGAGAGGTTTTTAAAGAAGATTAAATCCACAAAACAGGAAGATATGGATAAATTAGAGAAAGAAGGGGTGTTTACGGGAAGCTATGCGGAACATCCTTTGACTGGTGAAAAAATCCCTATTTGGGCAGGTAATTTTGTCATTGCTGATTATGGAATCGGGATGGTTATGGCTGTTCCTGCTCATGACCAGAGGGATTTTGAATTTGCTAAGAAGTATAAAATTCCAATTAAATTAGTTGTTCAGAATGAAAAGGGTGGTTTGAATGAAAGTAATTTAAGCTGGGCTTATGAAAGTTATGGAATATTAGTTAATTCAGATAAATTTAATGGATTGAAAAGTTATGACGCTATAGAACATATTGGCGATGAATTAAAAATTAAAAAACTTGGCAAGAGAGTTATTAATTACAGATTGAGGGATTGGTTAATTTCAAGACAAAGGTTTTGGGGAACTCCTATTCCAATTATCTATTGTGATAGATGTGGGATGGTTCCTGTTCCTGAAAAAGATTTGCCTGTTGTGCTGCCGGATATCAAATTAGTGGGAGAAGGGAATCCTCTTGAAAAGGATGATAAATTTTTGAATGTTAAATGTCCTAAATGCGGCATTAATGCAAGGAGAGAGACAGATACTATGGATACTTTTGTTAATTCTTCATGGTATTATTTAAGATATTGTGATTCTAAGAATAACAAGGAAATATTTGATAAAAATAAGGTAAAATATTGGTGCCCTGTTGATATGTACATAGGGGGAAAAGAGCATGCTTGCCTTCATTTAATCTATATCCGATTCTATACTAAATTTTTGAGAGATGTGGGGTTGTTGGATTTTGATGAACCTTCTGAGGTTTTGTTTAATCAGGGAATGCTTTTGGGCGAGAATGGGGAAAAAATGTCTAAATCCAAGGGGAATGTTATTCTGCCAGAGGTTGTTTCAAAAAAATATGGGTTGGATACTGCTAGATTATTTTTGGTTTCGGTTGCCAGTCCTGATAAAGATATAGAATGGAATTCTTCTGGAGTTGAAGGAAGTTTGAGATTTATTAAGAGGCTTTTTGAGTTTATTGGGAAAGTTAGAATTGGTAAATCAAGCAAAAAGGTTGAACATAAAGTGAATAGTTCAATCAGGAAAATCGAAATGGATATTGAAATTTTGCAATATAATTTTGCAGTTATTAAACTGAGGAAGTTATTTGAATTTTTGGAGGGTGAAGGAAAGATGAGTAGGAAAGATTTGGAAAGTTTTGTTAAACTACTTTCTCCATTTTGTCCGCATGTTGCTGAAGAATTATGGGAAAAAATTGGCGGCAAGGGATTTGTGAGTTTGGCTGAATGGTCTGAGGTGGATGAAAAGAAAATCGATGAGAAGTTTGAGAAAGGGGAGGAGATTGTTGAGAAAACTATTTTAGATATTTCTAATATTTTGAGGATTTTGGGAAATGGGGAGAGAGTTTATCTTTATGTTATCCCATCTGAGGTTGAATACTATGATGCTGAAGAATTAAGCAGGAAAGTTGGGAAAAAAGTGGCTGTTTTTGCCGTAAATGATAAAAATAAATATGATCCCGAGGGCAAATCTGGAAGGGCAAAACCCGGAAAACCGGGGATTTTTGTTGAGTGAAATGTTTATATATTTCTTTATTTTACAAAGTATATGGGAAAATTGGTGGCTGTTTTGGTTTTCTTCTTGGTTTTAATTGTGCTTTTGGGTTTTGTTAATGCAGAAGAAACTCTTCAGCCTGCTCTTTCAGTGGAATTAATAGTTCAGGGATTGACTGCTTGTGAATGTTCATGTTTGAGTTCTTCCAATCCTTCTTCTTGTCAGACTAGCTGGGATAATGATGTTTGCATGAGGGAGATTTCTGGGGCTGTTCCTTATTCTCCTTATCCTCCATGGATTGCTTGGATGTTTCCTAATGCTGAGCTTATTGTTCCTCATGAGGTAAATCCTGGTGGTTTATTGTTTGGGGGAATTAAATTGGTTGAAGAGGGAAGTGACGGAAAGAGCTTTGTTGTTTCTGGTTGCGTTTCTTCTTTGGAGGAAGGGGATTCTTTGGTTCCTCTTCGCGTTGGAGGAGCGAGTGCTGTTAAATTTTCTCAAGATACAGAATATTTGAATAGTGATGTTAGAGATGTTTGTTATAAGACTCTTGATGCAACTGGATTTAGTCTAAACAATCGTAATGTGAAATTGACTGATGTTGGGAGAGTTGTTAATGATGCAGAATGTATTGGTGAAGGTATTTATGCTGAGTGGGAGGAAGGGCAGTGCGATGAGAATAGTGGAGATAGATTTGGGAGAGGTTGTAGGATTGATGATGATTGCAATGCGGGGAGTTGTAATACTGGATTTATCACTTCTTTTTCTGGTGCTAGGGCAAGGGCACAAGTTATTGGGAATGGAGGTATTCCTGAAGGCGCAAGATGTTGGGTAGATGGACCTTTAGCTAATGGAATTCCTGGATTTGGATATAATGGTTATGTTCAGAAAGATGGTTCTGGAAGTTTAGTTTGTAGCGATTGTTTAGGCGGATATGGGAGTAATTTCAAGGGGCAAGTTGGAATTGAAAAATGTGGGGTTCCTGAGCAAGGGTATTGTGCTTTTCATCGTGAAAATAATTGGGGTTTTGATGGACCAATAGAATTAGATTATAGGTGGTCCAGATGTGTTTCTTCTGCTGGGGATAGTGGAGAGGTTATTACAATGTCTGTTGACGATGATGGGGCGTTTTTATTTTTTGATGATGTTAATGGATTTTTTATGGGAAAGGGTTTGCTTGGAGATGAGTTTGGTTTTAGGCGTGAAGTGGTGCAAGACTTGTCTGGATTAAATTGTGTTGATTTTGAAGAATGGCATCCAAATAGTTATATGGCGGTTAATTCAGAATTTGATGAATTTTCTTCATTTGCAAATGGTGTTGCTGTTTATGCTGGGGAAGGGGGAATTCAGAAGGCGGGAACTTGTGGAAATGGAGTTCAAGATAGGATATGTGATTTTGAGTCTGGAGAAAATTCGGGGAGAGTTTGTTCTGGTTCTCATCTTCTTTATATTCTTAGCGGTCGAAATTTTATTTTAGGTTCTGATGTTTGTCGCTTGGATGATTCTGGGAATCCTGCTGGTTGTACAAGTTTCTTAATTCCTGGAGTTGAGGAATGTGATTATGGAAAAGTTAATGGAATAATGAATGGATATTGTACTAACGACTGTAAGATCCCTGCAGGGGTTTGTAGTCAGTTTGGTAGTTTCAATATTATGGAGGGAAAATATGCATAAATTAATATTTGTATTTTTGGCAG
>Ga0208375_1004543_pt1 | contig 10847 bp, 9 predicted proteins | sample RifOxyD1_FD_184038 | JGI IMG/M metagenome (GOLD analysis project Ga0208375, IMG submission 184038) | Soil microbial communities from Rifle, Colorado - Rifle Oxygen_injection D1 (SPAdes) | ecosystem: Environmental > Terrestrial > Deep subsurface > Rock core/Sediment | place: Rifle, Colorado... | reverse complement strand
GTATGTAACGGTTCGGCCGCGCTTGATGCGGCGGTCCTTTCGCTCGGGCTGTCACCCGGCGATGAAGTGATTCTGCCTTCATTCACCATTATCTCGTGCGCTGCGGCTGTGGTGCGGGCCGGTCTCAAGCCCGTGGTGGTTGATTCTGATCCGCAAACTTTCAATATGGATGTCAATAAAGTCCGGGCGCTTGTAACCAGCAGGACGCGCGCAATCATGCCCGTGCATATTTATGGTTTGCCGGTGGACATGGATCCGCTGCTGGAGCTTGCCGGTGAGTTCAAACTCAAGATCATTGAAGATGCTGCCGAGCAGATCGGGCAGACCTACAAGGGAAGAAAATGCGGTGGCTTCGGGGATGTGAGTACGTTCAGCTTTTATCCAAACAAACATATTACTACGGGCGAGGGCGGCATCATCGTAACTGATGATGATGAGCTGGCCGGTCGCTGCCGGTCGTTGCGCAATCTTTGCTTCAGGCCTGAAAAACGTTTTGTCCATCACGAGCTGGGATTTAATTTCAGGATGACAAACCTCCAGGCGGCACTGGGTGTGGCCCAGCTGGAACAGATTGAAGTGTTTTTAAAAAAGAAACGACAAATAGGCTCCTGGTACAACGAATTGCTGGCGGATGTGCCGTTCATTGAATTGCCGCTACGGCGGGATCATGGGGCTGAAAACATCTATTGGGTATACACCGTGGTTCTGAAGGATGACTTCGGGCATGACGCCGGGTGGGTGATGAAAAAACTTGGAGAGCGGAAGATCGGAACCAGACCATTTTTTTATCCGATGCATGAGCAACCTGTGTTCAGGCAAATGGGGCTTTTTGGTGGATTGCAGTTGCCTGTTTCAGAGAGGATAGCGCGAAGGGGTTTTTACCTGCCAAGCGGACTTGCACTGACGAGAGACCAGGCACAACGTGTTGCTCGTGAGCTTGAAGATGCTGTTTCCGGGATTGTCCGGCAGTGAGGAATAAAAACAACACTTTGCTCGCATTGCCGTTTGTGGCGATGGTGTTTTTTGCTTTTTATGGAATTCGCAGCCGTTCGATGTGGCTCGACGAAGCTTTTACGGTGCTGGCTTCCTTCAGGAGCCTGTCTGGAGTCATAAATGAAATCAAATATGATTCGGCCCCGCCGCTTTATTACATGGTCTTATCGCTGTGGAGCGGGTTGTTTGGCATGGGTGAAACGGCGGTGCGCGGTCTTTCGGGCATGTTTTACATCGCCAATGTTTTTGTGATGTATCTGCTTGCAAAAAGCCTGCTTAAAAGCCGGTATGCCGGATATCTTGCGGCTTTGCTTTTCATGGCAAGCCCGCTGGCAATCAGACATGCGCAGAACGCGCGGATGTATTCCCTACTTTCGCTGCTGGCCGCGCTGTCGATTTATTGTTTTTTCAGGATTGTCCGGGACGGCGCAGAAAAGAAGGCGGTTGCGGTATATCTTGCGGTAAACGTGCTGGGCACGTTTACGCATTATTGGTTCTGGTTCCCGCTGTTCGGGCAGGGCGTGGCCGCCTTGCTGCTTTATCGAAGACAATTTTTGAAAGTATTTGCATTCACAACATTGTCGGTGGTGCCATTTTTTGTTCTTTGGGCGCCGGTCGTGGCAGCACAAAGGCAGCGGTGCGGAACGACATGGATACCAAAGCCCGGAGCCGCAGTGTTTTACCAGACAGTTGCGGACTTCTATGGAAGAGGGACGTCCGGATATCTGGTGCTGGCTGTTTTTGTTCTGCTTGTGCTGGTCAATATTGCGATGCCATTCAGATTGAAATTAACGCCTGCAAGAAAAATCCTGGATCAGGCGGGTGAAAAGATCAATCTTGCATTGATTGTCATCATTGCGATCTCGTTGTTGCTTGCTTTTGCGGTTTCGCATGCGTTGCAACCTGTTTTTATTGTCGGCAGATATACTATTGCCGTGTTGCCCGCTTTTACGTTGCTGGTTGTGTCGTTCCTGTCAAAAACGGCAAATCCGGTTTTGACGGTTATTGTATGTTTTTTTCTTGTTGCAGGATCCGGAGCCGGACTTCTGGTCAGCCGCAATCAGGTTGCGGCTGAATCCGACCGGAATACGGCAACGGAATTGATCAATCGCGCTGAGATGGGCGATGCGATTATTTATACCAGCTTGAGTCACGCGGCAGTTGAATATTATCTCAAGCTGTTTGGAAAAGATGCTTTTTTCAAGCGTTACAGTTTTCCAATGGAATTGATGCAGCATATGGGTTGGCGGGATATTCCCGGAATGCTGTCTCAAAAGGATTCCCTACTTGTCGAGGCCGACAGTCTTGTAGGCCGGTTGAAGCAGGATTTGGGGGCGGGGAACGGGGTTTGGCTGCTATATGGATATGATGTTGAGGTTAGTGCGCCGGTAAAGGAGGCGCTTGATGCCGGGATGGTTCAGACAATGGAGTTGCCGGTGGCAGGTCCGTTTCATAAAAAAATATTTGTATATAAGAAGAAACCATTGTTAAGTCGTTTTTAAATCATTCAACGGTGAGGCAATTTGGACAAAATAACAGAATTATCAAAAAACCTTACTGTCATACTGCCCACCCTCAATGAGGCTGGCAATATCGGGCCTCTAACGGAGAGAATTTGGAACAAACTGCCTGATTGCAGGATTGTGGTGGTTGATGACAACTCATCTGATGATACCCAGAAAATCGTTCTTGCCATGTCTGCGACCGGCAAGCCAGCGAAGCTAATAGCCAGAACGTCCAGACCATGTCTTACTGATGCGCTTAATGAGGGTATTGGGGCCTCTTCAACCGAATATGTCGCATGGATGGATGCAGATCTGTCGCATCCGCCGGAGCTTTTGCCGGAATTGCTTATGGCTGCAAAAGTGTGCGGATGCAGTATTGCCACCCGGTTTGCCATGGGCGGCAGTTACAAGAAGAACACCAAGGATACTCCTGATTCGTTTCTGGCATCTTTTTTGTCAATGGTGATGAATATTATTGTCAAGAAATGGCTGGGCTTGTCAGTGAGCGATTATACGAGCGGGTTTATTGTTTGCAGGCGGGAGCTTGTTTCGTCGCATCCACTGGTCGGTGATTACGGCGAGTATTTTATCGAGTTGATGTATTATCTTTCGCGTACCGGCGTTGATATCCGTGAAATTCCATATCACTCACCACCCAGGCAATGGGGCGAATCCAAGACCGGCGCCTCGTTGCCGCTATTGTTTAAAAGAGGGCTGAAATATATATGGCTTTCTGTTCGATTGAGGCTGCCGGCAAGGATTTTCGGTGGCTTGAGCATGGCTCGTCCACGCATAAAGCAGAGCTAAGGGCTCTGGTTGACGCGCACCGCGAGTGCCTTCCGCATACGGCTTCATCCCGTGCCGGGAAGGAAGTGCTTTTTTCTTTGTATGAAGTGTTGAGCGCAGATCCTGAATCTGCCGTGTTCTGGAATCGCGAAGTCCGGGGGTTTGCATCCGGGACTTGCTCGCTGAGAAAAATTGAAAAATTGATCCCCCGAAGGCTTGCGATATGGTCAAAAGTCAAGCTTATGATATTTCATGCAATTTGGCCCGTACATCTTCTTTCAAGGCTTAAATGGGAAAAACTGATACCTCGGAGTGATGCCGGATATGTTTTAACCGTCGGGGTGGCTGACCGTGACAGGACAGGGGCATCCGGTGCCGGGGCGTTGTTGATGGCGGCTCTTGAAGATTTCTTCAGATCAAAGAAAATGAAGGAAAGCTGGATTGATACAGAGGCGTCGAATAAAAGAGCGCGCAGATTTTATGAAAAGCTCTCTTATACCCTGGTTACCGGCGATTTTTTACAGGTATTGATCCGTAAAAAATTATAAACAAAAAAATCAGTGACGCGCCGAGCTGGCAGGCAAGCATCCCTTGGGCTGTACCTGGTCCGATTGATGTGTACATGTGATGGATGGAATACAGGCAAAGTGCGATGCATGAATACACCATCATCGAAGTTGTCATGACAAATCCATGGAGGAGGTTTTTGTCCCGCACAAGAATGCATAATGAAACAATGGCAGGCACAAGACTGAAGGAGCCGAGCCGGGACCCGCTTTTTTCGGTTATTTCGGGACCCGCAAGGATTGGTTGCGCCGACATCATGACGACAGTGAGCCAGAGAGCAAAATGCTGTTCGGGATGTTTTATGCCTACTGATTTGTTGAGAATGTTTTTTGTCATAACAATCAGCGCGACAAGCACAGGAACAAGTACAGGCAAAAAAGCCCTGAAGGTCTGGTCCAGCAAAGCTATAATTGTGTTGAAAATGCCATTTTTAATGGTGTTGGTTGCAGTCCAGGCAAAGACAGCGGTGATGTGTGCGACGTTTTGGGAATCAGCGCCAACTGTCCGTGCGTGCCGGGCGGTCAGAAAATAAATTGAAAGAGCTGCGATTGTAACAATCGAAGCCGGGATAATGGATTTCAAAAAAAGCTTTTTTGGTTCGGATGCGCTGATAATGGAATAAAAAGCCAATATCCATAGACCCGGCAAGGCAAACAACATCGTCTGACGGCCAAGAATGCCGATAATCATGCCAGCGCAGGTGATTGTATTGCCGCCGGATAAAAGGCCGTAATAAAAAAGCGAGAGTCCCAAGAGGAAAAACAATCCCTGGTACATTCCAGGCACTATTGCGTGATATCTGAAAAAATAATTATTCAGAAAAAGAAGTCCCATGAATAAAAAATAGGGGACAAATCCGAGCTTGAACAAAACAAATATCCTGTGCCAGATGTATACCGTCACGGTTGCTGTGATTGCGCAGAGAACGGCAAATGCCCGTTCAGGGCTGGTTCCGAACATGATGGCGCTCATGCCTGTAAGCCAGTTTGGAAAAAACCGTTGAATCTTGTGAAAGGCGACGTCAGAGCCGGAGTAGTCAATGGATGGTGCAGCAACCGCTAGTTTAAGATAGTCGTTGACATCCTGTCCGAACAGAAAGCGGACTCCGTCCTGCCAGGCGAACCATCTGTTGGTTGCCGCAAGATAAGCGGCAAACAGCAGGCAGACCAAAGCCGCAGTCATGGTGCTGATGGGTTTGTTGCCGGAGATGATGGTTTTTTTTGCGGGGTTCATGTTTATATATTTGTACCCTGATATCAAAAAAACCAGGTAAAAAAACGGTTTTTATAATATTAACGGAATTGTAATGGGAAGCGGCTCATATCCTGTAGAGAATATATTTGTTTCGTCCATTTGGCGGCAGAGGCTTGATCAACTTGGGATTGATGCTGCTGGGTTTGTGTTGAAGAAAAAAGGACCTGTTTGTTTTGCGCTCACACGACACGATTACCTTTTTGATTTTGAAAAATGGCCAGACACAGCAGCAGAGATGTTGTTAGAAGCTGATATCGTTATCGGAAAAAAACTTCTTCCTGAATTAATGCCGACGGATATTTTGAAAAAGTCCATTGTCTGGCAGTGCAGCGTGGCGCCATACATCAATCTGAAAAACCCCAAGCCGTTCCATAAAAGAGCTATGAGCGACATCGCAAGGTGCACAAGGAATTTTACGAAGGAGTACGGCCAGCCGGCTTTGGATCTGGCCGGAGAGCAAGAACGGGTTGAATGGTTCAACGGCTGGACCGCGTTTGACATTGCCAACCGGGCATCAAAGGGGCAAAAGAGCATCTTTCTGGCGCCAGACATCAAGGACGTTTTCTCAAAATGGATAACGCAAGGACCGCTTCCGGAATGGATGAATCTTTTCAGGCTGAAGGCCGGAGACCACACTTTGTGTTACGCCCTTGCATATGTCTGGGACGGAGTTTTTTATTTTCTTCTTCCCGCAATAAACAGCAACGAGCGGTTTCACTCCTTCGGCATAGGCAAGATCTTTGTCCAGAAACTGATCGACTGGTCTGTCCAGCAAAACCTCGGGATTTTTGATTTCCTGCAAGGCGGAGAGGCATACAAATTCGACTGGAATCCCGAAGTCCGCCCTCTTTATCAGTATGAGATCCCGCTTACGCGGCTTGGACGTCTGGCCCTCATGGCCAGAAGGATACAGCTCAGGCTCAGGAGTAAAAAAATAATCAAGTAAATCCAGGTTGTATTCCTAACCATTTTGGTTTTTACTGTCCGCATTGTGAGAGTTGTTGCGTATTTCAAATCCACTGTACTGCTGCTCGGGGATTTTTCGTTGTTCATCTATGACGCCCTCCGCGCGGTGCGCCGCATCTGGTGGCGAAGAGGGCTTTTTCTCCGGCAATGCGAGTTCATAGGCGTGACTTCGACGGGTATCATAACGGTTGCCGCCATGTTCATGGGCGGGGTGCTTGGATACCAGCTCTATGTCTCATTTCATTATTTCGGGGCCGAGGCGCTGCTGGGCGGCAGCGTGGGCGTGGCGCTGCTGAGGGAGCTTGCTCCGGTTATGGGCGCCATAATGGTCACCGGCCGCGCGGGTGCCGCCATGGCCGCCGAGATCGCCAGCATGCGCATCAGCGAGCAGATCGACGCTCTTGAGGTCATGGCCGTCAATCCGATCGAATATCTCGTTACTCCGCGCGTTTTGGCCGGCGTGCTCATGATGCCGCTGCTTTCGGTGTATTTCGGCGTGGTCGCTTCGCTTGCCTCCGCGTTCATCGCTTGCGGGGTGCTCGGGCTTGATCCTTCGGTTTATTGGGAACAATACGCGCGCGTGGTCGATCGCATAGAAGTCATTCATTGTCTTGCAAAAGGCGCGGTGTTCGGTTTTGTGATTTCATGGGTGGGATGTTTTTGCGGGTTCAGGGCGAGCGGCGGCGCGCGGGCGGTCGGGCTGGCGACTCGCACGACGGTGGTTGCCACATGTCTGACAATACTTCTGAGCGACTATGTTCTTACTTCGCTATTGCCCTTCGGATTTGCCAAGCTTAAGGTGACGTAAAAGATGCATACCAATCAATCATCAATTTCCACGAGGATGAAAGTAGGAATTTTTACGCTGCTCGGACTGCTCGTCATCGGCGGGCTGACGGTGTTTGTCAACGACCGTCCGTTCTGGTGGCGGCCGTGCGAGCTGGTTTTCATCAACATCGACGATGCCACGGGCCTCAAAACCAAATCACCGATCCGCTCGCTCGGGTTGCAGATCGGTTTTCTCAAGTCGGTTGATTTGTATGAAACCTATGTGCGCCTTGGCATCTGCATCACCGCTCCCGTGGATGTGTTGCCGTCGACCCGCGCTTTTATCAGGGCCGAGGGTTTTTTGGGTGACAAGTTTGTTGAACTCAAGCCGGTGAAATTCACCGGGCCGCGCAATGCCGAGGAAGATGAAGACGAGGACGGTCTGGAGCCGGACCCGGCGGAAAAAGGATTGCCGGCAAAGAAACCCGGAAAAAAGAGTTCATTCTTCAAACGGGTGATTGACGGTTTTTCGAGCGTGTTGATTCCGGTCGCATACGCCGTTGATATTCCGGCCGCAAACATCGCAGGCGAAGGCACACGGCATTCGCGCGAGATACCCGTGGGCCCCGCATCAAAGGACATGCAGCAGGTCGTAAACCAGGTCGATAACCTTGTGCGTGAAGTTACCGAGCTTACCAATAACATCAAACAGGGCATCGACCCCAAGGAACTCCGCAATACGATGACCCAGCTCAACAAAGCACTCGAAAATGCCTCAAAGGCGCTTGCGCCCGAGGGGGGGCTCAATACGACCGCGCAGCGCACGCTCGCAAAGCTCGAGGATGCGATCGAACAGCTTCGCGACCAGCTTACGCGCATCAACCGCGGCGAGGGGTCTGTGGGCATGATCTTGAACGACCCCAAATACGCAAACGAGCTGCACGAAGCCCTCAAAAATATCAACAAACTTCTCGTGCGTGTGGGTGGCATCCGCCTTGCCATCAATCTCGGGGCAGAACAGCATCTTGGCTATGAGGGGGGCAGGGGTTTTTTCAAGCTCGGAATATGGCCGGCCGAGGACCGGTATTATCTGATCGGCATTTCGATCGATCCCCGCGGCAGCCGCAGAGTGGTTACAACCACTACATCCTCCGGCGGCGTGACCACGCAGACTCAGACTACCACCATGGAAACCACGGCGCTTCTTTTCAACGCGATGCTGGGCAAGGTGCTCTGGCACAGGCTCGATCTTTCGGCCGGTATTTTACATAGTGATGGCACCGTGTCGGTCGGCATCCAGGCCGGTCCGCATGAGATCGAGGATGCTCTCGTGCTCCGTAACGATATTTACACGCGAGGCAGTGCTTCCGGCATTGACGATCGCATCAGCCTCATGGGCAGGCCATTGCCAAAGACCAATCTGCTCAATACACTATATATACAGGCAGGTCTGGAGTCCCTTAAGAAGGTTAACGGTAAACTGGACTGGTTTTTTGGCGGGGGGATAACGTTCGATGACGAGGATATCAAGCTGCTGTTTGCGTTTAAATAAATGGCTTGCGCCCCGCGGGGCGATGCTGGGCGTGCTTTTTTTTCCGTTCGGCGACGTCGAGGATCTTTCTTCAAAACCCAATCCCTGGCACGGCATTGAAGAAGAAGGCGCGGTGTTTGTATTCGCGCGCGCTGAAAAATTCACCGGTGTTTCAAGGGCGCGTTGCGAGGCAATGACCTCGGCACTGAAAAAACTGGATTATGGAATCGAGGTCGCGGCCAAGAGGCTTGATTTTTCGTCCGCCTGGAAGGCCTGGGGGCCATGGAGCGAGGATGACAATGAGGCGGTCGCTGACTGTGATGGCTCGCCCTGCAAGGTGAAGATAAATGCCGCGGAGGGCGCGAAGATGAAGGCCGCTCCGGAAGCTGATAGAAAGGCCGAGTTTTTCAAGCTCGTTGTGGACAGGGCTAAGGCTTATGTGTCCGGCGGAGTGCGACCCGGGTACGAGTTTGATGGTCCGATCGCCGATCCGTGGGTGGTATTTGAAAAGCAGGGGCTGAAAAACAATGTTGCGGCCATGAAACCGCGCATTTTTGTGCGCCGGTATGACATGGAGAAGATGCGGCCCATCCGGCAGGTGCTCGATGTACGGCTGGCGGAGACAAGGGGCAGGGGCGCTTCGGTGTGGGTGCGCGATGTGTATGTTGCCCATTATTTTGATTCGTGGGGCGAACTGCACGAGCTTACGTGCGATCCCAAGGCAAAGACGGCCGCGCTCATACAGGGGCTGGTTCTGGAAGTCGACCAGATGAAGTCCAAGAGCTTTTTCTGGATCTTCGGTCGTGGCAAGGTTAAATCAATTGCCCGCGAGCAGGGCCCGATATACCTGGATAAAATAAGGGATAAACTAGTCAAATAATGTCGGCGCCATGTGTAAAGCGCCCGATCCACTGACGCAGTGCATATACCAAAAGTTGGCGGACACTTTCCGAAAAGTTGGCGGACACCTTTTGGCCTTTTGTTAAGATGATCAAGAAAACATGAAATCTGTTCGATCTTGAATACATGGTTACTACGCGTGACGTAATGTTGTCGTTTCTGGATGATGCCCTCAGGATGTCGAATCAGGCGACGCAATATCTGGACGGGATAAGCAAGGGCGCGCAAAGCGCACGGGATCTTGATCAACCTTTATATAGAATCGTTCATACGATTAAAAGCACGGCAACGATGATCCGGGGCGCGGAAGCGGTTGTGCGGGCGCTCCACGATTTTGAGGCAAGTTTTTCAGCATCAGCGCGCGGAACCGGGTGGCTTGCGTCTGCACGCAAGGCCATAGGACTTGCGTCACGGCAGCTCCGGGAAATCCGCGAACGCAGCACGCTTGAGGCCGGCGGTGAGCCGGATGAAGGCATGGGGTTGCTGGCCCAGGCTGAATACAACGGTGTCGACATGCGTGTGTGGTTTCCGCTGAGCTGCGTGCTTCGCGTGGTTGCTCCGCAGGAGATCGAAGGCCGCAAAATGCTCTGTGTGCGCGGGGAGTGGGTGCCGGTCCTCCGTACAAGCCCGAGTGAAGCCAAGGGCTATTTCGGAATTGCCCTCGAATTCCGCAGCCGCAGATATGTTCTTGCCGTGAGCGACGTAGACGGGCTGGAGGAGTGGAATCTTTGTCTCCGGCGCGGCGTATTGCTGGGAACCGCGCTGCTCGATGATGCCGTTAGAACAATAATCTCCGCAGGCGGCATCTGCGGGGATGATACCGATCGCCTGGCCGCCTGAAAATATTCTTTTGAAATTATTCTTGAATCGCGCCCGCACGGAGTTATAAAGGGCGCATGGCACAAAATCAAAGTCTGCTGGTAACCGGTCAAACGGGGCAGATTACTGCCGGGTTCTGGGGCAAAAAACTCCACAGCCTGAGCGGCATCATACCCGTCGGCGTGTTCCTGCTTGAACACATTTATACCAACTCCTATGCGATTTACGGAGCCGAGGCCTTCAACAAGGCTGTCGATGGCTTGCGTTCGATTCCGTATGTGTTTTTTGTGGAAGTCTGCGGAATCGCCCTGCCGATCCTCTACCATGCCTTGTATGGAACGGTGATCACGCTGCAGGGACGCCCCAATAACCTGCGCTACCGCTATCCGCGCAACTGGATGTATCTTGTTCAGCGCGTGTCGGGCGTTTTTTTGATTGTTTACATAATATGGCACGTCTGGAATACGCGCATCGGTTTTGTAGTCAAGGGCGTGCCGATGAATTTTGAATACATGGTCAAGGAACTTTCAACTCCCGGAATGCCATGGTTCTATGCGGCGGGCATGCTTACCGCGGTTTTCCATCTGATGAACGGCGTCTGGTCGTTCTGCATAGGATGGGGCATCGTTACGAGCGAGATTGCAATGAAACGGCTTGCGTGGCTGTGCGCCTTTGGCGGCGTGTTTCTTGCCGGTCTCGGGATAAACGGACTGCTCGGATTTTTCGGCCGGTCCTTCATGATCAATTTATAGGAGATC
>Ga0208375_1004542_pt1 | contig 10847 bp, 9 predicted proteins | sample RifOxyD1_FD_184038 | JGI IMG/M metagenome (GOLD analysis project Ga0208375, IMG submission 184038) | Soil microbial communities from Rifle, Colorado - Rifle Oxygen_injection D1 (SPAdes) | ecosystem: Environmental > Terrestrial > Deep subsurface > Rock core/Sediment | place: Rifle, Colorado... | reverse complement strand
CTTGGCTGATAATTTTACAAACATTTTTAATTCGGTCCGCCGAACCGACAGATGAACCGCCAAATTTCATTATTTTCATTTTTTGTTCTTGTTTCTTCATTTTTATAAAAATGACCTCGTGTTGAGGTCTTTGTTAATGCATTATTGTCTTTTTAACTATAACCCCAACCAGCGCAGATGCCCCGTAGTAGTCGCAGTCATTGTGGTTATAAATTTAATCATTAATTTTATTGTATCACGGATTAAAAAAGGCCTCAACCAGAGGCCTTAAATATTTTGCTACTTTCTTGTACTCCAAAATTTTTGATAATCAGCTTCAGTGATAAAGCCATATTTTAAAAGTAAATCCATCTTGGCTTTATAACGTCCGTCCTCCCATGTTTTCTCATTAAAACTATCAAACGCTGACTCGCGATTGGTAATGTTTTTATAAAATTCGCTTACAAATTCAGCCATATCTTCATACCAAGCAATCCTGCCATAACCAGTCAATAACCCGTCGCGAGGATAATAATTCGTCCAGTCCTCGCTTCCTTTATAAACCTCGCCCGCCGTTTCTTCCCATTTTAAACCAAGGACTAAACCTTTCAAACCAATATGAAAACAATAAGCGTGCCCTATTTCATGCCATAGAGTTCCCGCGTCAGTAATAAAATAACCTCTGATACAAATGCGCCCGATAGGCCAGCAATGCCCTCCTTCACCTGCGTCAAAATGTTCATCAAAATCCACTTTCGCGATAAAAGTAATGGCATTAATCATAGTGGTCGGCAAAATACTTACCAATTCATCTAACGTCTCTTGTTGGGATTTTGTAAAATTGCCGTATAATTTGAAACCATGAGCCGATTGATGAGACGATAACGCAACCGGAGCGCTGTGGCACCCAAAAACGGCAACAATAACAATGGCAATCACTATAAGCAACGGCGTTCTTTTCAGCGTTCTTTTCAGTATTTTTTTCAGCATTCCCTTCACTCTCCTTTATTATTTAAAAAGCTATACTTATTTTAATTCCTAATCATAAAAAAGAAAAGCCCTCGATTTTAAATCGAGGGCTAAATTTTCAATTAATACTTCGGAATAAACTCGTATTCTTTCAGCAAATCAAGTTTCTGCTGATACGCTGGGTCGCGCGGAAAAGAATCGTAAACTGACGGCTTCCCTTGCAACTGCTGATAAGCATGCATTGTATGTTCGGCGACGTCCTGATGCAAATCTGTGTGCAAGGTCCCGCCCGGAATATTTTCCCATTTTGCTTCAAAATTGCTTTTTTCACGATTAAGCCGAAAATGACGAGCGTGCCCGAATTCATGATAAAACACATCCGGATGAGATTTGAATGCCGCTGCGGATAAACAAATTCTTCCGTCAGGATGAGCGTGACAAAGGTTTGTGTTACAGCTATAGAAATCAAAAAATTCTACGGAAAGAATGGAATCTCTTGAACTCCACGGTATATAATTCATCATTTCCGCAACGCGATGGTCAATAAATCTTAATCTGGTGGAATTATCCGAAGAATCAGAAAGGTTAACAACCCAAACGCCGCCTTGACTGCCATTGTTTGCAATACTTTCGATTTTCGGCGCGGTTGTTATCGCATAATGAATCCAATAAAACCACCCTATCGCAAAAACATGCGCGGCAATAATTACGATAACCGCTCCATTTCGTTTCGCGTTCATTAGCCACCTCCTTTCGCATAAATCTCTGTCGCGACAGCGCAAATTTTAGTTTTAGAGCGAGGGCTTTGAGGGCGAAGGTGTAGAAGTTCTACTCCAAGCCCGAAAAACGAAGCTATGAATTAAAATTTGTCTATCCCGAAGGGTTGCGGTCTAAATACGATCCTACTGCGTCATTCCTCCTTGAAGCGCGCTTGCGGATCTACGTCGTCACTCCTTGTATTATCGTATTTATACTCGCAACGCGACCGAGAGCTTATGTGAAAGGAGGTGGCTGCCTTCCTTTCAAAGAACTCCTTTTAAGCCAAATTATAGATGATTTTAAGATATGCGTCAACTACCGGCTGACTTTCAAAAAATGCCGTTTGCCCACTTGTAAGATAATTTCTTTGCTAATCTGAATAATTCCATTGGGGTCGGTTTTCTTTTCGTCGTTTATTTTAACCCCTCCCTGTTCAATCAATCGCCTTGCTTCGCCTTTACTGGAAGCCAATTTAGTTTCAACCAACAAATCAACTAACTTATAATTTGCGGCGGCCAATTTACAAGTTTGAATTTCTTCCGGCTTTTCATGTTTCGCGAATAATTTAAGAAATTCCTCTTTTGATTCGCCAGCCGTTTTTTTATCATAAATGGTTTGAACAACCGCTTTGGCAATTTCCAACTTAGCGTCGCGCGGATTCATTTTATTATTTAAAACCGAGTTTTTCAAAGAATTAATTTTATCTTTCGGCATTTCCGTGGAAAGCTCGGCGATTTCAAACATCGCCTCATCGGCAATCGCCATAACTTTTCCAAATATATCTTCCGGTTTATCATCCAAGTTAATTAACCCCCCTTCGCTTTTGTTCATTAACTTCCTGTCTGTTTTTGGGTTGATTAATAATTTAGTCGTCAGCACAAATTTTTCTTTATTTTTATAAATCTTTGCCAGGTCTCTGCCGACTAACATATTAAATGTTTGGTCGTTGCCGCCGATTTCCATATCAACATCCATTGCCACCGAATCATATCCTTGCATTAAGGGGTATAAAAATTCGTGAACGCCTATCGGCTTATCGGCTTTTATTCTTTCCTGAAACATATCGCGCTGTATCATCTGCTGAACGGTAAAATTCTGCGCCAAACGAACAACGTCGGCGAACTTCATCTTACTTAACCATTTTGAATTAAATTTCACCTTAACGGCGTTTGTTCCGGAAAATTTTATTATTCTGGAAACTTGTTTTTTAAAGGTTTTGTAATTTTCTTTTATTTCTTTTTGAGAAAGCGGCTTGCGGGCGGCTAATTTGTCGGTCGGGTCGCCGATTTGCGCCGTAAAATCTCCGATAAGGAAAATAATTTCATGCCCAAGTTGCTGAAGTTTTTTTAATATCAAAATATTTGTGAGATGGCCCAAATGCAAATGCGGCCCAGTGGGGTCAACTCCTAAATAAATTTTTAAATGCCGCCCACCCAGCATTGCTTTTTCCAGCGCGTCTTTGGACGGATAAATTTTTTCTACGGATCGCTCTAAAACTTCCTTGATGACATTCTTATCCATAATAGATTTCATTACCTTTTATTTTACCTTAAATAACCAAAATATAAAAAACAACCGCTATCCCATAGGATAGCGGTTGTTTAATATATTCTTTTATTTTAACTTTTTTTCCCTTTTATAATCTCGTCAACTATTCCATATTCCTTTGCCTCATACGCGCCCATATAGAAATCTCTGTCCGTATCTTTTTCAATTTTACTCAACGATTGGCCGGTGAGTTTAGCCAAAACCTGATTCAATCTGTCCTTAATTTTAATAATGTGACGAGCGGTAATTTCCACTTCTATCGCCTGGCCTTCGACTCCGCCCATTACCTGATGAAGCAAAACTTCAGAATTTGGCAAAACAATTCTTTTCCCTTTTTTGCCGGCAGCTAAAAGAACCGCCGCCATTGAAGCCGCCATGCCAACGCAAATAGTGGAAACATCCGGCTTGATGTACTGCATTGTGTCGTAAATAGCCAATCCGGCAGTCACCGAACCGCCCGGGCTGTTTATATAAAGCTTAATGTCTTTCTTTGGATCTTCATGCTCCAAAAATAAAAGCTGGGCTATGATTAAGCTGGCTATTTGATCCGTGATTGGCCCGCCCAAAAAAATAATTCTTTCTTTAAGCAATCGTGAATAAATATCAAAAGCCCGCTCCCCGCTTTCAGTTTTTTCCAAAACAGTCGGTATTAAATATTCATTTTTAATTTGTTTATCCATAAATTTTATTTTTGAGATTCCAAAAATTGGAATACTTTTTTATTTAGAGCGACACCATAATTATAATTGTAATTTCTTTCGTCTTCAACATTGCCGATTTCTTCCGGTGTGGGCTGAAGTTTCTCAATTTCAGCCATTTTATAAATGATGAGATTGCCGGCAACGTTGTTTTTGGCGCGTTCGTACAATTGCTTGCGTGTTTCTTCTTCGTTTTTCTCCATTTTCGCAAGAAGTGGTTTGTAATCCGCCATCATCCCGTCCAACGTTTTTTGAATCATAATTTCCGGAATTTCCATTTTAGAAGATTTGATAATTTCGTCCAACATCTTAATTTTTAATCGTTCACTTTCTTTCATTTCTTTTTCTTGGCGCAAACCATCGCCAATGCTTACTTTCAAATCTTCAACCGTTTTAAATTTTGGCCCCAGGGATTGAGCGAGGTCATCCGTAAATTCCGGAATTTCCCTGTTATAAACGTCGTTAATTTTCACTTTAAAATTAATTGTTTTGCCGCGAAGTTTTTCGTTCAAATAATTTTCCGGCGCGGTCAATGAAAACTCCAGCGATTCACCGACTTTGCGATTTTCCAATTTTTCTTCAAAACCGGGCATAAAATGCCCCTCTCCTAATACAAATTTTTCGTCCTTGAGTGAATCCGCCGCACTTTCAACGTCAATGCTGATAAAATCGCCTTTGCGGGCTTCTCTATTTACTTTAGTGATTTTTGCCCGCGAGCCGCGAATCCAATTAATAGTTTTTTCTATTTCAACCGGCTCCACTTTAACTTCTTTTCTTTCTTTCAGAACGCTCTTGGCTATTTTTTTGTAATTGCCGAGTGTAATTTCCGGGAAAATCGCAATCGTCGCTTTATATTTTAATCCCAGCGGGCTTTCCTGAAGCTCAATTTTCGGAGCATCAATAAAATTCCATTGATTATCTTTGGAAATTTCATCCAAACTAAAACGAATCGCTTTGTGCGCGGCTTCTTCAAAAACGTGTTCTTTATTAACGGCTTGATCCGCTAATTCTTTCGGCGCCGTGCCCGGACGAAAACCTTTAAGATTAACTTTTGAAAAAGCGTTGTCATAAGCCGCCTGCCAATAACCCTGAAATTCTTTTTGATCCAGTTCGGCTTCCAATTCAATTATAGAACCGGGCTTTTTTATGAATTTAGATTTCATCTGGGAAATTATAAGAACGGAACAATAAGAAGCGCGACGATGCTGATTACTTTAATCAACGGATTGATTGCCGGACCAGCTGTGTCCTTATAAGGATCTCCGACTGTGTCGCCGGTAACAGCGGCTTTGTGAGCGTCCGAACCTTTACCGCCAAAATTGCCTTCTTCAATATATTTTTTCGCGTTATCCCAAGCCGCGCCCCCGGAAGTCATTGAAATCGCGACAAATATGCCGGAAATTATAGTGCCGATAAGAAATCCCCCCAACGCCTGCGCGCCCAAAACGAAACCGACTAATAAAACAGCCGCGATCGGAACTAAAGCGGGAACAATCATTTTTTGAAGAGCCGCCTTGGTAACAATATCTACCGCCGTACCGTATTCCGGTTTGGCAGTGCCATCCATAATTCCTTTAATTTCCCTAAATTGCCTGCGCACTTCTTCAACTACCGCGCCCGCGGCTTGACCTACCGCCTTCATGGCAAATGAGCTAAACAGAAACGGCAAAGCCGCGCCTAAAAGCAAACCAACGATAACATACGGGTCTTGAAGTTCAAAAACTACCGCTTTAGCGGAATTCAAAAGCTCTTCCACATAAGCCGAAAAAAGAACCAAGGCCGCCAATCCGGCGGAAGCAATCGCATACCCTTTAGTAATCGCTTTTGTGGTGTTGCCTACCGCGTCCAACGCGTCAGTAATTTTTCTAACTTCTTCAGGAGCGTTGGTCATTTCCGCGATACCACCGGCATTATCGGTAATCGGACCGAAGGAATCAATCGCTACGATAATTCCGGCAACGGAAAGCATTGAAGTGGCCGCGATCGCGATTCCAAAAATACCGCTTAAAGCATAAGCCCCAAGAATGCCGGCAATAATTAAAATAACCGGCAAAGCCGTGGATTCCATGCCAACTGCCAATCCAATAATAATATTAGTTCCATGACCGGATTTTGACGCTTCGGCAATGCTTTTTACCGGCCGATATTTTTTAGCGGTGTAATAATCGGTAATAACAACCATTAATGCCGTCACTGCCAAACCGATTACGCTGGACCAAAATATGTTCGCGTAATTATCTCCAAAAAAGTTTTTGCTCGCCCAATAAAAAAGCACGGCGGAAATTATTAATGAAGCAATGAGCCCTTTATAAAGCGCACCCATAATTGAACCTCCTTTGTTGCCGATTTTCACAAAAAATCCTCCGGCAACGGAAGCTAAAATCGCCAATCCGCCCAGCACCAACGGAAAAAGCACTTGAGTACCGGTCAGCGTCAAAACTCCAAGCAATAAAGCGGCAGTTAAAGTGACCGCGTAAGTTTCAAAAAGGTCTGCCGCCATACCGGCGCAATCTCCAACATTGTCTCCGACATTATCGGCAATAACCGCGGGGTTGCGCGGGTCATCTTCGGGAATATTTGCCTCAACTTTTCCCACTAAGTCAGCGCCAACATCAGCGGCTTTAGTGAATATGCCGCCACCTAATCTGGCAAAAATTGAAATCAAACTGGCGCCAAAACCAAGCCCAATTAGGGCTTTGACATCTTGAGTTAAAAGATAAACTCCGGCTACGGCAATTAATCCTAACGCCACAACCAAGTATCCTGTTACTGATCCGGCTTTAAAAGCTAAAGACAACGACGCCGCCATACCTTTGCTGGCCGCTTCGGCGGTCTTGGAATTGGAACGAACCGCCACGTTCATTCCTATATATCCGGCAACTGCCGACGCCACTGCTCCAATTAAAAATCCAATAGTCGTGGGAGCGCCTAAGGTAGCAAAAATTATCAATAAAAGCGCCACCGCGACAATCGCGACAGTTTTATATTGCCTGTTTAAATAAGCGGAGGACCCCTCTTGAATGGCTTTAGAAATGGCTTGCATTTTCTCGTTGCCGGACGGTTGTTTTCTAAGCCAATACATTATATAACCGCTGTATAAAACAGCTATCACGGAAGGAACAAAAATTATGTAATTAATATTCATTTTGTTTTTTATAAAATTTGTTTTTATTCTTCGACTTTTTCTTTTGACTCTTTTGTTTCCTCGCCCCCTGGCGCGATAGCTACTCCTCCCTCTTGGACTTCCTCCGGTTTCGCCTGCGAACGAACATCTATCTTCCAACTGGTCAACCGAGCGGCCAAACGAACGTTTTGTCCTCCGCGGCCGATTGCCAAGCTTAACTGGTCATCGGGAACATATACCCGCGCTTCCCGACGGGGTAAAATTTCAACATTAGTTACTTTGGCCGGCGACAAAGCGTTAGCAATAAATTTTGCAGGGTCTTCAGACCATTCAACAATATCAATTTTTTCCTGACCCAACTCATTGCTTACCGCCATTACTCTTGTTCCTCGTTGGCCCACCGCGGAACCAACCGGGTCAACGCCTTCGGCGTTAGAAGAAAACGCTACTTTGGTTCTATTTCCCGGCTCGCGAGCTATTGCTTTAATTTCAACGGCGCCATCGGCGATTTCCGGAACTTCCAAAGAAAAAAGCTTGCTGACAAATCTCGGATGAGAACGCGAAAGAATTATGCCGGGAGTTTTTGTTTCTTCCTGCACCGCCACGACAAAAAACTTCAAGCGTTCGCCGGAACGATAATGTTCTCCCGGGATTGTTTCGTTGCTAAACATAATGCCGGTAGCCCGACCTAAATCAATATAAACATTTCCTCGGTCAAACCTTTGCACAATGCCGCTGATAATTTCTCCTTCTTTGCCGTGAAATTCTTTTAATATAGAACTTCTTTCGGCTTCTCTGAAACGCTGTAAAATAACCTGCTTGGCGGCTTGAGCGGCAATACGGCCGAAATCCTCATGAACTTCCAGCGGAAATTCCAACTCGTCACCGACCTTAACGCTCTTTTTTTCTTTTTTGGCTTCATCCAAAAAAATATGGCGGTCGGGGTTATAACGGGGTAATTTTTCTTCACCGTCTTCCTCCGCTGGCTGGCGGATAAAATTTTCTTGAACCGGTTCTTCTTCCCCTTCTTCAATAATTCTCACCGTGGTTTCATCAACTACAGTTTTTATTTTCCAAAATTTTAATTCGCCTGTTTTCAAATCAAATTTGCACCTTACGACCTCTCCTTTTTGGGCATATTCTTTTCTGTACGCGGTAGCAATGGAGGACTCTATCACCTCCAAAACCTGCGCGGCATCAATGCCTTTTTCTTCGGCAATTTGGTCAATTGCCCGTTTAATATTTTTTAAATCAAACATTTTTTTATAAAATTTTAGGCCGCTCGACAGCGACCCTAATACATATATTATATACCCAAATATTTTAAAAGTCAACAAAAAAATCCTCTCGCCTAAGCGAAAGGATTAGATTTCCATTATTTTAATAAGTCCAATACTTACTCTTTTGACGCTTCCCAATCTCTTAACGCAATTTCATAACGGCCTCTGTTTATCTTATAAATTAACCTTCCCGATTCTAAATCTTTTAAACATTCCTTTACAATATTTTTTGGCAAACCAGTTTTCTTAATAATTTTAGTAAGTGTCATTCGTGAATTTTCTTTCATAACTTTCGCTATTTTGCTTAATGCTTCCAGATGACCCATCCTTCCTTCCCTCCTTACTTATTGAAAATTAATAAAAGGACTGCTATGAATTATAATATAAAAGGGCTTATTGTCAATCTAAACGATAAGTGTAAAATGTATTCAGTTATTTGTCCTCGTGGTGAAATGGACCCCGCACTAAAAAGAGCATGGGTCTCTATTCATAAAGCTGAAAATAAAATAAATGCTCTTTTAGTGACGGGGCAAGTATCACTAAAAGAATGGCCCCTGTGGTGAAATGGATATCACGCAACGCTTCGAACGTTGTATTCCGGGTTCGAATCCTGGCGGGGGCACAAACAAAAAAATAACGCGTTACGCGTTATTTTTTTTGTTTTTATTTAGCGCCTCGAATTAAATTGATTAAAAGTCCTACGGCAAATTCTCCCAAAGTTGGCGCGCTGGACTGAATTTCCACGCCATTCAAAACAGGTTCTTGCCGCATGGGTTCTTGCATCATTATCGGCTCCGTTGGTTGCGGCATTTGTTGCATTGGTTCTATCTGCGGCATTTGTTGCATCTGTTCTCGTGGGGGCATCATTTGAGTTGGGGGCGCCATTCCTTCTCTCATCGTCGGTTCTTCTCTTCGCATTTGCTTTTGTCCTTGTTCCATTATTCGCGAATTTTCCGGCGGCATCATTCTTTCTCTTATCCTTGATTCTGTTTCACGCATTTGTCTTTTCTTAAATTGCTCAATTTCTCCAGAGGATGGCGGCCGTTGCATATTTCTAAATTCTTCCGGCACCATTCGCGGCATCATGTCTTGAGGAACTTCCGGAGCAACGCCATTAGGCATCATTCTTTGCACATCTTCCGGCGATGGAATAAATCCTTCGGAACCAATCTTGCTTTCAAATTCACGAGGCCCCCTTCCCTCATCAAATCGCTCCATTCCCGGCCTCATTTGGCCTGGCCCCATTTGATCAAATCTTTCGCCCCTTTCTCCTCTTTCGCTAGATTGCTCCATCATCGGCCTCATCTGCTCAAAACAAGAACGCATCTTGTCTCCTAAATCACGACTGGGTCTGGCCGTACCGGTTTTTAATTTATCAATTAATTCTTCGCCAACTGTGGATTTTAAACACTCTGCTACTTCCGGCGGAGCATTATTAAATCCATCCATCATTTGCTGTTTTCCTTCTTCCATTCTTTGAAGGTCTCCTTCGGGAATCAATCCATGCTCTTGAGCAAAATTAAAGCAAACTTCTTCATTTGCCGGATTTTTGCAAAAGGCATCGCATTCTTCTCTTCCTTTGCAATTACCGGGTCCCTTGCCGCCAGTTTTGCGCGCCATTTCAGCTTCTTCCGGTTTTATCAAGTCATGTTCAACGGCAAAATCAATGCAAACCTGGAAATTGTTTTCATTATCACAAAAATTTTCACATTCGCGCCCTCGGCAACCGCCCGGCCCAACGCCTCCAGTTTTTCTAGCCATTTCAGCGTCTTTTGGAGACATAAACCCAGCCGCTTCGGCAAACGCGACGCATTGTTCAAGATGATCCGGAGTGGAACAATAAACATCGCATGCCTTTCTGCCACGGCATGGCGGCGGTCTCACGCCTTTTTTCATAACTTCCAAAACCTGTTTGGCTTCTTTCAATTCTTCCGGCGGAATAAATCCAGCGGCTTCTCCAAACGCAATGCACTGCTCCATATTGTCCGGATTTTCACAAAAAGAATCGCATTCTTTTTTATTTTTACAGCCGCCCGGCAATTTCGCGCCTTTTGCCAAAGCCGTTTGCACCAATCTTGCTTCTTTTAATTCTTCCCGCGACATAAAATTATTTTTCTCCGCGAAAGTCAAACATTCGTCAATGCGAGAAACATCGTTGCAATAAGATTCGCAGCTTGCTTGATTCGTGCAGCCGCCTGGACCTTTTTCTATTTCAGCAAATTTTTTGCCGCGCTCCAGTTCTTCATCGGACAATAAATTATGTTTTTCGGCAAAATTAACACACGCCTTAATGTTCTCTGGCTTATCGCAATAAGCGCGGCAATCCGTTTCGTTTTTGCAATTTCCCAATTCCGCCACCGGATAAATAATATCTTCCGGAGAAGTCGCCTGCGCGATCAAAACAAAAGACACGAGCAAAGAAAAAGCGATAATCGCCGCTGAAATTATTACGTTTGAATTTATTTTTAATGTTTGCATAATTAATTCGTA
>Ga0208375_1004538_pt1 | contig 10853 bp, 9 predicted proteins | sample RifOxyD1_FD_184038 | JGI IMG/M metagenome (GOLD analysis project Ga0208375, IMG submission 184038) | Soil microbial communities from Rifle, Colorado - Rifle Oxygen_injection D1 (SPAdes) | ecosystem: Environmental > Terrestrial > Deep subsurface > Rock core/Sediment | place: Rifle, Colorado... | reverse complement strand
TTTAGATTAGATTTTTCATCTAAAATTCTTTCCAGATTTGGTCTCATATTTTATTATTTATTATCCTCTAATCCCCTCATACTACCCCCCCCTCCACCCATTTAGCAAACCGAGTTATCCCCACCACAAAACCACCCCGGCAAACCGTTAGGTTTGCTGGGGTGGTTTTTTTGCGTTTTATCAGCATCAACCCTGTAGAGTATAAACGGCCCGTAATTTTTTAAAAAAATTACGACTTGTTTAAATTTGCTAAAGCAAATTACTCGACAGGGTAAATCTGCGTTTTATCAGCATTAGATTATCCGCGTTTAGATGCCTTTTCCCAAATCACCAACAAAGGCGAAGCTAAAAAGAGAGAGGAATAGGTTCCGAAAAACATACCAATGGCCATAATCAGAGCGAAGTTTTTGGTCGATTCGGCTCCAAACAGGTACAGGGCAACCAAGGTCAATATAACTGTTAAAGAAGTGTTGATCGAACGGACAAAAGACTGGTTCATACTAATACCGACAGTCTCCTCGAAATCACGGCCAGAACGGCTCTTGAGATTTTCGCGGATACGATCAAAGATCACGATGGTATCGTTGACCGACAAAGCCATAATCGTCAGCAAGGCGGTCAGGAACAAAGCATCGGCTTCGAAGGTGCCAAAATAACCGAGGTAGGCGGCCACACCAGAAGCGATAATAATATCGTGGAAGAGGGCGATGATAGTTACCACCCCATATTTCCAAGAGCTCACCATGTAGGAGACTTTACTAAAAGCCAGAGCGATAAAAAGAATAATGACAATCATCACTAGGGCAATGGCCAGTATTCCCTTCTTAAACAATTCCTGTCCGACCGCTGGACCAATCGAGCTAAATCTTTTTTCAATGACAGAACCGGTGGTGGTCGCATCAGTCGTTGAGCTCTGGCCAGTTATAGCCAAAGCGATAGCTTGTTTTTCGGTCTGAGTAATCGGCTTGGTCTTGATGAGAACCCCTTTGTCCCCCACTGGCGTGACAGACACAGAGCCCAGATTTAATTTATTGACTTCACTTCGTACCAATTCGATATTTGGTCTAGCCCCAACATATTCCACTTCATAGATGGCTCCACCCTTGAAATCTGTACCGGGATTGAGACCGTACATCCAGACGAGAGTTAAGCCAGTCAAAACAAATAAGGCAGACAAGCTAACAAAAAAGATTCGGTGTTTAATGATGAACATATACCCTATTAAGTATTAACTTTAATAATTTTCAATAATATTTTAACTTCTCAGCAACCAATTCGTTTTTATTAAATAATTCATGTTTACTTAGATAGGGTGAATTATTTTAAGTTGTCATTTTTGGCTGTCGTCAAGCCACTACTAAATAGGAAGCGAACGAATTTGCTTTCTCCTTTGAAACCGAGAGCAAAGAGCAGGGTACGAGTAACAGTAATAGCGGTAAACATACTGACGATCACTCCGATGGCCAGGTTTAATCCAAATCCCCTGATTAAGCTTGAGCCAAACCAGAACAAAATAATTGAGGACAGAATAGTGGAAATATTAGAATCACGAATTGAAGACCAGGCCCGAGCGAAACCATCGGTCATGGCATTTTGGACATTTTTGCCATTACGGAGTTCTTCTTTGAGACGTTCAAAGATTAAGACGTTGGCATCCACCGCGATGCCAATCGAGAGAATGAATCCGGCAATACCGGCGGCGGTCAAAGTGACTGGAATTAATTTAAAGATTGATAGAACGATCGCCACATAAATCGATAGGGACACGACGGCAACTAATCCCGGCAAGCGATACCAGAAAAGCATGAAGAGAGCGATAAAAATCAAGCCAATCAGACCAGCCTTAACTCCAGACTTCATCGCTACTTCACCGAGGGTCGGGCCGATAGTTTGGGTTGAGGCCAAAGACACTGGCAAAGGTAGGGCTCCCAGATTTAAGTTGCGAACTAAAGTTTTAGCCTCCGTGACCGTAAACTGACCACTAATCTCAGCTTTACCATCGCGGATGACTTCGCGGATGACTGGAGCGGAGATCATATTACCATCCAGAAAAATCGCTAATTTCTTATTGACATTAGCTTCAGTGATTTGGGCAAACAATTTAACTCCTTCATCATTGAAGGACAGGCCGATCGAAGGACCGATGGAATTTGGATTAAATTGGACCGTCGATTTTTGGAGATACTTACCAGTAAAACCAGAGGAGACGAAATCAGCATCTTCTTGGGCTAAAGCAATCTTTTCGGCGCCAAAACGGCTATTTAGCTGTTCAGTCAATTTGGCAACAGAAGTTGAGGAAGCAGAAATAGTCTGCAAATAATCAGCCACTTCTTTTTTAGCAGAGACGATCGCTTGTTTTTCAGCACCATCCGGTCGCTCGATTTTAAATTCCAGAGAAGGTGTCTCGCTAATCATCTCCTGAGCCTTCTTCACATCGGTCACACCAGGCAACTCGACAATCAGGCGGTGTTTGGCACTAGCCCCAATCCCGACTTGCTCAGCTTGAACAATCGGCTCTCCGACTCCAAAAGCGTTTACTCGCCGCTCAATCACTTCGCGCAGAGCACTCATGGCCTCACCAATCTGGCTAGGGTCAATTTTGGAAGTATCAGCTTCATAGATGAGCTGGCTACCACCAGAGAGGTCGAGTCCCAGACGAAAAGGCCGATAGGCCCAAGATTTAACGTCCGTCTCAGAGACATAGACAAAATAACCGATTAATATACCGCCTATCAGCAAAAGCAAGGCGAGAAAACGTGTTTTAGTATTCATGGTCCGATTATACGGAAAAAACGCTAGAAATCAACCCGGAAGTAGATTTTGGCCTCGCTCTGTGAGCGTCCGTCCGGAGGCGGACAAGGCCAAAATTCACTTCCGGGTCAACCCGCGTAGCGGAGCAGTCGTCGTATGACGGCAACCTGCACACCAATTTAAAATGTAAATATCCTTCCTGTGACAGGCAAACAAAAGAGTGAATATTATCTAAAACCGGCGTGGGATTGACAAAATACTAGAAAGGTGTATAATGGGAGGTGGATTAGGGGTAGTTAACGGCGAGGTTTAGGCTTCGCGCTTGAAAGGAAAACGGTAATGGCGGAAAAGATTACGCAGGTAGTGGCCATCACGCCAGTCTGGAACGAAGACCTGGGAATGATCCAGGCCTTCAAGAACGAAATTGAGGAAGTCCGGAAGGCTCTCAACAGGGGAGGAATCGGCTTTCGGCATTTCTTTCTCAGCGATGGCGCGATCCACCTGCCGGATGACGAGTTCCCGATTCTGGTCCGACACGAGAAAAACCTGGGACTGGCCCAGACCCTGCTCGATGGCTACCAAGCGGTGCTCGCGCTGAGCAAACCGCCGGAAGTGATCGTCAGGCTCGATTGCCAGGAGCACGACCCGAGCAAGATCCTCGAAGTCGTCGAGAACATGGAGCACACGCCGATTGGCGCCGTCTTCATGCCCGTGTATTACTGGGTCAAAGGTGTCGAGCGACCGCCCATGAGGGAGGTCACCCAGAAGATCGCCAAATTCATCGGCGACCTGAGTCCCATCGACAAGGCCGGGGTCCTGGCAACCTACAACCAGGTCTTCCCGATCGGCTATCAGGCCTTTCGTCGGGAAGCCCTTCAGACTCTTCTCCCGCAGTTGCAAGAAGGGGTCAAGATTTGCGAGGAGCTGACCGGCAAGCCGGCCACCTGGGGTCTCGACCTCCTGGCGATACTGCTCGCCGGCAACGACCCATCCCTGATGACGGACTTCATCTGGGGTGGCTGGGCGGAACCGTGGCAGGAAAACCGCGGGGCCGACAAGGTCAACGCCCAAAGGACCAAAGCCGAAGTGATGGTCGAAGTGGCCATCAGACTGGGTTGCAAAACCCAGTAACTCACCAGACTTGTCTCCACGACAAGTTCCCCCGGTAGTCAGCGATGCTGACTACCGGGTTTTTGTTTGAACAAAAAGACTCAACCCATTTTTTTATTGGAGCGCACTGTTTGAAAACCCCGTCTCCGCCAGCTGGCGGATTGCCGTGGGGATAGGACACGCAACCTGTTTTATAAAAATACCCTGTTGAAAAAATAACTAAGCAAGAAACCTATTCCGCCACCAAAAAACAAACCAACGATCACGTCGCTCGGCCAATGGACGCCAGCGATAACCCGAGCCACAGCAATAATTATTGCCACGGTAGATAAAAAGAGACCCCATCTCTTTTGTTTTAAACCAAAAGCCGATCCAGCCAACGCCCCAAACAAAACCGCGTGACCAGAAGGTAGTGAGTCCCACCAGATATCCATGGTAAACAGTGGTTTGTTTTGAAACAGCTCCATAAAAGGCCGTGGACTAAAATAGACATATTTAAAAAGACTAGCCAACCACCAAGTCAAACTGGCGGAGAAAAAAACTAACACACCCTTCACTTTTCCTGACCAGTTTTTTTGCGCTAAAATCCAAATCACTAAAACGACTGCGACCACCCACGGCAAAGTGACTGCACAAAAATAAATCAGTTTGTCCAACCAGACAGATTGGCCCGACAAACCACTGAGCAATAAAAATAATTTTTGATCCACCTCTATATTGTAACAATCAAAAAACTAAAATCAAAAGAGGCGGGCCATTTTCAGGTCCGCCTCACCAAAGTCATTCTGAGCCGATTCAAGAGGTTGGAGTCAGCTTCCTTAGATCACTCAACAGGCGATTGGCATTTCTCAATAAGACCCGACGTCGCTTGACAACTCGCTCGAGAAACTGATTGATCTCGACAAAAATGGCCCTGGGATCGACACATCGAGAGACGAGCTCTTCAGTGGTGATGAACATTCTCTCGATAGTTCTGAGATTGCCACCTTTGTCTAGATAGACATGTAACAACTGCGTACACCGACTGACCGAGGTGGTATAGGCAAGCCAACAAATGGCCTGTTGATCAATCGTCGGATATGAGAGTCGTCCAGCCATCTTCAGCCAGAAAAATACCCCCCGTGTTCTCTCAAGATCACAGCCATAATTGTCACCGTTCTCACGCCACACGAGACCAACACTTGAGGTAATCGGCACGCCAATCTCAGCTCCAAGCCTCGGCAATTCATCGGCCAAAGTCGGCTGACTCAATTCTTTCATGTTAGAATGAAGGCGAGTAATCGCCTCCTTGGCACGACAGACGATATTGTTGTCGAGTTCAGAAGTCATGACAATCTCCTCACCATGAGGGGCGTACCCCTCTATGGATTTTATGCCGAAACCCAATTGTTTCAGCTTTGACAAATATCCAAACTCAAACTAGCATTTTCCTTGAATTTAGCAAATACGCCTTTAAATAAAAGGTGTCAGGCTAAATTTTTTAAATCACATATATTTTATTTCCGAGCCAAGTGTTTTTTAGGGGGTTGATTTTTATGTATAAAAATCACGTCGAAACGAGCACGTTTTCGACGAAAATAAATGAAGAACGCTTCAGGATTTTTCAAGCTTCGAAAAATCCGTACTCTAAAAAATAGCTTGGCGAGGAAATTTTATGTGTGTTAAAAAATTTAGTCCGGAAAAAAATGACAATTAAATCGAAGAGTAATTTAAAAATTTAGCTTAACTTCGCTAGATTTTTGAACAACATCGCCACCACCAATGGTCCGACTCCTCCGGGCACCGGTGTAAACAGTGACGCCTTGTCGGCACAAGCCGGGTCAATGTCACCCGCCAATTTACTAGCTTGTTCGCTCGTGCCAGCATCGACGAGCACCACTCCGTTTCTCACCATATCTGGGGTAATCAAACCTGGCTTCCCCACTCCACTAATTATCACATCCGCCGACAAAGTCAGTTTTTTCAAATCACCAGTAGTCGTGCTGGCCACTTCCACGTCAAAACCTTCCTGGGCTAGCCGAATGGCTACTGGTCGCCCAACAAGCTGTCCCTGCCCCACCACCACGATTTTTTTATTATGTAAATCAATTCCTCCCCGATCCAGAATTTCCATAATCGCTTCCACCACCGGCGAATCGACACTGGCGTCCGCAGTCAGGGCGTCAACGTCTTTGTTGGCCGATACCAAGTTTAGAATCCGGCCAGTATCAATATGTTTAGGCAAGGGTAATTGAATAATCAGGCCCCCAATCTGATCGTTGTCCGCTAATTTTTGGACTTCTTCGACCAAATCTTCTTCGCTGATATCATTCTCATATTCCAAGACCCGCACTTCCACTCCAATCTCTTCACCAAATTTCTTCTTCCGTTCCACAAATTTAATCGAAGCCGGATCTTCTCCCACTAACACCACCGCTAAAACCGCTGACCGGCCGGAAAACTGTTCAGCCAGTTGCTCTTTGATTTCCCCCGCAATTTTTTTACCATCAATAATCATTTATTTTACTTTGATTTCCAAAACTTATCGAAGGCTTATGTTTTTAAAAGACTAGGGAGCGCGACGGCCTGTCTGCACAGGCAAGCGCGATCCGCCAGCTGGCGGAGAGGAATTTTTCAATTCACCCTGTCGAGTAGCGAAGCAAAATTTGTCAAAAAAACTTACTTAATTTCAAAATGGTTGGGCTGGGCCCGAATAACTTTTTTGATTTCTAAATGGTTGGGCTTGCCTGCCTGCCGCAGGCAGGGGTCTGGGTTTAGAAATTAAAAAAGTTAAATGGGTAAATCTGGGTTTTGAAATTAAGAAAGTTTTTGAACAAATTTATTCTACAGGGCAGGAAAAAATATCCGTGCTTTTAAAAACATATGCCGAGTAAGAGTTTTGGAAATCACCTTAATCCACCCCCAAAATTTGTTTCAACTCAGCGATACCATCTTCTAGTTTAACCTCCGGAATCCAGCCCAAAATTTCTCGCGCTTTTGTGTTGTCAGCCAAAGAAGCCTGTGGTTCCAGACGGGCCGGCAAATAAACAATTTCACCACCAACAAATTTAGCCACATCGTTAACCGTAAAATTACGGCCAGCACCAGCATTGATTACTTCACCATGAGGCGTCTCTTTTTCCATGGCCAAAATATTGGCCCTGACAATATCGTGGACCGAGGTAAAGTCTCGAGTTTGATTGCCATCACCAGTAATAGTTAACGGCTGGCCAGCCTTTTTTTGTTTTAAAAATTTAGCGATAACTAGGGCATAATCACCTTCATCGCTCTGGCGCGGACCATAAACATTAAAATAACGTAAACAGACCGTTGGTAAGCCATAAACCTCAGAAAAAACTCGACAATAAAGCTCCCCAATATGTTTTTGCAAGCCATAAGGACTCTTAGGGTTAGCCGGCATTGTCTCGACCAACGGCATGACAGGCTGGTCACCATAAACCGAACTAGAAGCACTGTAAATGACCTTCTTGACCCCCGCCTCTTTGGCCGACACCAAAACTTTCAAGGTACCGACGACATTAGCTTTATTAGTCTCCCTTGGGTATTCGATAGAATATTGGACTCGAGGCAAGGCGGCCAGATGAAAAACATATTCAGCCCCATCAAAAAGCGGTCGGATAGTATCATAATCCGTAATGTCGACTTCGTGAAGAATAGCCTGTGGATTAACATGCTCACGCCGACCACCAGAAAGATTGTCCAAAATATGGACCTCGTAGCCTTTTTCGATTAGTTTATCTGTTAGGTTAGAACCGATAAAACCCGCTCCACCAGTGACAATAACTTTAGTAGCCATATATTCTTTATTTCCCCTTACTTAAAATTAAAATTTTAATTGTTTTTAGAGCAATCGAGATATCCAACCACAAACTACGATTTTTTATGTAATACAAATCATAGGATAATTTATTGCGCGTCTCATTGATATCGACACCGTGATGCGGATGATTTTCCTGATAAACTTGAGCCCAGCCAGACAGACCAGGCTTGACCAAATGACGCACCCCATAAAAAGGAATAGCTTCACTATAATTTTTGACCGCTTCCGGAAATTCCGGCCGGGGCCCAACCAGCGAAACATTACCCCATAAAACATTCCATAATTGGGGAATTTCATCCCATCGAGTTTTGCGTAAAATCGCACCCAGTTTAGTAACTTCATTTTTTTTATCATCACCCCAACGACCCCCATCATTAGCATTGGTCATGGTCCTAAATTTGGACAGACGAGCTACTTTATTATTTTGACCAACTCTTTTTTGGAAACTAAACATCGGGCCTGAATCAAAAAATCTCATCAAGATCCAAACAACAGGATAAATCGGCAAACTGATAATAGCTAAAACAAAAGCAATGGCAAAATCAATCGCCCTCTTAAAAGAATCGTAGATAACTTTGGGGCTATTCGTAACATTTTCCAAAAACCACCGTTCATCGATTAGAGACAATGGCACCCGTTCAAACACTTCTTCATAAAAATCATCAACGGCCAAAAAGCGGACCCCTTTAAAAATTAGCTGGTAGAAATCCTTAACCGAACTCTCATTGCTGTCATAGGGATTGATCACCACCATCGTTACATGGCTTTTAGCCAAATCACTTTTTTCACCCTCCATCACCACTGAATTATATTGAGGGTTATTTTTGATTTCTTCTTTTAATTCAACCACTTCTTGACCCTGACAAGCAAAATAAATCCGCTCCCGTCGTCCTCGTAACAAACTAGTGACCATATAACGCCGCCAAGCAAAAATCAAAACAAACGACCAAAATAAATCAATAAACAGGATCGTTTTTGGCGTCACTCCAAAATAAGGCAGAAAATAAAAGAAGGCGATAGCTAAACCACTATTAATTAACAAGGTGTTGAAAATCGTCTGAGGTAGACGGCGACGAAAAAGCGTGGCCGGCCGGCCATAGAGATCGGCAATAAAAAAGACCAGGAGCCAAGTGGCAAAAATGAATAAAAACGGTACCAGATTTAGAGAAAAAACCTCCCAACTGGGCAATTTAAAAGCACGAGAAAACAGCGTCAGCCACAAAGCGACGACAAAAATTAAAATATCCCCAAAGAGTAGGAGGACCGACCCCTTTTTTGATCCAAATTGCATCGGTAGTCAGATGATACAACAAAATATCTTAAAAATCTAGGCCCAAAAAATCATTAGGAAAAAGTGGAAATCTGAGCGAAAAAGAGTATGATAAAAGCGAAAATCACTATAAAACAAGGCTTCTAATGGCGATTTTCCTAAATTTATGCCCGAAAAGCGAACAAAAATCTTTTATCTGATCACCAAAGGCAATTTAGGCGGGGCCCAGCGCTATGTCTACGAATTGGCCTCTTCCTTACCGACGAGCGACTATGACGTGTCAGTAGTTTTAGGTGACGGCGAAGCTTTGGCCAAAAAATTAGCTGAAAAAAATATCCGAACCATTCGCCTGCCGGAGCTTGGTCGCGATATTAATCTCGGTAGCGATTGGTCAGTTTTTTGGTCGCTCTACCGAATTTTTCGCCGAGAACGGCCAGATGTTATCCATCTTAACAGCTCCAAGATTGGCGGTCTCGGCAGTCTGGCTGGACGTCTCGCCGGTATCAAAAAAATTATCTTTACTGGCCACGGTTGGCCTTTCAATGAAAAACGCCCGTGGTGGCAGAAAAAGATTTTAACCTTTTTCAGTTGGCTGACGATTGTCTTTAGTCACCAAACGATTCTGGTCGCCAAAAGTTTGATGAAGCAAATCGCTACCTGGCCATTAACTACCGGCAAGTTAACAATCATTCACAACGGTATCGACTACATCAATTTTCTGTCCGAACGTGATGCTCGAACTCTGCTCCTACCCAACAAAGCCGACAAATTCTGGATCGGCACCGTGGCCGAATTGCACCCCAACAAAGGCCTCGATATTTTAATCGAAGCTTTTTCTCGTCTGGTCAAAGATATGCTCGGCAATCAAACCGGCTGGTCACTCTATCTGGTCATTATTGGTGAGGGTGAAGAACGGGCACACCTAGAAAAAATCATCAGTGGCAAACGTCTCGACGGCCGGATTATTCTGCTCGGCCAAATCGAAGAGGCCCGCAAATATCTCCGGGCTTTTGATATTTTTGTTTTACCTTCTCGCACCGAGGCTCTCCCCTATGCCCTACTCGAAGCCGGTTCAGCCGGCGTGCCGATTGTCGCCTCCGAAGTCGGTGGCATTCCAGAAATTATCCCCGATGCCGAATATGGTCTGCTGGTGCCATCGGAAAATATTCACGAGTTAGAAAAATCACTCAAATACATGGTCATCAAAGACCACTACCGCGCCCTCGTCAGCCACAAAATCCAAGACTTCATCCGCACCAATTTCTCGATGAAGGAGATGGTGGAGAAGACGATCAAACTCTACCAAAATTAGACCATATTTTTCCCAGGGGGAAGGTTGAACCTTTCCTAGTCTCTTTTAACTTTTTAAAATTGACATCAGTGAAAAACCTCCACGGGTAAGAGGTCCATATTGGTTGCTCCCTTCTGTCCCCTTTTTAAAAAACAAAAAAATAGGCAAGATAATATTTACGAGAGGGACAAAGAGAAGAAGAGTAAACCAACCTGAAGCGTTGATATCATGTAAACGTCTAATCAACAAGCTACAAAAAAGTGGAACAAAAATAATAATAACAAAAATGGAAATGGCAAAAAAACTAGTAAAACTTCCGGACCAAATATCGCCAGCCGAAATACCCTGTAAAATGCCAGGCAAAAAAGACTTAATAACAGGAGCAAAAAAAAGATTAACAAAATAAGCGACCAAATAATACAAAATCATACCAACAAGATAAGTTAACCGATTCATTCTCCCTTTAAACAAATTTGGAATAAACGGGCTAAAGACAATTTCTAGGTGCTAAAAATGCTAATATACGGCCATATTAAAGGTTGGATTAATGCATTTTTCATATGAATTTAAAAAAACGACCGCCAGTGTGTTAAATGTGGGCTTGGTGGAGT
>Ga0208375_1004537_pt1 | contig 10858 bp, 10 predicted proteins | sample RifOxyD1_FD_184038 | JGI IMG/M metagenome (GOLD analysis project Ga0208375, IMG submission 184038) | Soil microbial communities from Rifle, Colorado - Rifle Oxygen_injection D1 (SPAdes) | ecosystem: Environmental > Terrestrial > Deep subsurface > Rock core/Sediment | place: Rifle, Colorado... | reverse complement strand
CTGCATTCTCCTCTTCGGTAAGCGTGAGGTCAGGAATGAGGGATTTTGATTTTATGAGAAGAAGTGTCGCTGCAATCTGTATGAAGTTTGCAGTTTCTTCGACAGGAAATGTCGCCTGTCCGCGCACATGTTGGATGAAGTCTTCAGTGATGTTAGCAAGCGCAAGGTCATTGACTAGAAACTTGCGGGCCTCGATGAGGCCGAGCAAGAGTTCGAACGGTCCCTCATAGGTGCCGGCCTTTACGAAAAACCCAGTTTTTGGAGCTACGGTTTCCATTGTTCTATAAAACGAATAAGGAGTCGTACAGGTGCTCCAGCAGCTCCCTTGGCAAGCTCTTCTCCCGGTGCTGCGGTCATGCGGGGTGCAATGTCGAGATGCGCCCAGGGACATTCGAGTTCTTTCGCGAATTGCCAGAGAAACATGCCGCCGTCAATCGCGCCGCCGTATCGGGCGCTCGCACCAGTCGCTACGTTTGAAAGATCGGCAAAGGTGCCTTTCACACTATCCTCGTATTCGTCCCAAAGAGGAAGGCGCCATGCATAATCTCCTGATGCTTCGCCACTGTGAGAAATTTTTTCAGCAAGCACATCATCTCGCGTAAGGAGGGCGCTCGCATGAAGGCCAAGCGCAGAAAGCGCCGCGCCAGTGAGTGTGGCGATATCGATAACGACCGATGGCTTGAATCGTTTTGCGTACGTAAGCGCATCGGCGAGAATGAGCCGTCCTTCGGCGTCGGTGTTCAATACCTCGATCGTTTTCCCTGAAAGAGATTTCAGAATGTCGCCGGGGCGGTAGGCGTTGTTGCCGGGCATATTTTCTACGGAAGGGATGAGACCCACGACCGAGACTGGAAGCTTGAGTCGGGCCGCAAGAGCGACCGCATGGATGACCGAAGCAGCTCCCGACATGTCCATGTGCATTTCGTAGATACCACTTGAAGATTTGAGGTTGAGTCCACCACTATCAAACGTGACGCCTTTGCCCGCAAGTACGATTGGAGCATTCTTTCCGCCCTTGTATTCAAGAACCGTAAACGTCGGTTCTTCAGTAGAGCCTTTTGCCACTCCCAGAAGCGCTCCCATACCAAGATTCTCCATTTCCTTTTTACCAAGAATCGTGACTTTCACCGGCAAGCCTTTAACAGCATTTTTTGCCGCTTTGGCGAGAGTGGTAGGGGTGATGTCGCTGCCTGGGGTGTTTGCGAGCGTGCGGCATGCATTCACCGCCTTCCCCACTTCTTGTCCTTTGCGTATCGCTTTCTCTATAGATGGGGATGATGCTCCGAAGAGCAGTATTTCTTCTACCTCACGCCACCCATCTTTAGGTTTTGTTTTAAAAAGAGTGAATTCGAAATTTGCCATCTCAAAATTTTCTGCTGCGAGCTGTGAGATGTGTTCCGGCGTCGAACTCTGGAGGTTTCCAAAAAGTTCTGGCGTACGGTCAAACTGCAGCGCAATTTTCTTAGTTTCATTTGCTTTGGCTGCAGTTACAATCGATCGGCAGAGAATGATGAATTTTCGCAGGTTCATTTCTGCGGGCTTGCCCGCGCCTATCTCAAGCATTTCGATGTCGCCCTCTTTGACCAGGCGTTTTACGCCGCGCCCTTTATTGGTGAGACTGATGCGCACGTATTCCTTCGGTGCGTTCTCAATTGATCCCCTTTTGACACTGAGTTTCATCTAATTATGCTTCTGGAGCATCAGAGCTTGAGAGAAGGACGTCGATACGATTGATATCACGTGGGAAGAGTGTCGCCTCTTTCACGTTTGCGAGGTTGAGCATCTTCTGGGTGAGGCGCTCAAGACCCATGCCCCATCCGCCATGCGGCGGCATGCCGTACTTGAAAGCCTGCAGGTAGTATGAGAATTTTTCCGGGTCGAGACCCTTCATTTTTATACCGTCTACGAGATTCTGGTAGTCGTGTCTGCGCTGGCCGCCGGTTGTGATCTCGACTCCGCGGAAGAGTAGGTCAAAGCTGTTCGTGAAGCCCGGATCATTTGGGTCTTCATAGGTGTACATTGGGCGCTTATCGACCGGGTAGTGCGTGATGAATATAAAATCGCTTCCCTTCTCCTTCTTCGCCCATTCGCACAGCCAGCGCTCGTCTTCGGGTTCAAGGTCTGGTTCCGTACGCTTGTCAGCACCAGTCTCTTTGAATATGAGTTCCTGTGCCTCACGCAGCTTCATGGTCGGCACCGTTTCAGGGATTACTGGAAGCTCTGCTCCGACAAGAGCGAATTCTTCGGAGCAGGTGGTACGTAGGTGTTCAATAATGTGCCGCATGAGGCGAGCTTCGAGCGCCATGATGTCGTGGTGGTCCTTGATGAATCCCATTTCGGCATCCATCGAGGTGTATTCATTCAAGTGGCGAGTGGTTGCGTGTTTCTCAGCGCGGAAGACGTTACCAATGGTGTACACGCGCTCAAAAACGCCGACCATGATCTGTTTGTAGAACTGAGGTGAGGTGCCGAGGTGTGCAGTTTTGCCGTAGAAATATGGGACTGAAAATACGTTTGCACCGCCCTCGGCGTCGTCGCCGATAAGTTTTGGCGATTGGAATTCAGTGAATTTCTCGCTATCGAGAAATGTTCGATATGCTTTTACTATTTCAGTCTGGACTTTGAATGTCGCGCGAGCATGTGGTCGACGGAGCGTGATCGGCAGGTTGTCGAGGTAGGTATCGAGATTAAGTTCGGCATCTTTTTCAAACGGCAGCACCTCTGATTGTGCGAGAACCTCGATATCTCGTATTTCAAGTTCAATATCGCCATTCTGTTTACCAGCCTGCACGTTCTTTTCTGGACGCTTGTTTACAATGCCTTCTACGCGGACGACATATTCAACCCGCATTTCTTTGGCCGCATCTATAGCGGGGCTGCCCGGGAGTACGACGCCCTGTACCTTCCCGCTTCGGTCACGGAAATCAAAAAAGACCATTTTCCCCTGATCGCGGCGCACATCTATCCAGCCTGACATGGAGACTGTCTCGCCAATGTGGGTGCCGAGGTCGCCAATAAACGTTCGTTCTTGCATATAGCGTATAAAATAGCACACCCCCGCGATATTTTGGCGGGGGTGCATTTGTAGAACCTTCTTATTCAATAGAAGTGATCTTTCTTGCCGGATTAAAAGTTATATATGGGGATGGATCCACACATACCTATCATCGAGCCCTATTTCCGAGTCAGGCGTTGCTGTGTAGACATCAAGATGGGGTGTTTTCTTGTACTGAGATAAGGCAAAGACGCGAGCCCTTCCGTATGGGTCAAGAAATCTGCTGCACGATATAATACGGAGCAATTCGTTTTCCGGCTGGTTCTCGTATTGATGGCGGAGTTGCGCCCCGAACTCAGTCGGGCAAGGCAGTAATCCCCGTATGACACCTTCCACAAAAATTTCTCCGTAGCACACTCGCCCTTCAAGACCAAGTTGCCGTGCCGATGTTATGACGAGCTTGTCTACTGATTTGTAGCGGGTAAGCGTGAAGTCTTGTCCCGTCATGATTTGCATTGCCGGGGCACTTATGTGGCACCGCTTAGATTTCAGTGCCGCTAGCAATTCGTGCACATCGCTATACATGCCCAATAGCACGGGCCTCCAGATTTCGAATTCCTGATGACCTAAGTAGTGCTTAGCGGCACTCTTCACAGGGCACCTCCTTGCTTTGATAGATATGAACAATGTCTGGCAGCAATACTGCCAGCTTCTCAAGAAAAATCAATGGACTACGCGACGCCGATTGCTGTGCGCACCTGTTCCATTTTTGCCTCGCTCATTGCGCGGGCGGCAGTCTTCCCTTTTGCGAGAATGTCATCCATGATACTCGGATCCTTCTTGAGTTCTTCGTATTTCGCGCGCATAGGGGCCAGGTAGTGGTCGAGGTCTTCGATGAGAAGTTCCTTGAGCACTTTATATTTCCCACGATGTTCTTCATAGAGAGGGTCGAGTTCGTCGGCGCTGCGGACGAGCTTGTGAATCTGGTATACGTTTTCAGGGCGGTCGCCGGAAGAGTCGGTGACGATTCCCATGACGCATGCTGTGAGTTCTTCGTGCGATGCAAAAAGCGGAATGACATTTCCATAGCTCTTGCTCATCTTCTGGCCGTCAGTGCCTGGGACTATGGCGACGTCGGGCATGATGTATGACTCAGGGAGCGTAAATATTTCTGACTTGAATGTGCGGTTGAATTTCTCTGCGGTGTCGCGAGCATATTCTATGTGCTGCTTCTGGTCTTGGCCTACCGGTACGATTTTTGCATCATAGAGCAATATGTCTGCGGCCATAAGCAGCGGATAGTTGAAGGTGCCGACGCTAATCTCTTTATTTTTCGCCTCTGCGTCTTTAAATGCGTGCGCGCGCATGAGGTATGGCATCGTCGTTATGGTGTCGAAGATCCAGCAGAGCTCGGTGTGTGCCGGCACGTCTGATTGTTTGAAAAGAATCACTTCGTTTGGGTCGAGACCGATGGCGAGATACGCCATCACGAGCTCGCGCGTCCGGCGGCGCATCTCCTCTGCGTCCTGCATGGTATTGAGCGCGTGGTAGTCAGCGACAAAAATGAGGCACTGATACTTCCCCGAGCGGAACAGGTCGACCTGCTGGCGCATGGCGCCGAAATAATTGCCGATGTGCAGATCACCGGTCGGCTTTATGCCGGAAATAAGAACGGGCTTCGAATTAAACATGTGAGTACGATACCACAAAAATGAGTAGCCCGACCTTTTCTATCCTAGTGCGTCGGGAAGGATTCGAACCTTCGTAGGACTATGTCCGACAGGTTTACAGCCTGTTGCGATTGACCACTCCGCCACCGACGCAATACGCCTCACTATAGCCGATTTCGATCTTATTTCAAAACCCTTTCCGAGAGTTTCCCCAGTGGGGATTATTGACGTATATAATATTTTACTGTAGAGTGCTCCCCTAGGAATCGATACCGTTCTTTATTATTTATAAGGAAGGAGGTCCAGATGCTCGAAACGTGTGGTGGCCATCAATATCACAGGGTTCCTGGCGTCAGGATGAAGGAGGGTGCCACTATCTTCTGTGTCTACAAGTGTGGATGCTGGAAGGATTCACGGGGTTTCGGGGGGCCGGAGGGTGTCAACCCACAAGGAGAGTGTCCGAATGCTCCAAAAGGAAACAGGCTTCAGCAGCTTTTAGCGCAGCCGCAGGTTCACCTATGAGTGCGTTCGATGGCCAGTTTTGCGGTAATCGCAAGCTGGCCATTTTTTTATTTCAGAACCAAGATGAGTACTCCTCTCTTCCCTTTTCGTACAAGTGCAAAACCGTGTGACAAGTCGCCCGGGAAAATTTTCTGGTCAGGGTTTTCAATAGTTAGTCCGGAGAGTGTAATGCCTTTCCCTTCAATGAGACGTCTGGCTTCAGATTTTGATGATGCGAGTCCGCCGGTAACGAGCGCTTCCGCAAGTGAATAACCGCCATCAAGATCGTTTGCTCCAAGAGTGATTGAGGGCGCTTCTGCCAGGGCTACTGCGAGTGCGTCGCGCGAAAGCTCTGTAAACGGAGTGTCGCCGAAGAGTGCGTCAGTTGTGGCGGCGGCCTGAGCAGTGGCGGCTGGCCCATGTACTATTTCGGTCACAAGTCGAGCGAGCGTTTCCTGCGCTTCTCGGTCTGCAGGATTCTGACGATGCTTTTCCATAAGCGACTCGATTTCGCTAAGCGGGAGAAATGTGTAGGCTTTAAGATATTTTTCAAGCCCTTCATCTGGAAGGTTTATCCAGAACTGATAGAACTGAAACGGAGAAGTCTTTTCTGGATCAAGCCATACGGCATTCCCTTCGCTCTTGCCAAATTTCTTCCCCGAAGCATCGGTTACAAGCGGCATGCCGATAGCAAATACTTGTTTGCCCTCCTTCTTTCGAATAAGGTCGACGCCTGAAAGGATATTGGTCCACTGATCCGACCCGCCGATCTGAAGATCGGCACCATGCTTCTGGTGCAGGGTTAAGTAATCAAAGCCTTGCAGGAGAGAGTACGAAAATTCCGTGTATGAGATGCTTTCATCTGGGGTGTCGAGACGCTTTTTTATGATGTCGCGCTTGATCAGGTCGTTTACGGTGAAGTGTTTTCCTATATCGCGAAGGAATGGGATTAGTTTTGTGCCCATAAGCCAATCGGCATTGTCTACCATCTCAAATGACACGCTTCCGAGCAGTTTCTTCAGCTGTGTCTTGAGTGCGCGAGTATTTGCTGCGACAGCTTCTTCATCGAGCATTGGGCGCTCTCCTTTTTCTTTGGGGTCGCCGATCTGGCCGGTGCCGCCGCCGACAAGGAAAATAAGTTTGTTTCCGGCGTCGCCAAGACGTTTCATGAAAAGCACTAATGCCAAGTGCCCGACGTGGAGAGAGTCTGCTGTAGGATCAGCACCCACATATACCGTGCGTGGTGAAGAAAATATTTCTTCTGGAGTAGCGGAAGATTGCTCGATAAGTCCGCGCGCTTTTAGTTCGTCAGCAAGAGTCATGGGGAGACTATACCACTATCGGGCGAGGAAAAAGAGCCCGATGACAGGAGCAGTGAACCACCAGAAGAAATACGTCTTTGCGGCAAAAAGAATATCCATCGCCGGAGTGAATGTGTAGATAGAAGAGATTGGGAACATATGGTACGCGAGAGCGATAAGGAAGGTCGCCCCGAGGAAAGAAAGAATGAGGAGTCCAAACAGGCCCACATAGAGAAAGTCGGACACTACCACGCGCCGGAGAATGATATAGAACACAATACAGAATGCGGCATAGAGGCCGATATGTGCGAACAGTGCAGTCGTCGCCGGAGCAGTCGGTAGGAGCGACATATAGGGGAACATGGCGTAGAGCGCATACGCGCAATAGAACGAAAGCAGGAGTGCGACAAAGGGACCTCGCCCGACGTAATACGCGAAGACAAAGAAAAGCGAGAGAAGAACTAGGACGATCAAAAAATCACCTAAACCGCCCCATACGGTCATCGCAGTATGCGTTGCAAGTGTGCTTACTTGGGTGACGCCTTCAGTAACGACATTCATCATGGATAGTATACCGCACAGTAGAAATGAAAAAGAAGGAGCTCCGACTGCAGAAGCAGTCGGAGCTGTATAGATGACTTCCTACCATATGCACAATATGTCGAAGGAGGTGTTGAGCTCGCGGAGTTTTGCGACGAACTCTTTGAGTCTGGGGGCGTTCCTTCTATGATCCAATGCTGTTAAAAGATCTGTCACAGTTTTGGCGTCGGGTATTGTCACGCCTGTGGGCCACGCATACGGCCTGAGAGTTTCGCTGGGCGCAAGCAGGACTGAAATCCATCGGGCGAGGTAGCCATCGTGCACCGTTGTTTCGAGGAATTTTTCCCAATATTGTGAGTCGGTGTTGTGTATCTCGACTAGCTGGGTCCATACCTTGTCTTGAACGATAAGCTCATTTACGTTAATGTCCAGGGTTTCAGCCAGGAGATTTTCTACGGCATCGGTGTACCGTGCTCGGATTGGGTCGCGTTGCATACCATGCTCCTTTGAATGAGGTGTGTAGTGTAGGTGTAGCTGATTTTCAGCGGCACCCTTAGGTGGAAAGATACGTCTAGGCAAATCAAACCATATGTTTTAAGAGGTTGCAAATACCACCCAAAGATGAGCTCTAGAGCCCTTCAGACTTCAGTTCTTCTATCGCCTTCTTAGCTTTTGAAGAGAGTTTGTGAGGGAGGGCAACTTCGAGGCGGATGATGAGGTCGCCGCGACCACCTTCGCCAGGAATACCCTTCCCTGCCACGCGGAGAAGCTCTTCGGCGCGCTTCATCGGCGGGATTTTTACTTCGAGCATCTTCCCTTCTAGAGTTTCGACGGGGACCGTGGTGCCAAGTACCGCGTCGGTCATTTTGACTGAAAGATTCATTACTAGGTTTGATCCATCGCGGCGGAAAATCGTATGTGGTTTTACGTGTATCTTCACATACAGGTCGCCAGAAAGACCACCCTTGATTGCTTCGCCCTGTTGCGGGAGGCGTATCATCTCACCATTATCGATGCCGGCGGGAATAGAAATTTTGATTTCTTCTTCTTTGCGATGTACGCCGTGCCCTTTGCATTCGGTGCATTTTTCTTTTGGAATCTTTCCCGTGCCGTCGCAGTTGGTGCAGGCGCGTACGCTGGTAAATTGTCCGAGAATGGAGTTGCGTGTTTCGTGCACACGGCCGCTGCCGTTGCAGGTCTTACAGGTCTCGAGCTCGGTGCCGCTCTTAGCTCCGGAGCCTTTGCATAGACTGCAGGTAGAAACTTTTGCGAGCAGTACGGTGCGTGTGGTGCCGAACACCGCATCTTTAAATGGAATTTCGAGATCGATTGATATGTCGCGACCGCGCGGTGTGCGAGATTGTGCGTTTCGTCCCCCATTGAAAATATCGCCAAAGATATCTCCGAAATCGAATTCTACTCCGCCGCCGCCGAAGCCCTGTTGAAATCCATTGAAATCAAAACCGCCGAATCCTTGGCCGCCTGATTGGCCACCACCTCCTGGGAATGATTGGCCGTAAGCGTCGTACTCGCGGCGCTTCTTATCATCGCTTAATACCGAGTAAGCCTCGGTGATTTCTTTGAATTTTGATTCATCAGTGCCGCCTTTATCAGGGTGATATTTGTGCGCCAACTTTCGGAACGCTTTTTTAATATCGTCCTTGCTCGCCTTCTTGTCGACCCCGAGTACGCTGTAATAGTCTTTTGCCATGTAGTCGATTATACGCCCCAAGCTTTTTGTATGCAAAAAAGAAACAGCGCGATATGTTCGCGCTGTTTCTTTAAAATTCTTTAAAAAATTGCTTACGGTTTTTCTTTGAACTCTGCGTCGGTCGGGCCTGCTGCAGCATCTGGCGGAGGCGTCTGTCCGCCTTCCTGTGCCGGAGGCGTCTGGTTCTTCATCATTGCCTCTCCTATCTTTGAGAGCGTTGAAGAGAGTGCTTCCGTCGCAGACTTTATAGTCCCCGCATCTTCACTGCCACGAGCGGTCCTGAGCGCGTCGATCTTGTCCTGCACTTCCTTTACGACTTCTGCACCCGCTTTCTCACCATTATCCTTTATCGCCTTTTCTGCGGCGTAGACTGCCTGATCAGCGATGTTGCGCACTTCGACGAGCTCTTTGCGCTTCTCATCTTCGGCAGCATGAGCTTCAGCGTCGGTCTTCATTTTCTCAATATCTTCTTTCGAGAGTCCGGTCGATCCTTCAATGCGGATAGACTGCTCTTTCCCGGTTGTTTTCTCCTTTGCCTTTACGGTAAGGATGCCGGATGCGTCGACGTCGAAGGTCACTTCGACTTGTGGCATGCCGCGTGGAGCCGGTGGAATGCCATCGAGCATGAAGCGTCCGAGTGACTTATTGTCTGTGCTCATCGCGCGCTCGCCCTGGGTAATATGGATTTCTACCGACTGCTGATTGTCAGCGGCGGTGGAGAATACTTGCGAGCGGCTTGTCGGAATTGCCGTATTGCGCTCGACGAGCTTGGTGGCGACGCCGCCCATAGTCTCTATAGAAAGAGAGAGTGGAATCACATCCACAAGAAGAATGTCTTTCACGTCGCCCTGAAGAATGCCTGCCTGAATCGCAGCACCGATAGCGACCACCTCGTCAGGGTTCACACTCATGTTTGGCTTCTTGCCGAAGAATTTTTCTACGGATGCTTGAATGGCCGGCATGCGGGTCTGGCCGCCGACGAGAATGACCTCGTGTATTTCGCCGATCTTGAACGGCGATGCTTCCATGGCGCGCTTAGTGATAGCCATCGCACGGTCGACGAACTCGCTCGAAATCTCTTCAAGCTTTGCGCGAGACATCTTGATAAGAAGGTGGCGCGGACCAGAAGCATCTGAGGTGAGGAATGGAATGTTGATCTCCGTTTCCATGGCACTTGAAAGCTCTATCTTTGCTTTCTCAGCGGCCTCATCAAGACGCTGGCGTGCAAGAGCGTCACTGCGTACGTCAATGCCGCTCTCCTTCTTAAATTCATCGGCGAGCCAGTTGATGATCTTCTGGTCGATGTCTTTGCCGCCCAGGTGCGCATCGCCATCGGTCGACTTCACTTCGATAACATCGCCGCCTACTTCAAGCACTGAAATATCGAACGTGCCGCCTCCGAAGTCGAACACCGCGATCTTTTCATCCTTCTTCTTGTTGAATCCGTATGCGAGCGCGGCTGCAGTCGGCTCATTGATGATGCGCTTTACGTCGAGACCCGCGATCTGCCCTGCTGCCTTTGTGGCACTGCGCTGATCGTCGTTGAAGTATGCCGGAACTGTGATAATCGCCTCGGTAATTTTCTCGCCAAGCTTTGCTTCGGCATCGGCCTTCAGTTTGCTCAAGATCATCGCCGATACTTCTTCAGGGCGGTACCACTTGTCTGACATCTTCACTTCAATACCGCCATTGCTTGCTTTACGCATTTCAAACGGGACGACGGCCTTGTCTTTCTGGACAGCAGCTTCATCAAAAGAGTGACCGATAAATCGCTTGATCTGGAAGATCGTATTGAGGGGGTTGGTGACCGACTGACGCTTTGCGAGTGTACCGACAACGCGTTCGCCGGTCTTCCCTGTCGCGACGATAGACGGGGTCGTGCGTGCACCCTCGGCGTTTTCAAGGACGCGCGGCTCGCCGCCTTCGACGATCGCCATTGCGGAGTTCGTTGTGCCCAAATCGATACCAAGGATTTTTGCCATACTTTTTAAAAGTTAGAGGTCTTATTTTACGTGTTTCTACTTGCTAGTAAAGAGCGCTACGCGTACCTTCGCCGGGCGGATAACTGTGTCGCCAATCTTCCATCCCTTTTCCAAAATTGCAGTGATAGTGTCGTCTTGTGCGGAGTCCTCAGTCGCGT
>Ga0208375_1004536_pt1 | contig 10859 bp, 14 predicted proteins | sample RifOxyD1_FD_184038 | JGI IMG/M metagenome (GOLD analysis project Ga0208375, IMG submission 184038) | Soil microbial communities from Rifle, Colorado - Rifle Oxygen_injection D1 (SPAdes) | ecosystem: Environmental > Terrestrial > Deep subsurface > Rock core/Sediment | place: Rifle, Colorado... | reverse complement strand
GATTTTGATCTCGAAACCTTGAAACTTTTTAGTTGGGAACATTGGGCCGTTCGTCTCAGGGTATATGCCGGAATAGATTGTGAGAAATGCCTTGGACATGGGTGGATACGCATAGAAATCGAGCGACCCGGTGGAATACCTGGAAATTACCAAGTTGTCTGCCGCGAATGTAGCGGAAGTGGAATATCTCGAACGTACTTACAAGAAGAATAGACACCCAAATTTGTGCAAGGCGTTGCACAACGTCCAACTGAGAGAATAATCATGCACCTATGACCTAACGAACTTGTACCGCTGGCAGCGGTACTACCATTTATTGGCATTTTTCTTCGACGATTTTTTGTTGCAATTCGTCGGAAAGTTGAAACAATTTATGCTCGCTGGCATCGTCTTCATTATCTGCATTATCGGTCTCGCAGTTGACGATTTTCATTGGTGGCCCGACGTTGGTGGACAACACGACCCCGAAAAAGTTGATAGGCAGCTTAACTTAGAACGATTGAAATCACCAGGGCGATGGCAACGACACGAGTGGAGGTTGTAATAGTTGTGCAAGGCATTGCACAAGTTTCGATCATGTTTCTTCGATTTCCCGAAGTAATCCCCATAAAGCGTCACGAACAATTTTCGAGATTACGATACTGTAGTGGTCATAACCGAGTTGGGCGGCAACTGGCAAATTTTCCACTGTTTTTCCGTTTAGCCGAGCGCCACATTGTTGGTATTGGTCGTGACTGAATACGTAGATGTTGACGGCTTTGGTTACTTCGATTGGAATTTCGATTGTTTCCTCGTTGAGATTAGGATTCAAATCCCACCCCCGAGGTTCATTGGGGTCAATGGTGAACAGGTAGAGTGGAATTTGTCCGATGTGAATTCGAGGAAGAACGCGGCGAATTATGTGAACGGCGCCGAGACTTTTACCGACCAATAATACCGCGCTCGGTGGCGGATAAGTCTTTGACGGCGCGAGTCGAGAATTCAACCATTTAGTCATCTTTCGCGCCGACGACCAAACGACGTGCGACTTCAATTCGAGCAACTCATGTGGAGTTTGTCGATCCGACAATAACTCGGCTACTACCGCGCCCGTGCGCGTGGAAGTTGAGGAAGAAGAATAACCATTCATAACTCCGACGATAAGCATGGCCTCCATAGTAGCACAATCAGGGGCCGGAGTTGTGCAACGGCTTGCACAACTCTGGGCATAATTTAGCCGAGAAGAGAACGGGGTTTCAATGAATTACTACTTGGACCGACCGATGGCTCAACCTGGCGCGAAGAAGTTAGCTGAAGTACACGTAATGTGCCTTCGTTGGGTTCGTGGTAATATTTCTGCCATAATTGCGCTCAGGAGTATTCGGCAAATACTCAAAAGAGGTCCAAAAAATGAAACGCCTACTTAGTTGGTTTTCGAGGTGGTGGTTATCCCGAAGTTTACGAGAAGAATATGAAAATTTACCGACTTCGATTCCGTGGGTCAAAGACTTTGCCAATGAACACAATGAGGTTGGCTTAGATGTTCCCGTTGACGACGATTTACTGAAAGCCCTCGGAGGTCAGATGGCTCAACTTCTCGATCCAACTAACCGGGAGGACGTAATAATTGCCGACTTTGAGATAGCGAGTCTCGGTGTAATACGCTTGACTGTGACATGGCAAGACAAGGATGATTAAATCATGCGAATAATTAAACAAATGAGAAATCGGGGTTTAGATGTCGTCCATATCGAAGAAAGTGCTTTTGTTGTCAAGGAAGATTCGGGTTGGATATGGATATGTCAAACAAAATATCTGGGTGGTAGTTTCGGTGAATTATCTGGTAAGTATCTTTTCTTTTCGACGCGCCAAGACTTATTGATTCAATTAGCCAAAGTCATTTTGGTAGATTACGGATTGAAAATTTCTAAAGTGGTTACCGAAGACGAACGAGTTGGTAATGATTTCGTACTCTGTATTTATGATACCGAGCCCAAATACTTGCGACAACTACGTCGATTTCAAACCGATACAATAAAATATCGAGGATGGAAGAGTGATAGTGCCACACGCGCCGGGACATATTCTGAACAATTTCGGAAATGCCAAGAATTGGAAATAACGTTGGATTCCGATGTATTATATTTTACGAATTCGTAATTCCGAATTGTTGTGCAATGCCTTGCACAACTTTGGGTAAGGAACCAATGCATCGAATTCGAGCCAGTTTGGAAAGAATTGCTAGTGGTAATTGTCTGGGAGAATACTGGTCGAAAAAAGAAGCGGCGAAGGCGTTGAAGATTCTCGACGAAATTGAACGTCGAATAACAACACCGCCTCCAATTTCGTCGATTCGCGTCAATCCCGTCGAGTCGATGCCAGGTGATGAACCCGCGATGGTCATTTCTATCAAGATCGAACCGGCGACGATCATACCGCAAACTTTACCGAAGGAGTTTATCGTGTCATTATTTTGGCACGGAGGCGACGATAAATGAGGTACATCATCTTCATTGGAAGTTTGTTTCTATTGGCTTGTCATCATCCGAATTGCCAACGACCTAACGCGCTTCGTTGCTCGAACAACGAAGTTCAAGTCTGTGGCGCGGACAACGAGTGGCATTTAGCCGTAGATTGTAGTCGCGTCGAGCCAGGAGAATGGCATTGCGAGCCCAACCAATCGACTTGTGTTGTTTCAAGTGTGATTATTGTCAGATAGATGGCGAGGTAATTATCGCCTCTGTCATTTTGAACCACGAGCGACGTATTTTTAATAATCGCTCGGGATTTCCTGTTATTCATCCTTTGGGTGGCTTGCCGACTATCTCCGGTGGTGTCTTAGCTAGGACAAATAAAGGAATGTTAGTCGGCGCGGTTTTTTTCATAATAGACGACGACGAATTTTACGACGGTGGAACGCATGTTCATTCCAAATATCAACGGCGCGGCATCGGAGCGCTTCTTTGGGATAAAGCATTCGAGTGGTTTCGCATACCTAGAATTCTTCTTTGTGCTAATTCGGATCGAGGGTATACCCTAGCGTTATCTTTACAAGCTCGCTATCCCGAAAAAATCTCGATAGATAACTACGGCGCGAGGAAATTGCGGGATTTGCGGCGAGGAGGACAGAATGTTCATTCCGGCGTGGTGCGCTCCCGAAAATGTCGTTTGGACCAGTGAACTAGAAACGCAACTTTGGAATTACTTATGCGCTAAGTACGATGCCGTCATTGTCGATAAGGCTGACGGCCATTTTATGGAAATGGCAGCGTGGTTCTTAGATACCGCTGGAATTCTGAAGAAGCGAGAATTTCTCGAACGGTATGCAACGACCATTGGCAGAAAAATTTATTTACCATTTAAGCAAGGCGAAATTTCTGTTTGTAGTTCGATTTCGCTAGCCGTGCATGAAATCACGCACGTTGTTCAATTTAATACGTATGATGTCGAGTTTCTTTACAAATATCTTTTTGACCCCATGGCTCGGGCACTTTACGAAGCCGAGGCGATGAAACCCGAGTTGGAAATATTCGTTTGGGCCAATCGCTGTCCGGTTCCGAACGCATTTTGTGACAGACTGGCGGGGAACTTACACAATTATAATTGTAATCAGGCGCAAATTGAAACGGTTGCTATTATTTTGAAATCAGCGGCGGCGGTTGTTAATCAAGGTGGGCTTCTTGGTGGCGTAGGCACCAAGGCTGTTCATTTCCTCAATGGGATTTTACAGCATAATTGATAACAGATGAACGCGGATTGTTTAATCGTTGGAGGTGGTAATGCTTTTGGATGCGAAAACTATTCTCACAATGCTCGAATTGATTCGTCTTCGTCAAGAAACGGCCGAAGAATATGCTCGTGAGTTCGATCTAGCTTCGCTCGACGAGCGAGATGTTTCTAAACAGTTTGAAGATGACGCCGAAATAGAGCAATGTGTTCCGAACGCTCATATTATTACCGCCGAGATGTTCGAGTCCATTGCCCGATGGCTTCGACACCCGGAGAATCACGTACAGGAGAATTCATGAAGCCGCTGGCTCAATCTTTGATCGAAGAAGATCAGCGAAATTTCCGCGAGACGACATTAATCGTGATTTCTTTGGCTATTGCCGATGTTTATCCAACCAATGATATTTTGACCAAACTTGAAATTTGTGCCAATCGTCCAACGAATATCGCCTTCGATCTCGATGCGCTTTACATTGATTTATGTTTCGATCATTGCCAGAAACCGACTCGATCTCGAATACCATGGACGGCGATTATCCAAGTCAATCGACGAAAAACGGTCGCTAACGTAGCTCTTTCTATCGTCATTCCAGAAGATAATATAATCGACGCGGAACCAATTATCGAACGCCTCGAAGAACTCGTTGTTCCATTAATTGTCGAAATAAACATTGATTTGGCGGAGAGTGCCAAATTGATTGAAGACGATGTTTATCGAGGGCGTCCTCGATTAACTTTGGTCAAAGGTGGAGACGCATAGGAGAGTGAGATGCCATTTATTGTTTTTGAAGGCATTGACGGTTCAGGAAAAACGGCTTGTTCTCTTTTACTCACAGACCGTTTGCGCCAACAACAAATCTCGACGGCTTGGACGTGCGAACCATCGGACAGACTAATCGGGTCGTTAATTCGTAATATTCTCCGTGACGGAAAATTCGACAAGGTTGACCGGAGCAACCGGACGATGGCGCTTCTCTTTTCCGTAGATCGAAGCGACCATTTGGCCCAATTCGTCGAGCCAGCCCTACAACGCGGCAAAGTCGTCATTTGTGATAGGTACGTTCTTTCGACGAGTGTCTACCAGGAATACGAGTACACGGTAGCGGATTGGCGCGAGCCGGATATTACGTTTCTTCTCGACGTGGATATAGACAAGGCCATTATTCGTATTTTAGAACGTGGTGCTTGTCTTGAGGTTTACGAAACCAAAGAACGTTTGCAGAAAGCTCGACAGAAATATATCGAATTGGCTCTCGGCTTGAACGCTCTCGCGCTTTATTCCGACCGGCGGACGAAACCAATCGTTGTCGTTGACACCACGGATAAATCTATTTCCGAAGTCGTCGAGTTTTGTTTTTCGTATCTCGTACAACATAAAGTTGTGCAAGGCGTTGCACAACTTACATCTAATGAAGGAGTGTGAAGACCATGTGTGATGTAGATATTCACAACCGACGCTTTATCCTTCATTCGCGTCAATATCATGGCGATCTTCCTTTACGGAACGCCGAAGGAGAAATTATTACGTATGGAGCGATTGGGCGAATCGGCATTGGTAACTGCTATTTGCAAGCATACGCGAAATGGCCGGACGAACGCCGGCCCGAAGTTTTGAAAGTGGGAGAATGTATTCAGGACGTCGAATACCGACTTTCCGGCGAACGAGGCGTTTACGATATCTATCGTGTTCGCTAAAAAGGAAATGTGAACATGGGAAAACTTATGGATGTCGATGCAAGGCTCAAGAGTACCGAGTTTTGTCTTTCACAGAAATGCCACACTTGTCGAAAACGACAAGCCGTAAAATATATTCCGGCTAAGAGCGTTAACGTGATCCCGGCTTTGTTATTTGCCCAAGCGAGTCCGTTGGCGGTATTGATGACCAAGGTTTCGACTCCTTTGGTTGAAGGGGCTGAACCAGAAGATGTGTTTGTTTTCTTTCATTGCCAAGATTCTCCGTGCCTTCTAGCGATTCTACACGAGATGGTGTCCATGAATTACATCATGGATTTGAAAAAGGACTTTGAGCAGCAACAAATTGCCACGAGTATTCGCCGAAATAAATACTCCAAACGCAAAGCCCAGCGAGAACGCGGCAAGAAGCGAGAACTCGGTGAGAAGTGAGTAGGGAATTCTAATGGCGGGAATATCCTGTCCGAAATGCGAAAACGAAGAAACTTTGTGTGACGACTGTCGGAAGAAAGTTCACGAATTATGGCACGCTACCGGGCAAGGCCACGTTTGGCGTGATTATTGTTCGCCGACGTGCCCGGGATGGAAACCGAAACCGAAGAGAGTTAGGACGTCAAAGGGGAAGAAAAAGTAATGAATTTTAATGCTCTATATAACAATCAAATAATTCAAGGAGATTGTCGGAAAACAATCAAACGAATCACTCCGAATTCTGTCGATCTGATCATTTTAGATCCTCCGTACAATACGACCAAAGAACAATGGGATAAGCACGATATCATTGACGTCGTGTTTTCTATCAACTTACTCCGAATTGCGAAGCCGTCGTGTTCGCTTTACGTTTGGTGCGGAATAGGAGAGAAGTCGCAGAGTTTGATACGCTGGTTCAATGTTTTCAATAATCATTGGATTTTCAAAGATCTCGTGACGTGGAAGAAACAGCGCGGAATAGGCATGAGAAAAGGATGGCTGTATACCCGCGAAGAATGTATGTGGTTTGTCAAAGATAATAAGCAGTTTGTCTGGAATAAAGAACATCAATATACGGATGAACGGCGAGTTTACACGCCAAATCCGGCCGCGTGTCATTCCGAGTTCAAGCGAATTACGAATGTATGGACGGATATCAACGAATCGACTTTACAAGGTGCAATGGGCCAGGTGGAATTCAAAGGACATTTCACACCGAAGCCGGAGCGGGCCATAGAACGTATCGTCCTCGCCCATACGAAAGAAGGCGATCTAGTCTTCGATCCATTCATGGGTTCTGGAACGACCGGCGTTGTTTGTAAACGAACGGGAAGAAATTTCCTCGGGATAGAGATTGACGAAGCGTATTGTGAAATGGCCACGAAACGAATTGAAGCTGTAGGAGAAGAATAGTCATGCCATATTTAGTGGAACCAAGTTACGAAATTCGTTCTTGTCCTACACTCGAAGACATTCGACGGATTTTCGAGCCCGTTTGTCGTATTTGTTACAAGAGCGAAGGCAAGGTTGCGCCTGGTAGTGATCTCAGGTTGTTGAAACATATTATCACCTGCGGACATTTGGCCATGGCTGAGTTTGTTGGTGATCTCGTGGTTACGTTCGTGAGTAATCGAGGGTTTACCCACGAAATTGTTAGGCACCGCCTTTGTTCTTTTGCCCAGGAATGTATTTCGGGTAATACAAAGGTAACCAAAAAATATACGATTAAACAGTTATTTGATCATAGTAATACCCCGTATGGAAAAACACATAACAAAACACTAAGGCTTAAAAGTTGTAACGAATCTGGAGAAATAATTCCAAATAGTATGACCAACATTTGGTACAAAGGAGAAGCCGAAGTTTTTCATGTTAGAACCGCGTTAGGATATGAGATTGACGCTACAATCAATCATAGGTTTATGAATCCAGATCATTCGTTTTCCTTGTTAGGAGACTTGACTGTAGGGTCGTCAATTATGGTGAATGGACGACCTACTTTACTGATCAACGACAAGGACGCTGGGTGGCATTTAGGGATGATAGCTCATCCCGATGTTATTGTGTCCATAGAACGGAAAGGATTAGATAGCGTGTACGATATAGAGATGAGCAATCCATATCATAATTATATCGCCAACGGATTTGTTGTTCATAATAGCACCCGTTATTGTAATTACTCACATGATCGCTTCGATTCACATATTGCCGTCGTGCCAATTCCAGACGATTGGTTGAAACTTGACGACCCGGTGCAAATTCTCGAAGCCCAACAAATATTTGAGATTGCCTTCAATCAAGCCGAAGCTAATTACCTAGAATTGGTTCGTATGGGAGTACCGGCCGAGATTGCCCGCGATGTGCTCCCTATCGGTCTCAAAGCCGAGATTAGTGTCAAGGCCAATGTGACCGAATGGCGCCACATTTTCAAATTGCGTTGTTCAAAACGCGCTCACCCACGTATGCGCCAACTCATGCTCCCGCTTTTAAAGGAAGTAAATGAACGGCTTCCGATTGTGTTCGCCGATCTCGCCGCCGAGTTTTGTCAGTAATAAAGTTGTGCAAGGCGTTGCACAACTTTCAATCCTTCTTGCTTGCGTTTTCAAAAGACGATAAACTCTCTCTTGTCGTGGTACAATATAACGGCAGGAGATAAAGAAGATGGAAACTGCGAGCATTACCCTTCTCGACGATCATTTTCGTGGAGGGATGAATCTCAACGGTGGGGCGCGTTCGCCAAAGGCGGCGTATACGCTTCAAGAAATCTTGCATGCGACGTTCAACGACATCGGCGCGTTGAACGACGTCACTTTGACTCCATTCTTGGAGACTCTACTTTCGGCTTATCAACTTATCGACGGCGCGTCGGGTGGCATCGCTCCTGCCATGATTCTCTCGATCACGGGCCTGCCGACCGCGGCTGATACTTTCACCATCGACGACGGCGCGAGTGGTGCGGAGACTTACACGTTCGTCGCGGGAGCGCCAGGGGCATTCGAGATTCAGATCGGCGGAACCGTGGCTGCCACCATGGCCAACATGGTTACCTCGATCATGGCGAATTCGGTTCGCTGGAACGCTTACACGGCAACCAGTTTGGATCGGTTCTTTGCCTCGGCTTACACCACGCAGGTTCTCCTGAGTCGCAAAGCGGCGACCGCGACTGGCACCGACCGCGTTTACGCGACTCTCACTGGAGTCGGCACCATTCAGATCGTCGAGTTTGTCACCGAGGGCGAGAACAGTTACGAATTCTCGGCGGCGACCGAGGGAGCCATTCCGGTTTCTGACCCTGGCGTCGGGCACTTCGGCTTCGGCCGGCTTTATGCGAGTCTTCGGGCCGGCGAGGTTCACGCCGTTCTCGATTCGACCACGGTTTTCGCGTGGTATTGGGAAGATGATTCGCAGGCGTGGAAGCGGTTCGGTTTCCTCGGTTATACCCAGGCCGAGTTGAACTCGATTACCGGCGGGTCCGAAGGCGCGAGTCTGATTGGGACTGATTCCAAGACGAACCTCGGAGCTTCGACGACCGTCGAAGCGGCGATGACCAACCTCGACACCAAGAATCCTCCAGCTCGTTCGAGTCAGGCCGGTACGCCGAATGCTGGACCAGGAACGGCTGGCGCGATTGGTGATATCGACGTCGATACGACCGCCGACGTTTTCTACTTCAACCCGGACGCCGGAGCCACGACCTGGATCGCGCTTGCCAGTCAAGCGTGGGTTACCGCATTGGTTCACGCGGGCGTAGCCTGGCGCGAGACGCTTCTGTCGGCCAACCAACTGGTCGATGGCGCGGCCGGCGGTATCGCTCCGGCGATGCTCTTGGCGTTTACCGGCCAACCCGACCCGACCAATACGTTGACCATCGACGACGGGCTTGGTGGTGCCGAGGTGTATACCGCCGTGGCCGGCGCTCCTGCCGCGTTCGAGTTTCAGATTGGTGGAACCGTCAACGACACCATGACCAACCTCGCCGCGTCCATCATGGCAAACTCGGTTCTCTGGAACGGCTATTCGACGGTCGGGTTGGATCGTTTCTTCGCCTCGCTCCCGACTTCCCAGGTCATGATCTCTCGCAAATTGGCGGCTGCTTCCGCCGATGACCGCGTTTACGCCACCTTGACCGGGGCTGGAGCAATCCAAGTTGTCGATTTCGTGACCGCCGCTCAGGACGATTACGACTTCGACGCGGCTACCGAGGCGGCTATCGACGCTGCTGATCCGGGAACTGGCCAATTCGGGGTTGGGCGGGTCCTTGCCAGCCTAAAGGGCGGCGAGACGCACAACGTCCTCGAATCGGCCACTGTGACCGGTTACACCTGGGAAGACGACGCTCAAGCCTGGCGGCGGTCCATGGTCCTCGGCTACAGCCAAGCCGAATTGAATTCGATCACTGGTGGTTCGGAAGGTGCCAGCCTAATCGGGACCGATGCGAAGGCAAACCTCGGGGCATCTACCGATGTCGAAGCCTGTTTGACCGACCTCGACACCAAGAACCCCCCGGCGAGGGTAAGCCAGGCTGGTACACCGAATGCTGGACCAGGAACGGCTGGGGCCATCGGCGACGTCGATGTCGATACGACTGCCGACGTTTTCTATTTCAACCCGGATGGCGGCGCGACATCTTGGATCGCGTTGGCTAGCCAGGATTGGACGACCGCGTTGGTTCGCTCGGGTATTGCCTGGCGCGAAACGCTCTTGTCGTCCAGCCAACTGATCGACGGTGTGGCTGGCGGTGTGTCGCCAGCGATGCTCGTGGCAATCACCGGTCAACCCGACCCGGCCAATACCTTCACCATTGACGACGGGCTTGGTGGTGCCGAGATTTATACGGCTGTCGCGGGCGCTCCCGGTGCCTGGCAGTTCCAGATTGGTGGCACTGTCAACGATACGATGACCAACTTGGCGGCGGCGATTACGTCCAGTTCGGCGATTTGGAAGGGAGAAAGCACTACCGGTCTCGATGCTTTCTTTGCTTCAGTGCCGGCCGTTCAAGTTCTCATCGCCCGAATTGTTCCGGCGACTTCTTGTGACGACCGAGTTTATGCGACTCTGACCGGCGCCGGTGCCATGCAAGTCGTCGATTTCGTGACTATCGGCGAAGACGATTACGATTTCGATGCGGCTACCGAGGCGGCTATCGACGCTGCCGATCCGGGCACCGGGCAGTTCGGTATGGGGCGGCTAATTGGCGATTTGTCGGCTGGCGAGACTCACAACGTCCTCGAATCGGCAACTATTCTCGGTTGCACCTGGGAAGATGATGCCCAAGCCTGGCGACGGTCGCTTGTTCTTGGATACAGCCAAGCCGAGTTGAATTCAACCGCCGGTGGTTCCGAAGGCGCGAGTCTGGTCGGAACGGACGCGAAAGCCAACCTCGGTGCTTCTACCGATGTCGAAGGGTGTCTCGCCGATCTCGATACCAAGAATCCCCCGACTCGTTCGAGCCAGGCGTCGAGCCCGGTTGGCGCTGTTGTACCGGCGGG
>Ga0208375_1004535_pt1 | contig 10862 bp, 10 predicted proteins | sample RifOxyD1_FD_184038 | JGI IMG/M metagenome (GOLD analysis project Ga0208375, IMG submission 184038) | Soil microbial communities from Rifle, Colorado - Rifle Oxygen_injection D1 (SPAdes) | ecosystem: Environmental > Terrestrial > Deep subsurface > Rock core/Sediment | place: Rifle, Colorado... | reverse complement strand
GTATAGGTTGTACGCCGAGAAAAAGAGAGCGACAACACCGACCACAATGACGAGCGGCTTCTGCAGATTCGCAGGAGCCCAGAAGGCGGCGAGCAGTGCAACCACACCGAGCACCAAGTGCGCCCAGTTTTCGTACACATCAAAGTACCATGCCGAACCAAATACACTTTGGTCCGTTGGGCCGATAAGGCCGACCCAACCAAGCACCGCGACCAAGACGAGGATGATACCTCCCCAGGTCAGAAATTGCTTAGGATTCATAATGTTGGTAATAACTTAACTAATAATAAAGTAATAGAACAAGTATAGTACTCCATATTTTTTTCGCAACTGGCTCTAACATCTGATGTTGATAAAGGATTAAACCAAGATCTTGATCCTCCTAAAGTTCCTGCCCGTAAGGCTGGAGATTGAAATCGGCACCTCGTTAAATTTTGCGGTTTCGAGTTGACTGGGTGAAAGGACATACTCCCGGAAGCGGTCGGCTTCCGGTTTGAGCGCACCCACGCCAACCCAAAACTTGGCAACCGAGGTCTTGGTTGTGCCGATTGAGACACATTTATCGCCCCGTAACCTCATACAAAAAGCAAAAATGGTATCTTTTGCATAATAGTACGGGCGTCTTAAGCTGACCATACGGTAAGCCTGATGCATAAATTCTACCCGCTCTCTCCAAAACGGATCGTCCGCTTGGCTGGGCCGAAGTTTAACATTGAGTTCTACGCTGCGACGCGCTTCTTCATCAATACTGGCTGTCTCACCAAATTCTTCTCTTCTCTTTACTATTTTCTTCGTGAGTTCTGCTTCAAAATCTTCAATGGTGGGATAAAGAGAAGAGACCGAAGTCAGTGTGAACTTAAGATTCGAAGGGATATATTTTACTAGAAAATCGACTACTGCACGGAAACTTCGCATGTACGTCTCTGTATCACACTTGGGAATGTTGTTTAAACGCTCAATGATAACGTCGTCTGAAATAAAATCGAAATGAACACCGGGCTTGTACACCTTTGCAATGGGCATAAGCCATCGGGAGTTATGCATAAGAGTAAAGAGCTCTGCCCAATCGGGCTCCGGTGTTTCAGCCAAACGCCATAGTTTGTAAGCGCCGAATGGAAAAATAAATTTGATCGGTGTGTTGTTTGCAACCGCAGTATCAATAACACCGCGGATATGGGTTATATATTCCGGTGCAACGCTAAACTTGCGAAACTTCTTCGACATAATAGTCTGAAAGATAAACTCCTTCAGATCGTCCGGCGCTGTAATCTCAGGAGTATCTTTCAGCGATTGGAGTCGTGACGTAATATATTCCTGGGGTGTTACCATAGAGAGATGTGGGCAAGAGTTGAACTTGCGTCTCTTGTCTTGCGGACAAGCGCCTGACCACTTGGCTACCACATCGGGGCCATAGTAGCATCTGTAAACTTAGAAATCTAGCAGAAAATAGTGCCGACTCGTTCTTCTGCGCCCAGGTCCTCAATACGTTTTTTGAGGTAAGCTTTGTCTGGGTTATAAATCTCGAGAAGGTTCTGGATATCTTCTACGTCATGTTTGTCCACATCAGCCCCGCGCTGGAGCAACGCTTTGATGATGAGCGCATCCTCGGGCGGCATGAGCCATAAGGGCCCGATTGATGATTCTACTTTTGCTCGTTTCGCGAACACATCGTCACCCATACTCAAGTTATACGTTTTCTTTGCCACAGAAATTCTAAGGTGACTCGTGAGTTGCATTTCGTGTTCACCGAATGGGTTCGAGTTCCGTACACGCTCAAGCGGTGAAACGTATTCAAACGAAGTTACGTCGAACAGTTTATCGGCGAGGTCGTGTTGCTCGTCACGCAAGAATAGATCAACATCATTGGGCATCCGTTTGTTGCCATAAAACCAAAGGCATCCACTACCCGCAATCATCCAGTCAAGATTGTGCGAGCTAAGGACGTGAAGCACCCCGGCCAGTTTCAGAAAATGGCTAATGAATTCTTCGGGACTTTTCATACGATTGTGGACCCAGCGAGAATCGGACTCGCGCCTCAGCAATGCGAATGCTGCGTAATACCACTTTACTATGGGCCCTTGCGAACGCACACTATACCGTGAAACTTACCTTAAATCAACGGACGCTCGGAAGAAACTTCTTTTTGCGCAAAAGTTTGTGGTACGCAATGGCAAAGCGATGGGACTCTGCATTGGCGAGCAGTATTGCGTCCGATTTGCCCAAAACATTTTTCTTTTCTCCCAAGATTTCGCGGGGCTTATGCCGCTCGTCTTTGACGACACTCACCACAGGGATGTTAAAACCTTTTTCTTTGAGTACACTTTCAGCGGCGCTCTTTTGTGCATTACCGCCATCGGTTACAATAAGATTTGGCAATATCCACTCGGTGTGCCCGAGACGCCGCGCCAACACCTCCTTTAAATTAGCAATATCATTAACGCTCCCCTCCGCTAGTTTTCTTATTTTAAACTTCCTGTAACCAGATTTGTAAGTCAGGCCATTTTGTACCACCACCATTACGCCCACACTATTTTTTCCTGATAAGTGCGCGATATCATACGCTTCAATTCTAAAATCGGAGCTCGGAGATCGGAGCTCGGAGATCGGGGATTCTTCTTTAATCAATGCCATATCATGAATGTGCTGGAGGGCAAATATCTGCCGCTTGCGCTCTCCTGCCTTTTCAAAATCCTGCACTTTCACATAGTCATGCATCTCGCGTTCAAGAAGCGTTATGATCCTTTGCTTCTTCCCTTCAAAAAACAGTTTGATGTTGCGTATTGTTTTTTTGTATTCGGCACGCGACACTTTGCCGATACATGTTCCGGGGCATACGCCCAATTCGTAATCAAAACATGGGCGCAATGCCTTAGAGGTTCGACCTCGAACTCCAAGAGGTCGAACCTCGGGCGCAGAAATTCCCCCCTCCTTGGGAGAGGGGTCAGGGGTGAGGCTGTGTGTATTAAAGGGAAATAGCTTCCGTATCAAATCGTACGCAGCACGTAAACTTTGTGCACCGGGGAACGGCCCATAGGTTCCCGCCCCGCGCGTAAAGAGCACCCGCGGGAATCGCTCATCGGTAATCGTCACAAATAAAAAGCTCTTATCATCTTTATCCTTGGTATTGTACGGCGGCTGCAACTTCTTAATAAGCTGTGCCTCGAGGATAAGCGCCTCAAGCACAGAATCAGTTTGAGTAAAGGCAATAGTTGTCGCCTCAGCAACCATGTTTACGATATGGGTACCCCGCGTGCTTGAGAGGTCGAGAGAAAAGTAGCTCCGTGTCCGTGAACGGAGCGACGTCGCCTTACCTACATATAAAACCTCCTTCCCGTGCTTGAAAAGGTACACTCCCGGCTCCCCGGGCAGATTCAGTTGTACTAATTCTTGCAATGTCACAACGGGTTAGTATACCATACATTTTTGATGCCGAATTGCAGGACTGGAGGCGACGATGAACCTGCATAGAGCGGCGGACGAAGGCCTCACCGCATGCCTCGAATGTCTGGCAGGCGTGGGTGTCGAGGCAGAGGAAGCAATCCGTCGATTGCTGAGCCCTGGCGAAGACTTCCTTGCCTTGTTTGCGATCGTTCAGGGCCTGAACGCCATGTACGAGTCTCTTGGCACAAAGCCGAGTGATTCTCGGGAAGAGTTTATCCCGTACATGGCCTATATGGCCACGATCGCCGAGGCACACCTCAAAGCCTTCACCGCCCCCAATTAGCGCCTGTCGTGATTGACTCACCGGGCGCTTTTGTTTCCGTAAAAATCATTGACTGTCACACTAATTGCCGTATCATAGAATGGTTACAGCACAAGGAAGGAGGTGAAGAATGTCCAGGCCTATCAGCACCGAGCAAATTCTCATGGTCGCCAAGAAACTTGGAATGTCTCACGATCGCTTCAAGCGACGAGAAGACATTTCGAGCCCGATTTTTGCGGAATGGTGTAAGCAGGTGTATGCCACACTCATCCGCAGCCCCGACGACATTTGGGTGACCATCGAGGAAGTTAAGGCCGCACTCGACCCAACGACTTCGTGAGATCACCCATCTTTCCCATCTCCCAGGCCCCGTTCCTAAGACGCTTTGCGCAGAACGGGGCCTGCGCATTTTTATTTCTTCAAATGTTTCTTCAGGTACTTTCCCGTTTCGGACTTTGGATTATGAGCGATATCTTCCGGTGTGCCCGTTGCCACAATATGGCCACCCTTGATACCACCCTCGGGGCCGAGATCAATGACCCAGTCTGCGGTTTTGATTACGTCCAAGTTATGCTCTATCACCACAACGGTATTGCCTCTGTCCACTAATCTGTTTAACACCTTCAAAAGATTTTCGATATCGGCAAAGTGGAGCCCTGTTGTCGGCTCATCAAGTAGGTATAACGTCTTCGTAGTATCACGCTTGCCGAGTTCTGCTGCAAGCTTCACACGCTGCGCCTCGCCTCCCGAGAGGGTTGTCGCTGGTTGGCCCAGCTCGAGGTAGCCGAGGCCCACATCGTTCAGGATTTTTAACTTATCATGCAACCAGGGGATGTCTTCGAAGAAGCGTTCCGCCTCCTCGATCGTCATCCTGAGTATCTGATAAATATTTTTCTTTTTGTACTCTACTTCCAGGGTCTCTCGATCAAAGCGCTTGCCGCGACAGACGTCACACTCGACATATACGGTCGGCAAGAAGTGCATCTCGATCGCGATAAGCCCATGTCCCTCGCAATTTTCACAGCGGCCGCCGGGTACATTAAAGCTAAAGCGTCCCGGCTTGTACCCGCGTGCACGGGCGTCCTCGGTCGAGGCAAACATGTCGCGGATAAACGTCCAGGCGCCCACATAGGTCGCCGGGTTCGAGCGCGGCGTTCTCCCAATCGCCGCTTGATCTATGGTAATGACACGGTCAACATATTCTGCACCCAAGAGCTCATGACATACTTTAAGAGCCGGTTTTGATTTATCAAAACCGAGCTCTCCGACCGAAGCGTCGGAGTTTTTCGCTGCGGTGTGATACGGATCTTTACTCCGCATCATTTTATAGAGCACATCATATACCAGGCTACTTTTGCCGGAACCCGACACACCAGTTACCGCCGTAATGCGTCTGAGTGGTATGTCGACGTTGACGTTTTTTAAATTATTCGCCTTGGCACCACGGACCTTTAGATACGCGTGGCCCTGTTTGATATCACGCCGTTTGGGCACCTCGATCTGCATCTGGCCGCGCAAATATTTAAGCGTGGGTGATGTCTGCTTTTTGTCATCGATAAGCTCGGGCATCGGTCCCTCGGCAACAATGCGGCCACCGTGGATACCTGCCGCTGGGCCGAAGTCGACCAAGTGGTCAGAGGCCCAAATGGTGTCCTCGTCATGTTCTACAACAATAATCGTGTTTCCAAGGTCCCGCAGGTCATGCAGAGTCTTGATAAGCTTGGCATTGTCACGTTGGTGCAAACCTATCGTCGGCTCATCGAGCACATATAAAGTACCGGTAAGTCGTGAGCCCACTTGTGAGGCGAGGCGAATGCGTTGCGCTTCCCCACCGGATAGTGTGCCCGACTTACGATCGAGGGTGAGATACTCGAGTCCCACGTCGATCATAAACTTAAGTCTATTTTTTATTTCTTTAATCGGCACTTCCGTAATTTGTGTACTCTTCACATTCGAGAAGAACTTGTTCGCCTCCTCGATAGACATCTGGGTTACACTCACGATATTCTTTTCGTGCACCAGAACATTACATGCTTCAACACGAAGTCTTTGACCCTTGCACTTTTCGCACGGCTCGTCACTCCATACATCTTTGGTCCCCAACCCATGACACACATCACAAGCACCGTACGGACTATTGAATGAGAATAATCTCGGTTCGATTTCTGGAAAGGTAAAGTTGTCTTCGGGGCACGTGAATTTAGACGACAACAAGAGTTCTGTTTTGCCTGCAACAATGTTCACTAATTCATTACCGTATTTAAGTGCAGACTCAACCGCTTCGGAAAGCCGTAGTCTATTTTCTTTGTTACTGAAGTCGCTCATCGTCGGGATCTCATCAACCACAAGCTCTATCGTATGTGCTTTGTAGCGCGACAAACTAATTCTTTCTTTGAGCGAATGCCATTCACCGTCAACACGCACTTCGCGAAATCCTGCGTTTAGAAAATCATAGAGCATCTGGTAATACTCACCTTTGCGGCCGCGTACCGCAGGGGCAAGAATTTTAATGGAGTCTTTCGAGTCAGAAACAAGCTGTTTGAGGGTTTTCGACGCCTTGCTTCCGGGTTCAGTTTTGAGAAGCGAGGCGTCTGGATTCGCGAATTCAATAATCGCATCAACAATCTCCTCATTCGTCAGTTTCTTGATCTCGCGGCCGCAGGTCGGGCAGTACGGTGTACCGGCACGGGCAAAGAGCACACGCAGGTAATCATAAATTTCTGTTGTCGTTGCGACGGTCGAGCGTGGGTTGTGCGAATGACTTTTCTGATCGATCGAGATGGAAGGTGAAAGCCCCTCGATCTCGTCCACGTCCGGCTTGTCGAGCTTACCCAAAAATTGACGCGCGTAGGCAGACAGGGATTCTATATACCGACGTTGCCCCTCGGCAAAAATGGTGTCAAAAGCCAGAGAAGACTTCCCCGAGCCCGACATACCGGTAAATACCGTCATTTTACCGCGCGGTATCTCCAAGTTTACGTTCTTGAGGTTATGTTCTCGAGCGCCTTTTATAATGATCTTATTCTGAGACATAGGGGTTAGTATACCATATTCGGTGACAGTTGACGAAAGTGACCCTGGGTAGTATGATTTCTACTTTCTTGTACCCTTCACCGTTGCCAGAGAGGTGCTAGGTGGGATCCTTTTTCCTGCTGTCCATTGTATCCGGAGTCCTTGGCGCGCCGCTGTTCTATGCGTGTGACGACTTTCTGGTTTGGCTTTGGGAGCGTCCATCCCGATAGTCAGACCGGTGAAAACCCCTGCCCCGTCGGTCCAGAAGTGGAACGGCGCGGCAGGGGTTTTGTTTTAATTAAAGAATTTACTCAGACGCGAGACCCCAGAGGATGTCGAAGATGGCACTAAAGGCAGCGACGAGTGCTGGTACCGTAATGACAACCGCAATCGGATTCTCATGGCTCATCACCAAGACTTTGTCGGCATGAATATCGATGCTGTCCTGGAAGACATATCCCTCGGGGAGGAATTTGCACTCGCGCAAGAGCTTTTCGCCAGTCGGGTTAGTCGCGCGCGACTCTGCAGTAAGGAGTAACTTGGTACGTATCCCCCTACCGCCGCGCTCGTAGCGGAATTTTACAAAAAAATTTGGGTCGATCTCTTCCCAGGTACGCTGGGCCGAGATGACGCGGTACCAGCGATCCTTCTTCGGTTTCGCCGTATATTCGTCAAGAGTTGATTCATAAAACGAAATGATCTCACGCTTACCTTCGAGATAGCGGATGCCAAACTGTCCATCGGAACCTTTGCCTGACGCCGGTAGTGCAGGTATAAGCGATTCGAAGTGAGCAAGCTTCCTGCCGAATGCGCGGGCGAGCCACTCCGGCCGCTGGGCGGCGTACACGCGTTTACCGTGTCTCATATACACGTTAACCGCACCTTTTTCTGCGAGTGCCTTCAGTACCGGATATACCGTCGTGCGTTTCGCGCCAGTTTCTTTCGCGACAAGTGACGCCTGCACCGAACCTAATTTGAGTAGCGCGAGATACACCGTGGACTCGTGCTCGCTGAGGCCCAAATTCCTGAGCGCCGCCTGGGGTTCATAGGTCATGATAGTGTCATAATTTTACGACAGTTTGTATAATACCAGAATAAACGCTATCCTACAAATATTTTTTGCATCAAGTATGTCAATCCTCTGTACATATTGCCGAGCTACGATATACTGGCTATATGCAAGAAAAAACCTGTGTCACCTGTAGAGCAATATTTACCATCGCCCCAGAGGATTTCGCCTTCTATGAAAAACTCGGCGTACAGATACCTTTACATTGCCCCGACTGTAGGTTTAAGCGCCGCGCAGTATGGCGTAATGAACGTACTTTATATAGACGTACTTGCGCATTGTGCAACAAAGGTGTCGTGAGCATGTACCACGAACGGCTCCCCCACCCGGTCTACTGTAATGACTGTTGGTTCTCGGACAAGTGGGACCCTTTTGCGTACGAGAAGGAGTACGACTTCAACCGTTCATTTTTCGATCAGATCGGAGAACTTCTACACACCGTACCCCAGGCGGCCACTTACGCCAGTATGGCCATGGGGCCGAACATCAACAGTGAATTCACCAATTTTGCCGGAGCAAATAAGGATGCATATCTCTGCTTTAATTCAGGGCCTCGGAATGAAAATATCGGATACTCAAGAGGTCTCATGGACTGTCGGGATGCCTATGATGTCTACTATTGCAACAGCATCGAACGCGTCTACGATGCGATTAACGCACAAAAGTGCAACGGACTGCGCTTTGCACACAACGTGACCGATTGTCTGGACTCATGGTTCCTCACGAACTGCGCCAATTGCACGAACTGTTTCGGCTGCGTGAATGTTCGCAACGGCCAATATCAATTCTTTAACGAACAACTGACCAAAGAGGAATACACTGCACGCGTGGACGAAATCATTGGGAGCTATAGCAAACTTGAAGATGCACGCAAGAAGTTCGAAGCGCATAAACTGCAATTTCCCCGGCGTGAACATCAGAACTTGAAGGCAGTAAACTCCTCGGGCAACTATCTGACCGAGACAAAAGACTGCCACCACTGCTTCGAGGTAGCTGATGCAGAAAATGTGAGCTACGCATTTTCATCCAAAGGCGGCGTAAAGGACAGCATGGATATTTTAGGTCACGGACGTAAGGTGGAGCTTATGTACAATGCGGTCGGTGCCGGTCTGGGCCAGCGCATCATTGCGACCTGGTGGGCCGAGAACTCATCGAACATTGAATACTCATTCGCTGTTCGGAGTGCGGTCACCGATTGTATCGGATGCGTCGGAATTAAAAATGGAAAGTTTGTAATTCTCAACAAGCGGTACGAAGAGGCGGAGTATCACAAAATCCGAGAACATATCGTGAATGAGCTTAAAAGCACAGGAAGCTATGGAGAGTTCCTTCCTCCGGAATATTCGTTCTTTGCGTACAATGAAACAGTCGGCCAGGACAATATGCCGCTTACCAAAGAACAAGCTGTGGTCGAAGGATTCAAATGGGAAGATAACCTGCCCGAGACCAAGGGCCAGGAAACCATGAAGCCCGATCAAATCCCCGACAATATTGTAGATGTGTCTGATAGTATTTTGAAAGAAACGCTCGCTTGTATCGACTGCGGTCGCAACTATCGGATCATACTCGCCGAGCTCGCCTTTTATCGCGACTTGTCACTTCCCGTTCCGCGCCAAGCATGGCAGTGTAGATTTACCGACCGCATTAAACGCCGCGGCCCGATGAAGATTTATGACCGTACCTGCGGCAACTGCAACAAACCTATCAAAACAACCTACTCTCCAGAAAGCCCAGACATGGTCTGGTGCGAATCCTGCTATGCACAGGCGTACGCTTAGCCTTGGATAAACTCAAAAATTGTTTTGAGAATTTCTTTGTTATTCATCTGTTTATCATGTGAAACGCAGAAATCCTTTTCTTGTATGTTGGAAAAAGTATCGTACGGGAAGGCGCTTTCGTAGCTGACCCGCTTGTCCCCGGGCACCTTGGGCCTGCTGCCACCCGCGAGTTGCCGTTGATTATTGGGGAAGCATTTTCCTGTGATGATGAGTGCAGGAATATCAAGCTTTGCATTTCTATCAAGTAGCTCATGATATGTTACTACGCGATCTAAAAGTTTTTGAAACTTTGAAACATCTGGACTGGAATCTTTAAATACGCTCCACTTATTTTCCTGCCATTCCCTCGCATCAAAAAAGTCATGGCCTTCATACTGGTTACTGCCCTTGTGCGCGAGCAGATAGTAGGTCGCGGGGTGCGAGAATACCGCTTCTTTATTTAATATAGTTTTATTCAAACCCACGCGGGCGCCCAAGTTTACATCATCAAAGTACCCAATGCCGGGGCGGAAGGGCACCGAAACATAGACCACTTTAGAAATATTTTCTGGGTGTTGTTTAACATATCCATGCGCGACCAACCCGCCCATGCTGTGCGCGATAATCGACGGATTCTGCCCCGTTTCTGCTTTTACGCTCTCAACAAATTTCCCAAACTCATCACTAATAGTATCCAAATGCCCGCGCCAATCGTAGGTAAAAATGTAGCCATGGGTAAGTCCGCGCAATTTCTCTGCAATCCCCGCATAGGCAACATATTCTGCCAGATACGGCACAAGCGTCACTCGTTCAAGAAGCCCCGCAACACGAACAGCATCTCCCTCATGAAACATAAGCGGTGCGGTGTTGTGCAGAGCGTCAAAAGGTGAAAGCCAAACCCGCCTGTCATTTGTCGCAAGCAAAGAACCCTTGATGCCATGGACGAAAATTATGGGGGTGGTGGGTAACATTGACAAATCCTATAAATATGCTATCATTCTACATTTGAATGTTCTTTGCGCGTTCTGTTGTGGTGGGAAAAGCAGTTGTATCTGTAGTATAACTGGTTTTCCCTTCACAACGCTAGAGCCAAGGAGGCTTCGATGCCGAACAGGTACATGGTCATGGTTGTCCTATTCATCCCCACCTTCCTCGCCCTCATGGGAATGCCGATAGCAGGACTTGTTGTCCTGCTGGCCGAGACGGTCCCGGCGGGACTGACCCTGACTGTCCTCCAGAACAGCCCCCGCTAGGCGCGCAAAACACCGACCCTTCTCTGCCCTGTTCTATCGGGCACGAGCGGAGGCCGGTGTTTTCTTTT
>Ga0208375_1004532_pt1 | contig 10878 bp, 19 predicted proteins | sample RifOxyD1_FD_184038 | JGI IMG/M metagenome (GOLD analysis project Ga0208375, IMG submission 184038) | Soil microbial communities from Rifle, Colorado - Rifle Oxygen_injection D1 (SPAdes) | ecosystem: Environmental > Terrestrial > Deep subsurface > Rock core/Sediment | place: Rifle, Colorado... | reverse complement strand
ACTGCCGTTGTTTTGATTTTGCTGTTTTCCGGTCTAATCTAGATTTTCTGATACACTATATTGATGGCACCAAAACCGAAAGCTGAAAATCAGGTTTTAGTGAAGTGGAAGCCACTGTTTTGGATTACTGGTTTGGCTTTATATACAATAATTTTTTTAGTATTCATTCAGATAATCGTTTATGTAGTTAATCCACCTCCAAAAGATGTCATCGGTTTTTTCAATTTGTTTCAGAAAAACATAATCTTAGGACTCTTGTCTTTGGATGTCATCATGTTTATCGATTGGATTTTACAGATTCCATTATTTTTGACTTTGTATATCCTTCTTAAGCGTAAAAATGAATCGTATATGTTATTAGCTACGGCTTTGGGTTTGGTAGGCATAGCGATTTATTTTTCTTCAGGAATTGCGTTTGAAATGCTGTCTTTGAGTGGACAATATGCGATCGCTGCGACAGAAGTTCAAAAAACCTCATTACTTTCGGCAGGACAAATGTTACTTGCGACCTATCAGGGCACCGCTTTCAATGTGAGTTATATCCTTGTTGCTTTAGCTCTGCTTATTGATTCCTTCGTCATGCTGAAAAGCGAGTTTTTTACCAGAATAACTGCGTATATTGGAATTGCAATGGGGATATTGATGCTTATACCCCCAACGGTGGGGACAATTGGTTTGATATTCTCATTCTTATCGCTCATTCCCATGATGGTGTGGTTTGTCATCGTGGGTAAAAGATTGTCCAAATTACCGAAAATTATTAGTTAATGATACTTTATTTGTTGATTGGGCCTAAGGGGGCGGGGAAGTCGTATATTTCAAGATTGATGGAAAGAGAGTTTGGGATATATTTTTTCCGCATTGAGGATATATGGCTAAGATTGGAAAAACGTAAATTGAAAAAGAGTGAAAAAGTACGCGTGGGAAGGGTAGAAATTATAAAAAATTTAGATCGATTATTTCGTAAAAATAAAGCGATCAGCATAGAATCGACGGGAACATCAGAAAATTTTTACCAGTTTGTTACTTCATTAAAAGCACGCTATAAAGTTGTTTTAATAAAAGTCAGTGCAGATCCGAAGATTTGTATGGAGCGCATTCGCAAGCGTGATTATTTTTCCCATGTTCCATACGAGCAGGGAGAATTGGTGAGAATAAACAAATTGGCTTCGAGAATTAAGTTCGATTACGATTATCTACTGGATAACAATAATGTGTCTGACAAGGAATTAATGACTTCTTTGCAGAATTTAATTTCTGATTTAGGATATAGAGGACGGGAATAGGGTATACTTAGGGGGTTATGTTGATTTTAATCTTGCTTTTGATTGTAGGTTCGGGGTTTGTTTATATCTCGAAATATAATTTCATGCTAGTTTCGGTAAATTTGGGAGTGTACACTCTGGCAAATATTCCGCTATTTTATGTGATTGTGGGCTCGTTTGTAATTGGTTTAGCGCTATCTTATCTGGTTTATTTAATCCACTCTATTTCAACTTCTTTTAAGCTTAGAAGTAAAGATAAAGAAATCAAGAACAGTAAAGATGAAGTGCTGGAACTGACGAAACGAGTCCATCAATTGGAGTTGGAAAACGAAAAATTAAAACATAATCCTAAGAGTGAATCTGAAGATCCTAACGCTTTGTGAAAAAATTATTGGGGAAAATTTATAAGGCATTGCATTTTTCAAAAGGTGTTCAGCTGTTTGTAATGCGTTTTTTCCAGGATAAATTTTTGGTGGGGGTGACAGGAATTATTCTAAATGACAAAAAAGAAGTGTTGCTATTTAAACATACTTACAGATCGCATTCCTGGAGTCTCCCCGGCGGCTATTTGAAAGCAGGGGAGCACCCACGCGAAGCGTTGGAAAGAGAGATCAAAGAGGAATCTGGGCTAGTTGTGAGCATAGATGAGTCGCTAAAGACGCGCACTGACCGAGAGACTGCGAGATTGGACTTGTGTTATACCGGCGTTTTAATTGGGGGAGAGTTTGAGCCTACTCATGAGGTATCGGAATATGGGTTTTTTGCGCTTGATAAGCTACCACTCCTTAGGAAAAATCAGTTATTTTTGATTGATGAGGTGTTAAAGCAGAAAAAGTTAGTGGTTAAGCATTAACTATAAAGAATCTGGAAGTGTAAAATTGAAGGAGTGAAAAGACAGGGATTATTTTTAATTGTAATTTATTTGGTGACTAGGTTAGTTTGTTGGCAGCTTAGACCCGTGTATTACGATGCGTTTGAGTATGTGAGAGTGGTTGATCAGGCACGGGAAATGGGGGTGGTGGCGGCAGTTGTGGAGAGTCACCAGCCGGTGCATACGCTTTATTTGTTGATGGCGGGAGGATTGGGGGAGGTTACGGGATGGACAGGTGCGATGGTTTTGGCGGTTTTGAGTTTGCTGGCGGGACTGACGGTCGTGATCGGATGGAATGGAATCGTCAAAGAAATGGGAGGATCTTGGTGGAGTGGATTAGTGCTGTTGTTACTACCAGGAATGATAGTAATTAATACAAATATTATGTACGAGGGAATATTATTAATGTTTCAGGTTTGGATGGTTTGGGCAATGGTGAAGTATTTGAGGTTACGGCAGGGGAAATGGCTAGTTTTATCGGGAGTTTTGGCTGGACTGGGGCAACTGGTAACGATCGGGAACTGGATGTTTTGGCTACCTTTGATTTTATACTGGAAGTGGAAGAGGGAGCTAAGCTGGAAAGAGATAATCGAGTGGGGGGTGGGGATGGGGATCGTGGCTGGAGCGGTCGATTGGACGGTTCTGGGGTCGATATCAGTAGTATGGGAAAAGTACAGCAGATTTGCGACAAGTTTTGTGTCGGCTAACGGAGGAATAATTGTTTGGTGGGGAAGGGTCATCCGCAACGCTTTATTTGCCGGATGGAATCTCTTGGGTCCGGTGGGGGTGGGACTAATCGGCTGGGGGATTTGGAAGGGGAGGAAAGACGGCGGGCAGTGGATCTGGCGAGTAATCCTAATTTCGGCGTTGGTGGCGGTACAGTACTGGCATTTTTGGTATTGGGGCAGGGTGGGAATTAGCATGTTACTAGCTACAGCTTGGTGGGGAGGGGAAATACTCTTGAGAGAGACTGGATGGAAGCGATGGGTGGTGATAATTCTTTTGGTAGCTCAGGCAGGATGGGCAATAAACACACAATTGAGTAAAAATTATATTCAGGCTTTGGAAGAGGTGGTAAGGGAGAAAACTGAACAACAAAGATGGGTAACGAGTGATAGCGTACGCATGGCTTATGAAGAAATGGGAGTTACCCCATTGTTAATTATCAGACAAGGAGAATCAGATTTGAATGAGTTAAAGGAATTGGTGGAGCAGGGAGAGGTATGGATAGACGAAGCGGCTTTAACATATCCGTACTGGCAACCGGATGGGTGGGGGTACCAAATGTTATCAAGGAGGGATGGAGAAATGCCGATTAATAAATGGGTAGAAGAACATTGTGAGCGGGAACAGGTAGTTGAGCGAGAGAGTCAGCCCATTCTTAGGATATTTAGGGTTTCTAATTGTGATGAGTAAGACCTTGTATAATATTTTTGAATGAGTACCTTGCAAGCTGTATTGCTACTTTTCATCGGAATAGGGTCGTTCGGGGTATTGATAAAGGGTTTGGATGAATCGAGACGGAAAAAGAATGCTTACCGAGAGACACCCCTGTTGTTTTTTGCCGGGATATTTGTGTGGGGAGATGCCGTAATATTTGGCCTATTTTGGTTAGTGACTACTTTATGGTGTTTTTGGATAAAGGATTGGGAACTATTTCGACTAATAGTGGCAGTTTTTTGGGTGGTGAGGAGCTTAGGAGAAACAATATATTGGCTGAATCAGCAGTTTTCGACGATTGAGCGAAATCCACCGCGAAATTTGCGAGGTTACGAGCTTTACCAAGGAGATGCAATTTGGTTTGGGTATCAAACATTTTGGCAAAGTGTCATGGTGGTATCTATCATTGCAACTATATATCTAGCGAGTCTTTGGAGGGGGTAGAGGTAGCTTGTAATCTAATGGGGAAAGATCATAATATGGAAAAACATTAGTAACAACGAGTTAGGAGGGAAGATGGAAACTTTAGAAACAAAGTCAGAGAAGGTAACTGAGAAAAAAGCTGGGACTTCGAAAGTAAACCAGTTGAGAGGAAGTAGGAAAGTGAGATTGTGGGTGATTGGAATCTTGATGCTGATTGTGGGGATTATGTTTGTTTTTTGGACAAAAGCCAGGATAGCTCTAGCGGCAATCTTTATCACCTTGCTAGCCGCTTTTGGATTGGAAGTGTCTCAAAATGATTGGGATTTGGGAACGTTGATGAAAACGGGATCTTTCCAGGAATCGAAGGTTGCGCGGGATGCGGTAGGAAATGTGTTATTTGATAAGTTGGGTAATATCACGACCGATAGCTCACGAGGGAAGACGGCAGATGAGTATAACTGTGATGATTTTTCATCTCAACCAGAAGCTCAGGCTTTCTTTGAGAAGGTGGGGGGAGTCGGGAACGATGTAAACCGATTGGACGGAAACAAAGATGGAGAAGCGTGTGAGAGTCTGCCCAAGACGGCAAAGTAGCTGACTTGGTGGATGAGAATATATGAAATATAATCATCTGATTCCTGAATTGTCGGTAGTAGATTTTGAGAAAAGTCTTAGGTTTTATACCCAAATTTTGGGATTTAAGGTGGAGTACGACCGGATGGAATCTAACTTTGCCTACCTATCTTTTCAGGGTTCTCAACTTATGATTGATGGAGGGAATGACAAGAAGGATAGTCCTTGGTATACGGGGGAGCTAGAATACCCGCGGGGGAGGGGGATTCATTTACAGATAGATATTGATGCAATAGGACCATTGGTAGTAAAACTAGAGAAGCATAATTATCCTATTAAAAAAGAACCTCAGGACTATTGGGTGCGCAAGGGTAAGGTATTGGTGGGAATGAGGGGACTACTGGTTATGGACCCGGACGGATATTTACTCATGTTTAACGAGGATTTGGGAGAAAAACCAGTCGGAGTGGGGGTGGATTAGTTATTGTCGAATCGGCTCAGCCACGTGTTCCCAAAGGAAATTAAAAATTTGTTTGTAAGAATTAATCAGAAGTTCATCACGAATTTCGATCCCATATTGATCGCTATCGGTTTTGAGACTGCAGACAGTTAGAATATTGTCATAGATTAAAGTCATGCGATCGAACTTGATTTTATTTTCATCCAGAGTTTTGGCTTCGACATTTTCTTCGAGGAAACGAGGAACGTTTGACCAGATAAGTGGTTTGGGACGATTAAAAATAATCTGATTATGCATGTGACGACGTCGAAATTCTTCGCGCCATTTTTCGGCAAAATCTCGATCGGTGACATGTTCGAGTTGGCCGGGGCTGAAACCGATAACTAGCTTGGTGCGGGAGAGGATAATATTCCACAGGAGTTGCTTGATACCAGTTTGACCTTTGTAAATATTGATAGCTTTGGGAGCTTCGGGAAAAGATTTGAGCTTATTAATGCTTTGATGGAAAGAGTCGAGATTGGTTGTAAGATACTGAAGCTTTTCGGCTTCTTTTTCTAGAGATAGCTCAAGAATTTTGGGGTCGGTAATTTTGTAATACGTGGATTTGCCAACTTTTTTGCAGATGACATACCCCTTATCAATTAGACGTTCGAGTTCTAGGTAGATCGAACTGCGAGGGGTGTGGAGGCGTTTGTTGAGATTGACAACGGTTGATTCGGGGTGAGCGGCCAGATCTAAATAGAGCTCAATTTGTTTTGAGGATAGACCTAATTGAGCTAAGTATTCTGCTGGTGTCATAAAGTGTCAACAATTATGACATCAGTTTGAGAAGATGTCAATCTTGGGTTATTATCGCCGGAATGAATGACGTTGAAGAGAGGAATATTTCGTTTGCTAAGGGGTGGCTTGAAAGGAAGCGACACAATGGTTATGAGGTTAACTCTGGCACTATAATTATAATTATTGATGGAGGGATAATACGATTAGAGAAGGATGATTGGGAGGATTTATCCTCTTTTGAGAAGAGAAACTCGACGATGATCGGTGACGGTAGTGATGCAACTATATTTACGATAATTTAATTTGTAAAAAATGTTAGGATGAAAATAGATTATGAAAACAGAAATTAAAACAGTTAAGGCGCCGAGTGCTCCTGGATTGTTATCGCAAGCAGTAAGAGTGGGGAAATTGATTTATACGGCAGGATATATTCCGGTAACTAACGATTGGAAGTTGGTAGAAGGCTCGGTGGAAGCTCAACTTGAAGTGATTATTAAAGATATCACAGAAGTATTGCATGCGGGTGGAGCTGGGATTAAAGATGTAGTTAAAGTGACGATATATTTAACAGATATGACAATGTTACCGGAGTTGAATAAGTATTATTCGCGCCATTTTGGGGAGGTGTTGCCGGCGAGGGAGGTGGTGGGGGTAGCGGCGTTACCGCTGGGAGCGAAGATGGAAATGAGTGTGATAGCCGTGAAGAGTTAGGCGATAAACTTTAGAGTTGGTGGGGATAAATTTGCTTACTGATAGAGATTGGTAATGCCTTGGATGTCACCCTGATTGAGATCTCGTTTGGTAGTCTCACCCTCGCCAGAGTAACCGTACATTGTTTCGGTGCTACAGGTAGTAGTGTAGAGGTCATCCATCCCCGCACTGTGCCCAAGTTCGTGGGTGGCAATATTAGGCAGGTCCATCAAGGTAGAATTTTGGGTAGCATCTCCCCAATGATAACGGGTATTGAAAAGCATATCCCACTCGACTAATTCACGGGTTTGAGGGGCTCCGCTAAAGTAACCCCAGACGTTGGTGACAGCGATAACGTTATCACTGGGGTAACTACCAAACGCGACGACATTGTCCCCATCGGGGAGGGAATCATTGTAGACGGATGAGGTATCTAAAACTCCCTCGCCAAAAATTGTACTACCACCGTACTCTTCCCAGGTGGAGACTCCACTGGTAATTGATTGCAGGACAAAATTGGAATCGAGAGCGGAAGAGAGCGGATTAACAAAATAGTTTTCGGTAGTTTTCCACTTGGCTCCTTTGGCGAGGTAGCCATAACAGAGAGAGGGTTTTGTTTTCCCTGGTTCAGTAGGTCTGACAGCGTTGGGCAATTTTTTGTAGTGAATATAGGTGATTTTGGTGAGCGGGCCTTTGTCTCCCTCATCCTTGGCGGTGGTTGGGGGAGTAAAAAAGAAGCTACCGAGAATAAGGAAAAAGATAATGAGAGATGTTTTCATGGCGACTCCTTTCAGGGCTTAAGTTCAAGATTTTGGAACCAGCCTTTGCGATACATTTTGGCAATAACGGCGTAGACGGCGATGTCGAGCCAAGAGTCGTCGATACTTTCGTTGGAGGGAGTTTTATTTGGGTCCATCAAGAGGTTTTTGAGGCGTTCGACTTTTTCACTGGTGCGGAAGGCGATGCCGAGTTCTTTGATGGAGAGGATGTTGCCTTTGCCGTAGTCTTGGTGCTTTTTGATAAAGGTGGCGAGCATTTCTTCGCAGACCGCCATAAAGGCTTGATCAAGATATTTGGGTTCGGACATAGGGTAATAATACGACAAATTAGCGAAAAGGGGTAATGGGGAAGGTTAGATGCTTGACAACTACTACGACTAGTGGTAGTGTGTGATGTATGACACCTACAAACAAGCAGAGAGTAACACTTTTTTTGAATACGGCAATCTTAAAACAGGCAAAAGCTCAGGCGGTAGTGGAAGATCTGACTTTAACAAATTTAGTAGAAAGCGCTCTAATTACTTATTTACCCAAGGTAACGGTAATTAAGAAGATAGAGCTCTAAGAGTGGGTTTTTGAAAATATTCGTAATGTATCGTGACAGAGTAGGAGGGTAGGATGACAGAATTAATTGAAGAAACAAAAGTGGAAGCCTCGAGTTCTCAGACAGCGGAGTACTTGGTTTATTATATTTTGGGTGCACTCGAGATAATCCTGGCATTCAGATTGATACTGAAACTGACGGGAGCGAGTGTAGCGAGCGGGTTTGTGCGGATGATTTACGGTTTGACGGGAATTTTCATCTGGCCGTTTGAGGGGATATTCCGCCGAGGATTTGCTCAGGGAGTAGAGACAACTTCGGTATTAGAACCGGCCACGTTGGTAGCCTTGATTGTATATGCCATATTGGCTTGGGGAATCGTGAAATTAATTAGAATTTATTCGATGGAGAAACAAGTATGACAACGATTGTTAACACACCCCCAGCGACCAATGAGTCTGGGAATAATATAAGAATGGCGGTGGGAATTATTGCCTTAGTGGTCGTAATTTATCTATTTTTCCTCTATGGATTACCGGCACTACGAAATGTTCAGACTGGGGCACCACAAATTAATGTTCCGACACAAATAATAGTGCCAGACGAAGTTGACGTAAATATTAATCAAGCAAAATAGGAGGTCTATATGGGATTACTAGATATCATTATACTAGTTCTCGTTATTTCGTGGCTCGGCGGATTTTCGCTGCACGTAGGAGGAGGATTAATTCACTTATTGTTGGTGGGCGCACTGATTGTTTTGGTGGCTCGCTTATTGGGGGTAAGACTATGAATCTCTCAACAAATTTTAGTCCACTAGCCTCATTAGTGTTTGGAATTTTGATCCTGATGTTCCCTAAGTTCTTAAATTATCTAATTGCGATTTATCTGATTATCGTAGGGATTATCGGACTTGGGTTACTCGGGTAAGAAGTGGGCGAAATATGGACACAAAGATGGTTGCTCCTACATCAGATAAGGTGGTAGTGGCTGGTTTGGTCAGAAAATCGAACCGGATTTTGGCAAGTATTTCTACCCATAAGTTTCCCATCGACTTGTTTCCCGATACCTTAAACGTGGAAGAGGGAAGAATTAACATTATTACGCGTGATTTCTTTTTTTCTTCTCAAGTGCATAGTGTCGATATCAAAAATATTGCCAACGTATTTATTAATATGGCCCCATTTTTTGCCCAGTTAGTGATTGTGTCAAAAACTTTTACGGAAAATGAGATTAGATTAAAGTATCTCTGGAAAGAGCAGGCAATTGAGATCAGACGGATAATCGAGGGATTACGGATCTTTTTGAATGAGGGGATAGATACATCGGTGTATACAAAAAGAGAATTAATTACGAAACTGAAAGAATTGAGTAATACCGAAATTGTGACATAGGAATTATCCTATAATTGTGATTTGGGTGAGAGTGTGGTATAGTGACCACAGAGATTTTGGACTAGTAATGTATTGGTTCGGGGTCTTTCAACAATAAGCTATGAGGTATAACAGACAAAGAGGTTTTGGTGGTGGAGCGAGAGGAAATTCCCGCAGTTTTGGCGGTGGGCGAAATAAGATCCGATATATGAGGGTGGACCCGCGGATTTTGGTCAAAAAAGCCGAACCCGTAGCGATCAATGAGTATCAGCCAGCCCACAAATTTAGTGAGTTTCCAGTTACCTCTGTTATTCAACAAAATATCGTAGCCAAGGGGTATATCACGCCAACTCCGATCCAGGACCAGGTAATTCCGGAAATTATGGCCGGGAAAGATGTGGTGGGGCTAGCTAACACGGGAACCGGGAAAACGGCGGCATATTTAATTCCTTTGATCGATAAAATAGAAAAAAATGCAAGCGAAAAAGTGCTGATTATTGTGCCAACCCGCGAACTAGCGGTCCAAATTATGGATGAAGGGAAGATATTTGCCAGAGGAACCCGAGCCTATATGACCCTGGTGATTGGGGGAGTGGATATCAATCGGCAGAGACGTGAACTATCACGCTCTCCACGCATCGTGGTGGGGACGCCGGGGAGACTCAAGGATTTGGTGGAGAGACGGGCATTTAATTTGAATGAGTTTGGCACGATTGTGCTAGACGAAGTTGATCGGATGTTGGATATGGGCTTTATTTTGGATATTCGGAGTTTGATTAGCCGAATGAAGAGAGAGCGACAGTCTCTGTTTTTCTCCGCGACGATGTCGGACAAAGCCAAGATGGTGGCGCGCGAATTTTTGCACGAGCCAGTGGTTGTTCAAGTGGCAACTCAGCGGGCGAGTGAAAATGTGAATCAAGATGTGGTCAAGGTAAATGGGCGAAACAAAATTGATTTACTGCATGATTTATTAATTCAACCAGGATTTGAAAAGGTGCTCGTGTTTGGACGAACTAAACATGGGATGGAAAAATTGTCTCGAACGTTGGTGGAACGAGGGTTTGCCGCGACCGCAATCCACGGGAATAAGTCTCAATCACAGCGCCAGCGGGCGCTGACCGCGTTTAGAAACAATCAAGTGAAGATCTTGTTGGCCACGGACGTGGCGGCGAGAGGGTTGGATATCGACAGTGTGACGCATGTCATTAACTATGAACTACCCGAAACTTACGAAGATTATATTCACCGGATTGGTCGAACAGGGAGAGCAGATAAAACAGGCATGGCCCTAACGTTTATAGATTAGAATAGAGTGATGCTGACTAACTACAATGCGATCGCGGAACTATATTTGGCAGAACGGGGGAAACTGCGGAGTGGGAAGTATGTGCAGAAGCTACTAAAGTGGCTGCCAAACAACTCGATTATTTTAGATGTGGGGTGCGGGGCGGGAATACCGGTGGATGATGAACTGCTTTCGGCAGGTCACCAAGTTAAAGGAATCGACAGCTCAAGCAAAATGATCGAGCTGGCGAAGAAATATTGCCCCGGGGGAGAGTACAGGATTGAGGACATGCAACAACTGAAAAAAGGTGAGTACCAAGTGGGGGCAATAGTCTGTTTGTATGCGCTTTTTCACATTCCAAGGAACCAGCATGCGCAAATGTTAGAGATTTTCCAGAG
>Ga0208375_1004530_pt1 | contig 10883 bp, 18 predicted proteins | sample RifOxyD1_FD_184038 | JGI IMG/M metagenome (GOLD analysis project Ga0208375, IMG submission 184038) | Soil microbial communities from Rifle, Colorado - Rifle Oxygen_injection D1 (SPAdes) | ecosystem: Environmental > Terrestrial > Deep subsurface > Rock core/Sediment | place: Rifle, Colorado... | reverse complement strand
GGTTTACACTTTCAATCGCATCACAACAAAAAAGAAAGTGTGGGCCTGAGTAAAATCCCGTCGGGGCCATTACAATCCTAAAAGGATTGTTAATTTCTGAAAGAAATTTTGAGCTAACTAAATTCAAATATTTTTTAGTGTCGTGGGCGAGTGAGTTCACGAGTTATCGCCTCAAAAATAAAAACGAGTGGGCTCAGGAATAAAATCCCGTCGGGACCACTTTTTATATTGAGTGAAACGAAATATTAATTGGATTTTGAGCTATAGTAAAAGAAATAAATCTTTTCGTAAACAACCCGCCACTAAAGTGGCGGGCGTTTGTGGTCGCGTCTTAAAAATTTTTTAGCGTCGTTTGTTTTCCATACTGATAAAATTCATAATCAACAACTTCCCAATGTTTTTCTTGGCTGTGTTCAATGTAATATTTTACTGTTTCAGAATTAACTGCGCCAATACTTCTGTAAAAATATCCGCCAGTCCAAAATTTATCTCCAAACAATTTTTCTCGAAATAAATTCCAATGATTTTTTCGCATCATTCTGGAAATAAATCCCTTAAACTGCTGAGCCAAATAAGAAACGCTGTAATTTTTGCAATCACCGACGAAAAAATGCATATGGTCTGGTCCGAAATTAACTGACACAATAATTACTTTCAAATGTTCTGCTTCTGCTAATAAATACGCCTGCGTCAATTTTCTAATTTTCTCGTCGACAAAAATGTCTCTTCGATAGGCAGGAGTCAATTGATAATGATAATTACTTTCTCCGACATTATGACTGTGTTTTACAATTTCTATTTTCATTTTAACCTCCGTAAAGTTTAATTAGAACTCAATATAGTTATCACTAAGTTTTTTGCAAATTCAGTGAGCTAAAATCGAGCTCACTGATTAATATTCATTTAAATAGAAAAAACTAACGCTCGCTCGACGCAATTCACTCAAAGCTAAAGCAAGGAAGGGTTCTTGCGTAGCTCGCTTAATCTAAACTTTTGTAAATTGAACTGCAAGTTCGATTGTATGCTTTCCTTTTGAAGTTAAAGAATAAAATACTTTTACTTTTTGTTTTTTGGGTTTCTCGATTGTTGTTTGAATTGCGTTTACTTCTTCAAGTTCGTGAAGTCGATTTGTAAGTGTCTTTTGACTCAAACATATCTTCTTTAATTCAGAAAATCTCATTGGCTTTTTTTGTAATTCTTCTAAAATATCTAACGCATAAGGTTTTGCAATCTCTTGAAAATATTTCCACTTTAAGTTTACTTTCATAAACTAACTTTACCACGAGTATTAAATATAATTACGCTACATAAGGAAAGTAAGTTTCTTATAGGAAAGTTTATAAATAATATAAATTTCTAATGAAAATGAATGAAGAAAAAACAATGAAAGAAGAGGTAATTACTAAAATAATAGAATTTTCTTTTAGTTTATTTGTAATATTCTTATTTATTCTTCTTTATTTTTATGAATATATTTTAAGATGAAAAAATTAAATCTTGGTGCGGGAAATGATATAAAAGAAGGTTACATTAATCAAGATCTTCAAAACCTTAAAGGGATAGATGATATTTTTAATTTTAATATATATCCTTGGAAATATAGAGATAATGAATTTACTGAAATACGGATAAAGGATTGTATATTCTGTACAAATAATTTATTTAATTTTATGAAAGAAATACATAGAATATCCAAACCAAATGCAATTATAGAAATAGAAAATGTTAATTTTCTTTCTCCTATCTGTTGTCAAGATCCGTATCTTAAAACAAGAATAGGTTGGAATACATTTGATATATTTACAGATAATAAAACAGGATATTATGATACTCCTACATTTGAAATAATAAGTAGAAAATGGATATTCAGTGAAAATAAAAATTTAAAATGGCTATCTTTTATATTCAACATATTTCCAAAATTCTACGCAAGATTTTTATATTTTTGGTTACCTTGTAATAAAATTGTATTTAAATTAAAAGTAATAGAAAATTAAATTCTGTAAGGAATAATCCTTAAATAATTCCCCCCAAACATTTAAAAATCTACCTTTGTATACCTAAGTATATGGAAACAACGATAAGATTAAATCAGATCACAAAAACAGAATTAGATAATTTTAAGCAATACAAAAATGAAAGTTACGACGAGCTTTTGCGAAAATTGATTTATCTCGCGAAGACTTGTGAAAAAGCCCCGAAACTAAGTCAGAAAACAATTCTTGAAATAAAACAAGCCAGAGAAAAAATTAAAAAAGGCGAGTTCTATACAGAAGAAGAGGCGAAAAAGATTTTGGGTTTGTAAAATAAATACGAGAGTAAATTAAGGGTTGTAAATTATCGTTTAATAATTGACGTCGACAAACCCGCACAAATAATTAAATAAAGAAAACAATCTCCAATTTTAATTTTGTCGTCGATGTTTTCTGTTCTCCCCAAATCCAAAAAAGATGGGGGATTTGGTGATGTTCTAAAAATAGGACATAGAAAAAATATTTACGAAAATTAATTTCAAAATCCAGGATTCGCTTGAACAGGTGTGACTTTTTTATATTTTTTTATCCAAAACCATAAAACAAAAACTACAACTGCAATTATTAAAGCCCAACCAAAATATTTCCAGCTGAACGAAGAGGTTTTAATTTCTTTGCACGAACTTGTGCAACAAACCCCATCCGTGGCGTAAACAATTTTGTTTTCTTCGCACTCTTCTATCGTCGAATTACAAAATGTTCCGTAAAGTTCTGAACAAGATTTTGCAGTTACAACTGGCTCTGAAATATTTTGCGGAATAAAATCCTGAACAAAACTAACTGAGATAGGAACAAAAAAAGAAGTATCGTTTGATTCAAATTTTATTTTTCCTTTGATTGTCGTCGGTGATTTTCCAGACGAGAAAAATAATTCTATTCTTTCTGTGGATTTTCCGTCGATATCAAAAATTTTTTTAGCAGACAAATTCAGAGAATCGTTCAAATCTCCGAAAAGAGAAAGTTCTATTTTTGTTATTGGATAATTCCCAAGATTGTAAATGTAAATCACTCTTGTCTGATTTGACTTCGTCGCCATTGTGAAATTTAATTCGTTTGGTTCGACTCTAAAAGAATCACCCACATTTGAGTTTGTCTTGTTCATAAAAATTGAGATGGGAATTTCATAAGTAGTTTCATCTGAAGAAATTTCAAGTTTTTCCAAAGTCGGTTCTGTAAATTCTGCGACTTCAAAATTTATTTTTTTTATGTCTCCGCCTTTTATTGTATTTGATCTTGTTTCAGAATTTGTCTTTGACTCGACGACAATTTCGCTTGGTCTTAAATTTTGTATTTCAATTGTAAAAGAATTTTGCGTGATTACAAAACCAGGATTAACTGAAAAATCTGCTGTCGCATTTGAAATTGTAAAGTTAGCGATTATTAAATCTTTGACAACATCGACGCCATTTTTGTAACTTGCGTTGCTGATGACAATCGAATAATTTCCTTTTGTATTCGGTAATTGTGCGTAAATATAAAAATCATCGTTGAATTTTGCGACATCAGATTTCATTGGAACTTTCACATGCCCTCGATAAAATTGAACATTTTGATTTAAAACAGGTTTTACAAATGCTCCAGAAATTTTTCCAATTAAAGTTTCACTTTGTTTATATTCTGATTTAACTACGAACTCGACCGAGATCACCGACGGCAAAATGATTAATAAAACTAAAATTGCAATCAAACTCTTTTTCATATTCAATCTAAGAAATTTGGGTTAATAAATATTTTTGAGGTCCTCTCGTTCTAATCCTCTACTCAGACCAGAATTCGTATTTTATAATTTGTCTTCGAGAATAATTTATTTTATGTGATATCAACGGGAGGCATAAAAAAGATATCACTTACATGCACAGAAAAGGGGGGTTACTGTAAGGGCGAGAGTTTACGCGAATAATCCCAAAAGAGCGTGGGCTTGAGTTTAACCAAAGGTGCCCCTCAGTCTTCTGTCTCAACTCTTGGAGCAAGAATAAAATCAATTTCCATTTCAGGATTTTTGAATTCAATTTTCAGCGGATGATCATTCGCGAATTTTAAAATTGTTTTTTCGCAAAGTTTCGCGCCTTTCATAAATTTTTGCAAATATTCTAAACTATATCTTGCCTTGCAGTCCTCTGCTTGAATTTCAACTTGGTCGCCAGAGAATTCTATTTTCGCTGAATTTAATCCGTTTGCCTTTATTATAAATTTTCCTTCTTTGATTACAAAACCGCACGCGTCAGCGACTACAACGCAGTCCTCAACAGCGTCGATTAAATCTTCTGAATTTATTTTCACAACTGAACTATATTCTAAGTTCGGAATTTCTTTGTCTTCTGATTCAATTTCAATTAAACAAAGCGTGAAATTTCTTTTTATTCTATCGAAAATTTGTAAATTTAAAGTGTTGTCAATTTTTTCCAGAGTTAGTGAACTGCTTGAACCGCATCTTTTTAAAATTCTTTTTAGGTCTTCTAAGTTTACCCCAATAACTTCTTTTGGATTTTCACCAAGGTCAAATTGCGAGAACGCGCTTCGTGGAAGCCGAAAAGAAACCATTGAAACATTCGCAGGGTCCATTGCAATTATACTCAAACCAAACTCGTTTAATTTTATTCTAACTTCTAAAACAAGTTCAGAAATTATGTCAACTGCCTTTGATAAAATATTTGGATTTTCAAGTTTGACTAACATAGAAATATTAATTTGTGTCGGTTTTTAAGTATTTGTGTAATAAATTTTTAATACAAATAGATTCAATTCTTTCTTTTAATTTTTCCTTTCTTAGAATTAAATTTTCAATTTTTTTATTTTTGTGTTCCAAAAATTTCATTAAGAATTTTTCATCACCACAATATTATTCATTCCTCGTCGTTTTCTTTCAATAATTTGTTTTGCTTCTAATTTATCCAACAATCTTGTAATTCCTACTTTTCCAATTCCTAATTTTTCCATCAAAGTCGCCTGAAAAATTGCACCATTCTCGTCTTGAATTAATTTTACAACTTCTTTTTCTTTATTGTCTAAATTTTCTAAATTTAATTTTTTCTTTTTTTCTTTTTTTGTTTTGATAATTATTTTTTCTTTTGGTTTTGAAAAAATTAGAAAAATACCGATGATAAAAATAACAGCGACAATTACCAAACTTATCCATGTCTGCACATTTAATTCGTCATACATTTCGCAAGTTGGACCATGAGAACAAGTCAAACCAATGTTTTCTTTGATAACATTATTAAATAAAAAAACAATAATTACCATTATAACTGCAATTCCAATAACGAGCCAACCTACATTTTTGTTTTCCATTTTAAAATTTCAGATATTCTTTTATTATAATTCTTTTGTTTTTCATTTTATATTTAATTTATTTTGAAATGGAAAAAACAGAAAATTTCTTGTTTTCTTTGTTTTTCATTTTATATTTAATTTATTTTGAAATGGAAAAAACAGAAAATTTCTTGTTTTCTTTGTTTTTCATTTTATATTATATATTTTTTACTCTCTTATTTTTAGTTAGATTATTTGGATTATAAATCTTTATTCTTGAATTTATTTTTTTAAATTCTATTCCAAGGATGACCACAAATAAGATAAAAATTATCAAACTTATAATTTGATATCCGACGGGAAGGGTTCCGATATAAACTAAAATCAATGTGAGTGGAATTGTGCTGATTAAAGTTGAAAGAAAAAAAGTTTTCAAGTTTATTTTAGTAAACAAACCAAGAAGATAATTTACAACATCAAACGGGACAAAAAATCTTATTAAAATTAAACTAAGAAACTTTTTATGTTCTGGAATTAAATTTTCATATTCTTCAATTCTTTCCAAAGGAATTATTTTTCTAATAAAAGGTTTTCCAAATTTTCTTGAAACTGCGAAGGCGATAACTCCGCCGGCAACCCAACCAAATAAAATAACAATTACCGACGTGAAAATCCCATAACTATTTGAAATTATAGGAATAAATGGTATCGCAGAAATAGGAATGAAAATTGTTTCAAGAATTAGAATAAGAATGAAAATTATCAGACCGAAATAAGAATATTGTTTCGCAAATGTTTTGAGTAAATCCAAATTGTTTTCAACAAAATATGAAACGATAATAAATAAAATAAAAATTATTGCTACGCCTAAATATACATTTCGTTTTTCATGTTTATTTTTATCCATCTTGAAATTTATTTTTTTTTGCAAGGACAACATTGCATCAAAAGTGCAAGAGCCATTAAAACAGTTACTGTTATCTTTGACCACATCACTGCTGGCCACATCCATACAAGGACGATAACTGCTAATGGAAATATCCAACTTCCGAATTTGCAACCGCAACATTTTTTTGTGTCACATGCGTCTATTTTTTCAATTTTTTTCACCATCTTTTAATAATTACCCCCTTTATCATTTTAGTTCATTTATGTTTTTAATATTATCTAATTTGTTTTTGATTGAAAGCAAATCTTTTTCTGAAATATATTTTGATAATTCAGATTTTGGTTTTACTTCGATATATTTTTTAATTTTTTCCCAAAGATTTTCTGAAACTTTTTTCAAACCAATTTTTTCATAAAATGGAATCATAATTGTTGCTGTCCACACGTGTCTTTTTTTTGTTTTTTCAAATTCTTCATCTTTCTTCTCAAATTGTTTTCTAAATATATCGCTTAATTTGCTCATATCGTCTGAAACGTGAATAATTACCACCGCAATATCTTGAAGAGAATAGTCCATAATCTTTTTATAAAATCCAACTCTATCTTTGAACCAAGATTTTATTTCTTGGTCCCATTTAATTTCCCAAGACATTCCGTCGACGAGAAATGCAATTCTTGAACCAAATTCTTTTTTTATAAAATTTATATTAACTCCGCAATCTTCAACAACATCGTGCAATAATCCTGCGCAAACTTCTTCATAATTTCTTTTCCATTTTGTTAAAAGAAAACCTGCGTAAGCAGGATGTATAAAATATGGATAATTTTGTCCGTCGAATTTTTGTCCATCATGTTTTTGTTTTGCAAATTTATATGTCTTGCTAATCAAATTATTTTCTTCTTCTGGAAAATCTTTTCTTAATTTTAAAATTTCTGCTAAATAATTTTTCATTTTAATAACATCAATAAAAAAGAAGTATTTTCTTCTGCTTTTAATGAATGTTTTGCATTACTCTGCATATTAATTATCATCCCTTTTTCCATTTTTATTTTTTTATCCTCGAGATTAAATGTTCCATTGCCTTCTAAAACATAAACAATTCCTTGTCTTGTTGAGGTGTGCTCTGAAATATCTGTCCCAGCAGTCATGCAAAATAAAGTTATTTCTATCTTTGAATTTTTAATTATAGATTTGCTGACTATTCCTTGTTCAGGATATTCAATTAATTCATTTATATTTTCTGTTTTCATTTTACTTGCCTCAAAAAGGATAAACATTCTTCACAAACATTTTCACTTTTCTTATCTGCTTTTTCAAAATCAATAATCATTCTTTTCTTTGTTTTATCGTCGATAACTTCATCGCACATTGGATAAAGAATATTATCTTCTTTGAAAATATGTTCTCTAATCAAATTTATGTACCCCTCAAATCCGTTTATAATTTTATTTTTATCATTTTCCTTTAAACCTTCTCCTGCTTTTTTTATTGCTTCTCTTCCAAGATTATGTTCAAACAACATTTGTTCAACAGGATTGCAATGCGCTTTTGAAGATTTTTTATTAAACTCAGCGAAAAGAATATCTTCTTCTTTAGCGTGATGAATTTTGTCTGCATAGTTTCTGATAAAGTCAATGCTTTTCTCTAAAAACTTTTTATCTGGATTTTTTCCCTCAGCTATTTTTTTAATTTCCTTTTCCAAAATTTCAACTAACTTTAAAATATTTTCATGTTCTTTTTCAAGTATAATTGTTGTTTTACTTTTCATTTTTCTTTTTCCTCGTATGTTTTTATAGCTTTCCTCAACGCTTCAATTCCTAAAATAGAACAATGAACTTTTATCTTGGGCATTTCTCCGAATTTTTGGACGACATCTTCTTTTGAAATTTTTTTCGCTTGCTCTAAAGTTTTTCCTTTTGCTAATTCGCAGACAGCGTCTGAACTCGCGATTGCTGCAGCGCAACCAAAAGTTTTGAAACCAATATCTGTAATTTTATTTTTTTTGTGGTCAATTTTTAATTCCAAACGCATTACATCTCCGCACTGAACATTTCCAATTTCTGAAACAGCGTCGGGATTTTTCAATGATTTTACAAATTTAGGATGTTTGAATCTTTCTAAAAGTTTTTTTGAATAAGAGAATGTCATTTTAAAATTTAATTTTGTTTAATAATTCCTCATTGTAATATTTTTGTTTTGTGAATTTTTTAAATATTTTAGAGTCAAGTCTATTTAATAAAATTTTATTTAGATAAGAAGGGTTTATTCGGTTCTTCTCTTTTATTTTATTTAAAATATCGTAGAGAAACGTTTTATTGATTTCATCTTTTTTTTCTATTGTCCTAAAATATTGTTTGCATAATTTTGCGTATAAATCAACATATTGTTTAGCAATCTCTTTATTCGCCTCCAAATCATAAAAATAAATTTTTCCGTCGTAATAACCCAAATCTTGCAAACTGAACTCCCCTGGAAGTTTTTTTCTTAAAGAACATTTTTTTAATAATTTTGGAAAAAATTTAGAGTAAATTTCTAAAATGATTTGTCTAAATTTTTTCTTATCTTTTGAATAAATAGCATAAAGAGTTTCAAACTTTTCGTATTTTGCTAATGTCCATCTTTGTTTTTTATCATAGTCTATTATTTTTGTAATAACACAATTTTTAATTCCTGATTTTTTCAACATTTTTAATAAAATTTTTCTACCTTTAACCTCGCTGTCAAAATGTTTTGCTTCAAATTTAACCATAATTTTTAGGATAAATTTCCCTCTTGAAGAATTGAGTAAATAAACAAAATTTTTTTCTTCATCATTTAGGTAAATTAATTCGTAAGTAAATTTTCCGATTTTCTCCTCGACAATTTTAATTAAATTTTTTATTGGTTCTATCATTTTCCAAACCCCCAATGCCACCATTCTAATTTATATGGTTTAAATCCAAACTTTGTCATGACATTTTTCAAAAGTTTTCTGTTTCCCTTAATTTTCTTTTCTACCGACGACAAATTTGTTTTATTTTCATAATAATTTAGTTTGTCTTTTTCATTAAGTTGAACTCCGCCAAGATTTAGTTCTTTTTTATTCTTGGTAATTGTTAAATCAACTGAATTTCCTGAACGATGATTCATAAATGAAAATTTTTTAAGTTTTAATTCTTCATATCCGCCAGTATAAATTTTTAAGAATTTTTCCCAGTTTTCAGGATGAGATTTTTTGAATTCTTTTTCTGAATTTTGCACAATTCTTTTTTGTTCCGCGAGGGTTCTAAACCCGTCTTTAATTTTAAAATTATAATTTTTTGGTAAATTATTTTTTGCTTTAAGTAAAGCTTCTGCAGGTTTTTTATTTAATAAAATATTTTTTGATTCTGAATATTTTTTTCTTAAAGAGTTATCTATTTCAAAACCGAAATCTTTTAAATTAATTAGATTTTGGGTCATCTTTTTATTCCTCTTATTTCAAATTCTGTTGCGGGAATTTGCGATGCAGATCTTCCTGATGAATCATAAACCCCTAAACGATTTAATAAATTACAACGATAAAAATACTCAAAACGACAAATAGGATATTTTCCTCTACTACTGCAGTTTTCTCTGTTGCATTTTATTGTTTGTTCAGGCATTTTTTATCTCCAAACTCATCTCAATTGTTCTTTCTGAAAAACCGAATTTTCTAAAAAATTCAATCGCATTTTTGTTTTTGAAATGAACATCAAGATTTATTTTTTTAATCTTTGATTTTTTAGCTTCTTTAATTAAATAATTTAACAAAATTTTTCCATAACCCTTTTTGGTTTTTGTAACAAAAATTTCTTCCAAACTAATCTCATCTTTTTCTTTGAGATACCATAAAAACCCGACGAGGTTTTCATCTTCTAAAACAAACATTTTTGACTTATTAAAATTCTTTAACAAAATAGAATAATATTTTTTTCTATCAATGATTTTTTCTCCAACTTTTTTAAATTGAATTTGCATTATTTTTTCATACAATTCTGCAATTTCTTTCAAGTCATTTTTTGTTGCGGCGCGGATTTTCATTTTATCTCCAACACAGCATAAGCCGGATAATGATCTGAAGCCATATCTGTAAGTTTATTTTTTATTATTCCTGAATTCAAAATTTCAAAATCTTTTGAACAAAAAATATAATCTAATCTTATTCCTATTTTTTTATCTTTAAATGGAGAATAATTTTTTGTTGGAAGCGTTATCATTTGTTTTTTATTTTTTGCCTTGAATGTATCGATTAAACCAGATTTCAAAACTTCTTTTATCATCAAAGATTTTGCTGACTCGTTCACATTTTTCCACGCAGATTTTTTGTTTTTGCTCATTTGAGAAAACAGCTTGAACAAATTTTCTTTTTTGTATTTGTCCTCTGGTGAAAGCGCATTAAAATCTCCGATGAGAAGATAAGGATTTTTTGCTTTAATTAAAATTTGATGAATAAATTTTGCTTTTTCTTTTTCTGGAATTGTTGGATAAGGATGAACTATCTCTACATTTATTTTTTTCTTATTTAATTTAAAAAAACATTTTATGTCTGTGTAATTTTCGTTTGAATAATTTCCTTTAGATAAATTTTTTGCAATGAACTTAATTTTTGAAAGAATAACCTCTCCTTTTCTTGATGTTTTATCTGGCTTTGAATAATAAAAATAAGGGAAGTTAAATTCTTTTTTATAATCAATAATTTTTATTTTTTG
>Ga0208375_1004526_pt1 | contig 10894 bp, 15 predicted proteins | sample RifOxyD1_FD_184038 | JGI IMG/M metagenome (GOLD analysis project Ga0208375, IMG submission 184038) | Soil microbial communities from Rifle, Colorado - Rifle Oxygen_injection D1 (SPAdes) | ecosystem: Environmental > Terrestrial > Deep subsurface > Rock core/Sediment | place: Rifle, Colorado... | reverse complement strand
TTTGCAGTTTAGCCATGTGGATGTTAAGATATTTCAAAAAGGAGTCGATGTCCAATTAGCTTCTGACTTAGTCGACTTTACTCATAAAAATGTCTTTGATATTGCAGTGATTCTTTCAGGAGACATAGACCTTTTGGAGTCTATTAAAATTGCAAAGGGAATGGGAAAGCAAACTATAATTGTTGGAGATAGAAGCGTTACTGCAGAAGAAATGAAAAAAATTGCAGATTTATATGTGGATATAGGAAAATTAGAAAAAGAAGAGTTAAATAAATTTACCCATGTGCCAACTAATAAAAAAGGAGAGAAAGAGATAATATAACATGTTACATGCAGAACTAAAATCAAAAATAAGAAAGTTATGGGATAAGTTTTGGAGTAAATGGGATGACAAAGAGGAGCTTTCTGGAAATGGACGGGTAAGATTAGAAGAATTAGAGGCTTTGGAAGAAGAATTAAAGATACATAAAGGAGATAGTTCTAAATTTTTAGCAAGGAGAACTTTAAAATGAGCAGATACGGACTAAATATGCAAGATGCAAAAAGATTGCAGAAATGGGCATTAGAAATTAGCAGAGCAAATAAATTTCTTAAAGATTTGCCAAAACTTCCAAAAACTAAAAAAATAAAACCTGGATTTTATGTTGATTATTCTATTGAGGAATCAGAATTGGAGGATGATGGGCTTGATTATTGTACTCCTGAAATTGCTTCTATCTTGGCAGTTGATTCAAATGGAGAAGTAACTAAATTGGGAGGAATTAGGGCATATAATTGGGAGACCTTTTGGTTGGAAATGGGAGAAGATTGCGAAGTTGATAAAGCTGAAAATTGGTGGGCATTAATAAAAGAAGAGTATGAAAAATTAAATACTGGAGGAAATTAAATGGCTGACAATATAGCAGAATTAATTGAAGAACTTAAAAAATATGATAATCTTAAAGGGTATAAATTAGAATATAATGATGTTCGAAAAAAACTTGAATCAGTGATAAGTATGCTAGAAAAAGGAGGAAATGATGCAATTAATCTATTGCATAAACTATTAGAGAATGAAAAAACATGGAGTTGCCTTTTTGCATTAGAAATTCTTAAGAATATGAAAGATGAGAGATCTATTCCTTATTTGATTAATTATATTATCAAGAATGAAAAAGAAGAATATGGAGATTCTTGCGAAGATGCAATGCTTGCATTAACAAATATAGGAGAATTTGCAATTGCGCCCCTAATAAAAGAAGTTAGAAATCAATTTGAAAAAAAGAAATTTTATATTTATCTCGTAGGAGCTTTAACAGAAATTAAAGGCGAAGAGATCTATAACCTTATGAAAGAAATAACTGAGGATTATATCAAAGATGAAGAAAAATATGATGAGTGGTTTTATATTGACATTTTTACCTCTGATTTTTCTAAACAAGGAAAAAAAGAAATCTTGCCTTTATTAAAAGATCTTGTTATCTTGGATAGAGTATCTAAACATGAAAAGATAGAAATTAGCGACACTATAGAAATGATTGAAGACCCAGTAGGCTATGAACAAAAATTAAAAAAAGAATGTGAAAAATTAAAGCCCGTGATGGAAAAATATCTTCAAGAAGAATCAGGCAATAATAAGAAAATTGATAAAAAAGAACTTGAAAAAAGAATGTGGAATCCAGATGATAATTTGGAGATACAGTTTAAATGCAATAATTGCAATAAAAAGCAAAATATTAATCCAGGACTTATAAAAATATTGGGAAATGAGCCAGTAGAATTTAATTTTGAAAATGAAGTTTTATGTAAATATTGCTTTAGCAATAATATTGGGCAAACAGAACAGGGTGGAAGAGATATTCTATTTCAAGCTATTGGAACATTTATGGGATTAAGGCAGGGCGTAGTTTCTACAGGCAATAAAGTATATGTTGAAAATAAGCTTATGTCTTTTAAAGAATCTTATAATTATATTCTAAAAAGAATCGAGCAAGAACCAAAAAATGGCGGGCTATATTTAAGGGCAGGCAATATTGCAAGAAACTTTAATAAATATTATGAATCAATAAAACATTACGAAAAAGCCATTGAATTAAATCCTAAATTAATTGCGGCTTATTTAAATTTAGTCGAGATATATGAGTTCAGGCACAAATATTATCAAATTGAAGATGCAAAAGTCAGCGCTATTTTTTATATTAACGAAATGATGGATGTGTTTAGAAATCAAGATTTTGATGATTTAACACTGAAAAATAAGGGAGATGTTATTCAGTTCATAGGTGAAAAATCAGAATCATTAGGAGTTTATATTCCAGAATTAATAAAAATTCCAATAGAAACTAAAAAAGATAAGATAGGCAGAAATGAACCATGCCCATGCGGGAGCGGGAAAAAATATAAGAAATGCTGCTTAGATAAAGAGGAACAATGAAAAAATTAAACAATGATGATAAAATTTTATTTGAAAAGATAATTGAAGATGCAACTGTCGATTGTAATAGTGAAGATGAACAAATTACTGGTTGGGCTTGTATACTTGAGGAAAATATTTCACCTCCGTGCAATTGCATAATCGGAAAAGAAAAGAGAGAACAGGCAGTTTTAGAAAAAGTAGAGCAAGATGGACGTTCAAATTCTATTTTAGGAATAATAAAACTTGGAAAGATAAAAATTAGAATTCCAATAGAAGATATTAATTTAGAAGATTCTAAAAAAATGAAATATATAAATGCCTATAAATATTGGAGATAAACAAAAATTGAATGAATGCTCTAAGACAAAAATGAAACTAACTAAAACAATAAAGTATAAACTAACTGAAGAAACTCTTGAAAAAGATATTGATAAATTTATTGAAGAGGCTAAAAAAGGGAATTATCATATGGATAAGATGTATGAAAATGAAGGATTAAAAATGATAAAGCAATATTTTAGGATATTAAATGAAAAATTTAAAAATAATGAATTAGAAGAATGTAAAAAATGTTATCACAAACTAATTCCCTTTTTATTAATTGCATCAACCTGGGATACAAATCTCTTTGATTACAATGATTTATTAGCGAAAATCAATAGTGATTTTGATTATTATATAAAAAATTATTTTATCTGCCTTGTTAAAACCTGTAATATTGATAAGTTAGCAGAGAAGGTTTCTGAATATGCTTCTTCATTAGATATCTATAGATTTGATTCAGATACAGAAGTCTTATTTGAAAATTTAGATAAAGAAATGTTAGATAAATTAGAAGAAAAAATGCTTGCAAGAACTCAAGGAATGACAAATAAAGATATAAAGAAACATAGAATTATCTATTTTTTAATGAATATTTCAAATGAAAAGCAAGATAAAGAAAAATATCTAAGACTATGTGAAAGATTTAGAGGAATTTTAAATAGTAAAGAATTTGAATATTTGAAAGAAGAGTATGAAGAAAATCAGATTCTACCTGAAAAGATAGAAAAAAAGATTGATGAACTTATAACTAAAAAGATGGCGCAAGATGATGAAAAACAAATTAAACAAACTTCTAAAAAGGAGGTTTCATAATTATAACTATGTTGCACGCAGAACTAAAATCAAAAATAAGAAAGTTATGGGATAAGTTTTGGAGTGGTGGAATTAGCAACCCTCTTCAAGCTATAGAACAAATTTCTTATTTAATCTTTATGAAAAAAATGCAGGATAAAGATGTTTTGCAACAGCAAAATGCTTCATTAAAAGGAATTAAATTTAAATCTATATTTACTGGGCACGAAGATTGTAGATGGTCTGTTTGGAGCGAATATCCTTCAGATAAAATCTTAGCGCATGTAAGAGATGTTGTATTTCCATTTATGAGAGAATTGGGAGAAGAAGACTCTCTTTATTTTAAATATATGAAAGATGCAAGTTTTTCCCTGCCAACAGCTTCGCTTTTAATTGAAGCAGTAAACATAATTAATGACTTGCACATTAAAGAACAAAATCAAGACACTCAAGGAGATATTTATGAATATCTTTTATCTGAGTTAACAACTGCAGGAAAAAACGGACAATTTAGAACTCCTAGACATATAATTCAAATGATGGTTAATCTTGCTAAACCGGAATTGGGAGATAGAATTTTAGATCCTGCTTGTGGAACTGCTGGATTTTTAGTAAATGCTTATGAATATGTATTAAATACAAACAAGAAAGAAGGAGTTAGTACTTTAACTCCTCAGAAAAAGAAAATATTAGATGAAGAATCTTTATATGGGTATGATATAGACAGAACTATGGTTAGAATTGCAGTTATGAATTTAATGATGCATGGAATAACTGACCCCCAAATTAAAGGTGAGGATACTCTATCTAAAAGATATAATGAAAATGGAACTTATGATTTAATCTTGGCTAATCCGCCATTTAAGGGTTCTATAAATGAAAGCGAGAAATCTGATGAATTTACAATAAGCACAAGCAAGACAGAATTATTATTTTTAGAATTAATGTATAATTCTCTTTCTGTAGGAGGAAGATGCTCTGTAATAGTCCCAGATGGAGTATTATTTGGTAATTCTAATGCGCATAAATCAATAAGAAAATTATTATTAGAAAAATGCAGACTTGATGCAATTATCTCAATGCCTTCAGGCATATTCAAACCCTATGCCGGAGTTTCTACAGCAGTTTTATATTTCACAAAAGGAGAACCAACAGAAAAAGTCTGGTTTTATGATATGGGGGCAGATGGCTATAGTTTAGATGATAAACGAACACCACAATCTGAAAAAAATGATATTCCAGACATTTTAGAAAAATTTGATAAAAGAGAAAAAGAAAATAATGAGGACAGGGCCAAAAAACATTTTTTTGTTCCAATTCAAGAAATAAAAAATAATGATTGGGATTTGTCTATTAATAAATATAGAAAAGAAGTTCATGAAGAAATTATTTACAGAGATAGTAAAGTTGTAATCAAAGAAGCTAAGAAAGAGGTAAAAGAATTATTAGATGGATTTGAAGAATTAGAGAAAATAGTTTAATTTTTTCATCTTATTTTCTCCTCAACCTCACTTCCCCCTTCTTCACCTCAGCATCTAGCTCATCACCTTCTTTAAACCCTGCTTCTTTTAATATATCCTCAGGAATATTAATTTTATATTTGAAATATGGTTTTCCATTATATTCTCTTGATTTTTCCTTAAGTATTTTCATATTAATTAGTGTTACTACTACTTTATAAATATTTAGAGACCGAAACATTTATATACTTTAGAGACCTAAATTATTTATGGCAATTGAATGTTATCATAAAGAAATGTTTGCATTTGGGTTATTGGTGGCTTTGATGCTTTTTTTCTTTACATATATAATTGATATTATTATTCAAGAGAGAATACAAAATAATTTAAATGGAGGAAAATAAAGACTAATATGGAAAAAAGAGTACCTACTTTAGTAAAGTGGGCTGGTGGTAAAAAACAATTGCTAGAGCAGTTTAAACCCTATTTCCCTAAAAAAATAGAGAAATATTTTGAACCTTTTGTTGGTGGAGGAACTGTAGCTTTTTTCTTACTTAAAACTCATCCAGAAATAAAGAAGATTTATATTTCAGATATTAACAAAGAGTTAGTTATAACCTATAATGCAGTAAAGAATAATACAAATGAATTGATTAATTTATTAAAAGAATACAAATTAAAACATAATAAAGAATTTTATTATAAAATGAGAGAATTAAATATAAAAAAATTAAATTCAGTTGAAATTGCAGCCAGATTTATATATCTGAATAAAACTTGTTTTAATGGACTATATAGAGTAAATTCTAAGGGGGGTTTTAATGTTCCTATTGGAAGTTATAAAAATCCTGCAATTTGTAATGAGGAAGATTTAAGAGAAATATCTAAACTTTTACAGAAGGAAGATATTGAAGTAAACCAATTTGATCAGGCAGTAAAAGAAGCTAGTAAAGGAGATTTTATTTATTTTGATCCGCCTTATTACCCCTTAAAAAAAGAAAGTTTCACAACTTATACAAAAGAAAATTTTTTAGAAAAAGAACAGAAAAAATTAGCAGAAATATTCAAGGAATTAGATAAAAGGGGTTGTAAAGTTATGCTTTCAAATTCAGATACTAAATTTATTAAAGATTTATACAAAGATTATAATATAGATATAGTAAAAGCAAATAGAATGATAAATTGTGATGGAAAAGGTAGAGAAAAAATAAACGAAATTGTTGTAAGGAATTATTAATATGAAAACAAAAAGATTAAAAATTTTAAAGACAATACTCACAAGAGCTTTAGGATTTAATTCAGAAAGCATTTCTGAAACTTTTTCTCAAATGGGAATTGTGTTTTTAGGTGCTTTATTGGGAGGATTTGCCTCTATTAGTTTATCTAAAGATTCAACAAGTGTTAAGACTTGGTTAATTTTAATCCTTATTTTTTTTATAATGTCTATTTTTTTTGGCATTATAAAACATAGAGCATTATTCAAAAGTTTATTTAAAGAGTTTATCCAATCTGAGTAGCTTTGCTTACAACAATAAATATTCCTTTCTTTCAAATCATAACATCCATTAACGCCCTAAATACCAAAGAGCAGGACTTTCTTTTACATAGAACTTATTCTTTTTATTTTCCTTATTCACATATTTTGCAAGTGGCGGTTGCCCATTACAAATACTCATGCATAAATTATCTATCTCTTTAGGATTATCAATAAACTCCCTTATCCATCCTTGAAAAAATAAAGTTGGGGGTTCAAACATACTTTCTTTTTCGTAGCCATATTCTTGTTCAATAATAAATAATTGTGCAAGGACACCAATAATTACTAAATCATTTAAATAATGTTCAAATTTTTCTTTTGATAAATTCATAAGTTCTTTTTCGGGGTCTTTTCCATAGAAAATGTTATCAAAAGCTATCAAAAGATCCTCCTTTAATTCTGGGCGACTTCTGACTCTTAAATTAATGTCTATCATAACTCTTAAATGATTAGGTCTAAATTCCCTCTCTCCCTCTTTTAACCATATTTGAAAATTCTTTTCAACATCATAATCTTTGAATCTTGTTGAAAGTTTAGAAGGTCTAAATAGCTGTATTTCAGTATTGCCTTTCTTAAAAATGGTTTTTTTATTATCAAATGGCAACTCTTTCGCAATCTTGAACATCTCGGATTTAATCATGAAAAAAATAATATTCTAGAATATTTAAATAGATCCATTTAAATTTTCTTTTATCATATCGCAAGCACAATGTTGAACCTCATTACATCCTGGGAATCTGCATCCCTCTCTTCTAGGCCTTCCGCATTTAGAACAATGTACTGTATGATTTTTACTTATTTTGTTATGTCTCCTAAATGTTCTTGTATCCATTATTTGATTAACTCTTTCCAATTTATAAGCATTGTTGTTCTATATTAACTATATCATCTTGACTATATTGGCTATAGTAAGATTTATATACTATTTTATTTTTTAATATATATGAAAGGAAAAGAGGTGAATTCTAATGGCTGATATAAATGAAAGAAAAACTCCTAGGGAAATTAAACAAAAAATACTTGAAGCATTGAACGATAGACCCCTTAACGCTCAAGAGATAAGCAAAGCAATTAGTTCAAACTGGTCAACTGTAAAGAATTACGTTGCAGATTTAATTATTGACAAAAAAGTAAAAAAAATAGTTTTTGGAGAAAAAAGTATTATTTATCAAAAAATAACTGGCGATACTTATTTTAATATTCCCTTAAAAGACAATGATAGGAATATGTTAAAATTCATTTTTTTTAATGCTATAAAAGAACATAAAGAAATAACAGGAAAACAGATAAGGAGAACAGATTTAGCTAAATTAACTGATTTTGTAAACTGCAAACTAAATCTGCATTTACCGATTGTTTGGTATATTTATGGTCCAATGCCATTAATGATTATAGATTTACAAAAGAATTACTCTACCGAGGTATTGCCTAAAAATGCAGAAGAAGTTAAAAAAACAATTAAATCATGGATAATTGATAAAAGAAGAGACAAGGTTAAAGAATTAATACAAGAGTGTTATGATAGTTCAAATGAGAGATTGTATCAGATTAAGCTTGAACTTTTCAATAGGCTTGAAAAAAATAATAATGAAAATATATATGAAATAACTAGAGAATTTTATTTAACTTATCTGTCCTATCATAAAGATGAATCTGAAATTGTAGAAAGATTTTATGAAGTAATTTCTGGCTCAGACTATCTCAATTTTTTAGAAGAGCCCATAGTAAAAAATAAGATTCTCTTGGCATTCGATTCTATTTGGAGATACATTGCATCTAAAACTCTTTTAAAGTCATTAAGGGTTTTAGGTTACGAAAAAGAAACTGCCGAATTATTCATGAATCTGGTTATTGAGACAAAAAAATATCTTGCTGAAGAATCTTTAAAAGAACTTGAAGAAGTTTATAATGAAAAACTACCTGAAAATTTTCAGGAAAGCACAGTTAATAAAGAAGCCAATGGAATTTTAGATAAATGGAGAGACAGTGATGTTTGGAGGGAATAATGGATTCTTTTGCAGATAGTTGTGTTATAATCAATCTCCTTGAATTTAATCCCCTTCATGAAATAAAGAAGAGATGTTATGATTACTTTACAATTCATAAAAAGAATATTCTTCTTTGTACCTATGTTTTGGGTGAGATTAAAATGTATATAAAGAAAAAAGAAATTATTTATAATGAGGTAATTAGAAAGAAGAAAAATCCAAATTATCAATTCGGAACCGACAAAGAAGCAAATTTGTTGAAAAAAGAGGAAACTTTGTTTGTAAATGAACTTTATAGAGATTCTATAGATAAATCTATTTCTAGTTGTGAAAAAAAATATGAAGAAGATATAAGGAAAATTCGTTTAAATTTAAACATATTATTAAAAAGAATAAAAGAATTAATAAACCAAGAGGTTGATGAGGAATTAGTAAAAATCCTGAGAGAATTTATTGAGGATTACGCAGATTGCAAGATTTTATCCATTGCATTACAAATTCAGCAAACGAAGGACATTTTTACATTTTTTACAGCAGATAGTCATCTTGATCCAAATGGATATGAGTTCTTAAAAGGGGATATACGAATTAAAGATATGAACTTTCCAGTATTAAAAAATTTATTATTTGAAAAATCTTAGTTTTTCTCCTTCCACCCCCACCACTTATCTCTCCCTAAAATCACACTATCCAAAACCTTAATCCCAATCTCCTCTCCAGCTTTCATCAACTTTTCAGTTATATCTAGGTCTGCTTGACTAGGACTCGGATCCCCACTTGGATGATTATGCACTAAGATTATTTTGCTTGCCGAGTTTTTAATTGCAGGTTTAAAAACTTCTCTAGGATGAATTATTGAAGCATCAAGAATTCCTTTGCTGATTAATTGTTCACCAATTATATTATTTTTTGTGTCAAGCAACAAGACATAAAAATGTTCTTCTTTTTTATCTTTTAATCTTTCATGAAACAAATCAAAAACATCTTTTGCGCAACTTATCTTTTTAACTGGATTTTTTGATTGATTAACTCTTTTTTGAAGTTCTGCGATAGTTAATATTTGCATTGCTTTACTTGGGCCAATTCCTTTTATTTCTTGAAGTTCTTTTAATGAACATTCAAATAGCTTATCTAAACCATATTCAGCAATAAGCCGATTAGACATATCTATTGCATTTTCACCTTTGCTTCCTGTCCTCAGCAATATCGCAAAAAGCTCTGCATCACTTAAAACTTCTGAACCATACTTAAGAAACCTTTCTCTAGGTCTGCCCTCTTTAGGAATGTCGAGAATTTTCATGATAAATATATAACATTATACTTAATTAAAAATGATTCTGTTCTAAAAAGTATCAGAAAGTGACACTCTTTGAAATGAGATGCCTAAATTAGTTGTGTCAAGAACGATTAAATAAAGTATATAGCATTGGTTCTTGAGCACACTCAAGATTTTAAAGAAATCTTGATGTTTCAGAAATAGTCAGAAAATGCCTTTTTTTGAAACGAGAGAAAGATTTATATATCGACATTCTTTATACTATTTATGACAATTATAAAAGGTATTCATGAATCCCTATTGAATAGAGGCAAGATATTCAAGAAAGAAGAAATTATTAAGATTTCAGAAGAATATAAAAAACTCCTTCATAGCTCTGCTCATAAAAATGTTATAGAATATTTATCTAAACACAAATACCTCAAAAGAATATTTCTTAGCTACTATTATGTTAATTCTTATGACGAAAGAGAAAGAAATTTCTGCAATTATATGGATAAAGAACTTATATTTTTAGTCTTGAATAAGGAGAAAATAAAATGGTATGTAGGTCTTAATACTGCAATTTATGAGCAGGGTAAAACTTGGCAGACACCAAATATGATTAGTATAATCAACAATAGGATAAGCGGAAAGAGAAAAATTGTTGGAGCAAATATAAAGTTTCTCAAGATAAGGGAGAACTTAATTTTTGGATTAAAAGAAGCAGAAACAGATAACCATGTGCCATATTTTTATTCAGATCCTGCGAAAACTTACCTGGATAAAATATATTTTAAGGAAAGCAAGAGCTTAATAAAGATAAAAAACACTAAAAAATATTTAAAGAGGTATCCAAAATGGGTTGGCAAGAAATAAATAAAAGCAAATATATTGAACAGCTGAAGAAACATTTCAATCTGGCTAATAGCGAAAGCATTTTAGAAAAAGACCTATTACTTACTCTAATTTTAGCTGAATTTGAAAAATTAGATTTAGGTAAAGAGCTCATTTTTAAGGGGGGAACTTTGCTTTCTAGAAATTATTTGAAATATCATCGCTTCTCAGAAGATTTGGATTTTGTATTTAAGGAATCAACTTCTATAAGGGAATTAACAAGAAATGCTCGACAGGCTGTAAGGG
>Ga0208375_1004524_pt1 | contig 10899 bp, 9 predicted proteins | sample RifOxyD1_FD_184038 | JGI IMG/M metagenome (GOLD analysis project Ga0208375, IMG submission 184038) | Soil microbial communities from Rifle, Colorado - Rifle Oxygen_injection D1 (SPAdes) | ecosystem: Environmental > Terrestrial > Deep subsurface > Rock core/Sediment | place: Rifle, Colorado... | reverse complement strand
GTGTTACTTGGTGGCTGTAGCTCAGTTGGTATAGAGCATCTGCTTGTGGAGCAGAGGGTCGCGCGTTCAAATCGCGTCAGCCACCCACATTAAGTTTGGATCACATTTCTGGTTGGTTTTCACACTTTTGAAACATCTTGGAGTTTTGAAATCTATTTATTGAAGCTCTCCAAGCTGCATAAATACTTACTCGCATTGAAGATTGAATTGTTTCTGGTTCTAACCCGCTTTGTTTTGATTCATCTAATAAAGCGATATTTATATCGGTATTATTTTGACATGTACCATAACAATGTTTTCCGAGGAAAAATGGACATTCTACTGCGTTATTCATTTTATTGTAATAGTGTGAAATTTTACTTCTGACTTACAGTGTAAAAAGTGGGATGATATAAAAAGATTGCAGGAACATCTTCTACTAAAAACCTTTGGAAATCTAAATAAATTTTCTTTCTTGTTTCTTGATCAAGTTCAGTTCTTCCATCTTCCAACAGTTTATCGATTCTGGCATTTTTGAATTTAGAAATATTTGTTCCAGTTTGTGTTGAATGCCAAAGGCTATATTGATCGGGATCTTTTGGAATATCAACAGTTGCTAAAAATGCATCGTAGTCACTTGGGACTGATGTTACTACTTCGACTTCTACATTTACACCCACCTCTTGCCATTCTTTTGCAATTTTTTCAGCAAGTTTAAGCAAATTTGGTAGTGTAGATAACTTTAGTGTTAAATCCTTAGCTTCTTTTGTCTTTTCAATATCTTTCTCGTAAGGTTTGACTTGTGGGTTATAGCTCCATGAGAAAGGCGAAATTGAACTCAAGGCTCTCTCGCCTAAGTCTTTTTTATCTATTGCATAATTTAATGCTTGTCTAACACTTTTTTCAGCTAAAGCTTCTTTTTCTGTATTTAAAAATATGCCGACAAAACTATAGTAGCCAACTTCTTCATTAAGTTTAACAACTTTCCAATCTTTGAAAGCTGTTGGATCTTGTATAGACTTAACAACATCAGCTTCACCTAACTTAAAGCCTAGAATCAATCTGTCTTCTGATGGATAAAATTTATAGACTAATTTATCTTTTTTTGAATTCACTAAAATAATACTCTGAACATATTCACCAGTTAAAGATACATTTTTAACTTTCCACTCACCTGTCCCCAATAGTCCCTTTTTAAATATCGGTTTGGTTAAGATAACAGGAAAGGCAGAAAATTGACTATCCAAATTAAATTTAACTGTTTCATTATCTGGTCTTTCAATTGTTGCGTCGCTAAATTCATATTGAATGTCACTTGAAACTATCTTCTTCTCATCCTGCCATTTTGCATTTTCATCAATTTTAAATATCCAAGTTTTCCCACCATCGGGGGTTTCCCAGCTTTTTGCTATCCCCGGAATAATATTACCTGCTTCATCGGTTTTGGTTAAGCCTAACGAAATTTTTGATGATATCTCTGTGGGTAAACTATCAACAGTGTATCTACCTACCAAACCGATTTTTTGTTTTTGTGAGGTCATGCTTGGAAGAAGTAGGGTTAAGAATAGAAAGACGATTATTCCAATAACAAAGCCCAAGAAAATAATAGCCTTAAACCTTTTAAGAAAGGCTTGGATTAACCTGAATATGTATCGAGGTGACATATTAAATCTTTAGACAAATAACGAAAGAGCTGACATTATTAAAAATAATGCTGTAAAAACGAATGTGAGCCTAAAAACAAGCTTCTCCACGCCCCTTCTTGTAAATGATGCTGAATTTGAGCTTCTGCTAAAACCTGTACCTCTAACCTGAAGCAAAACAAAAATAATTATTAAAATGGCTGAAATAGACTGAATTATCTGTACAAAATCTTTCATACTAATGTAGTATACCAAATTATTTGATTAACCAGTAGATAAACGAGGAAATAAGTGAGTGAAGGAATGAAAAAGCAACATAGGCCAAGAAGCCTGCAAAGGCAACTACAGGTAAATCAATCCAAAGACTTGTATATCCACCAAAGTAGAAGTTGACTATTTTAAACCCTGGAACAACCAAAGTAACTATGTATAAAACAGCAACAGCTGCAACCCATCTAAAAAGACCAAAAGTAATTAAATTAACAGGTAGAAGTAAAATATTAATGACTGGTTTTGCAATTAAAGATGCAATAGTTAAGCCAAGTCCTGTTAAAAGAAGTGTTTCTATTCCCTTTTCAAAAATTAAACCAGATGCAATTGAGGAAACAAGAAAAATTGAAACAGAATCAATTACAAAATGCCTTAGTATACGTTTCATTTTAGTAATTTAAGTATTATCTTTTTATAAGACCATGTCAAGAGATTAGACTCTTTGCAATCAACTTGTGATGAAGTCGTCTGGCAAATCTGTGTGCTTCATCCCTAATTCGAGAAACCAAATTCAAACAATCTCCATTCAATTTAACTTTGTTTCCATTTGGAAAAACTAGCCTATCTGGATGCTTGGCAACACCAACCACAGGAATTTTGTGCTCTTTCATAACTTCACCAAATATTTTCACTTGCCCAAGACCTCCATCTACAATAATAAGATCAGGCTTATCCCAATTTGCAAAGTTTTTTACCCTTCTTCTTACAATCTCTCTCATACTGTCGTAATCACTTTGAGATTTCTTCTGTTTTATTTTGAAGTGTCTATATTGACTGTTTTCTTTTTCACCGTTAATTAATACAACCATTGAGGCTGTTGGTGCTGCCCCAGAGATATGTGCAATATCAAAACATTCGATACGTGATAGATTATTAATTTCATAACCATTAGCTACAATTAATTTTTTCAAACTCTCCAACTCTTTGTCTCTGATGTCCTCAATTAAATTAGGATTTTCTATAAATTTCTCTTCACCTATTCTCTTTTGAGTTATGTAATCAAGCGTTTGTATCTTGTTCCTGATTATTTTAGCTTCTTCATATTTTTGTTGTTTTGAAAGTAATTTCATTTCTTTCTCAAGAACTTTTCTAACAATATTAAATTTTCTAGACAGCACCAACTTGATATTTCTAATGTTTTTCTTGTATTGTTTTGTCTGCTTTTGTTTGATTATTGGATTTTGGTTACCGATTATTTCACTAGGGCAAGGTGAACAAAGCCCTATGTGACTATACAGACAGGGTTTCTTGCCAATTTTGTGGTCTGAAAAGGGGAATATTTTTCTAATTAACTTTAAGATTGTTTTGACATTTGTTGAGTTAGGGAATGGACCAAAAACAAATCCTTTTTTGTCATTTTTTCTTGAGGTTAAAACTCTTGGAAATTCTTCATTGGTTATCACAATATAAAGAGCATGTTTATCATCTTTTAAGACAATATTATATTTGGGTTTGTATTTCTTTATGAGTGCAGATTCAAGTAGTAATGATTCGAGGTCTGATTGAACTTCGATAAAAGTAAGATCATTGCTACTACTTACCATTTGCTGAGTTTTAACACCAAGATTAACGGCTAAATAACTATTTAGCCTTGATTTTAAATTTACCGACTTCCCTATGTAAATCGGTTTTTTGTTTTGCCAAAATGTGTAGACTCCAGGTACTTCAGGTAATTTTAAGAAGTTTTCTTTTGAAATTTCCATTTAGGTAGTATTGTAGCAAATGAGAACCTTTTAAGCCTAATCAAAATAGTAACAATTATCAAAATAGAGACTACAAAAATGAATAGTAAGTTATATAAAACTACTTGCCTTTTGTTTGTTGATACACTTACTTCTTCAGAACCAACCAGAACTTTAACGTTATCAGGTGTCTTTGTTGCTAGGAATGAAAATGGAATGTCTACATAAGTTGTGTATGTTTGAAAAGGTAGAAGAATATCAATAGGATTATTAGTTGCAACCTCTACGTTGTCAAAGAAAACTCTAGGTTTAACTCCATATAGAGCTGAAGGACCAGGATTAGTCAAAACCACATCTAATCTATTGGCAACTAGAGGAATCCAACCATCAAGGTATGCATTAATAGAAACTTTTGAATTTCTTTCTTGTGGTAGTGTGCCAAAGGTTACAAAGACATCTTTCTGTGGGTTAGATCCTAGTTTATATGAACCAGCAGGATATGGCTTTGTAGAGCTTGTACCATGAATTACAAAGGTAAAATGTCTTAAATCAAGTTTGCTGAAGTAATCAACTCCTCCTGTTGTTGATCCCCATGTTGGATCAACAGGAATCCAAGCACCTTTTTGAGAATCATAATATTCAGGCCATGCGTGCAAGACATCATTAACAAGTGAAAGTGGTTGTATTTCAGGATTTTCAGTATATGCAAAACCATTGATTTCTCTAGCTGGAATTCCATTTGCACGGGCAGTAGCAATAAATAGATCTGTAAATTCCATACAAATTGCAGCCTCGGGAGTTTGTAATGATTTTAAAGCCCCCAGTCTTTCCACATTAGGCCTAACCCTACTGTAATCGTATTTGAGTTTATTAGATACATAGTTATATATTTCTTGTGGTGTATTAATATCCTTGGCAATATTTGTAATCTCATTACTACTTATTTCCCAATATGTTTGTTCTTTTAGATTTTCATTTAAAGATTCCTGTGTAGGTTTTGGATATGGCCTTTGTGTTGCGAATATTTGTACATATCCAGTAGCCAAAACATCAACACGTTCTCTAGGACTTAGTTTGTATTTAGCAATCCAGTTGCCATCACTGTCTACTTCCATTGAGGCTGGCCTTGGAGTTATGTTTGTGTAATACACTTTTTGAAAGGCTGTATCAGGCGGAAGTGTTATCTCTGTTACAGCCTCTTTTGCAAGTGGATTTTCTAGATGGTAATTTAAGTTAAAATTAAAAACTTGGAATTGCCCAAAACCTGCAACAATTCCTGTTTTTTCAACATCTTGCTTACTAAATGAATATTTTAAAAAACCATCGGTCTGAGAAGAGTTTTTTGGAGTTGGTGAAATATATGCTTCTTTTCCAAAACTCTCAGGAACCTCAAGATTAATAAAATAGCTAGAAAAATCAGCAGTTTCAGAAAGTCTAGGAATTGATACTTCCCAAACCTCACCAGTTCTAATTGCAAAAGCACTTTCCTCAAAACTAACCCAGAATGTTCTTGATTTATCCTTACCTACTACTTGATCATCAAACTTTATTTCAATGCTTGTTGTCTTATCATTTGTGGTTTTTGTTAAATTAATAGGTCCATTTTCATCAAAAGCCTTAATATTCTGTGGAGTCATCGAATCTAAAATTATTGAGTAGCTAGTTGCGTATAAATTACTAAAAACATTTGTTAAAGTAATTTTATTTACAACTTCAGTAATTCCATTTTCCTTAACTCTATATGTAACATCAAAATCTGTTGTAAATTCTCCAGCTGCCTTTACTGGACTAGTGAACAGTGAACAGTGAACAGTGAACAGCATGAACAACAAAATAAAAAACTTACAGATTCGATTCATTAAACCATTGTAGTTGAAGCTAAACAACTTGACAAAACCTATAGTTAATGGAGAGTAATAACCATACTTTAGTTATCGATTCATCAAAAAGAGTCAATAATTTTTGAGGTATTCGACTGCTTTTGAAGAAATTTCTTTTTTAACTTTATCCCAATCTATCTCTGTATGCATCCTAGGCATTGGTTGTTCATCAGCTTCGCCAAAATATGTTAAGGATTTTAAGATATGTGTTTTATTGAAATCTAATCCTTTATATTTTATGTCCATATTTTTAAAAAGTTCATCTAAGCTATATTTTTGGAGTAAAAAATAGATATCTATATAGTCTTTTTTACTTCCTCGAACTGACACTGTAATCATTTTTGTACATGCAACATCCATAACCGATGACAAATTAATTCCATCCCAATTGGTAAATTCTTCAAGCAATGAATAAGGATAATTTAAAAATTGAAGCTTGATTCCCTCGATTATGCAGTTTAGTGTCCCTTTTGCAACGGTTATATCATCAACTTCAAAATCTAACTTCAGCGTTTTAAGAAGATCATCAGGATTAAAATCTTTTTCACTAAAGAAATCAAAGTCAACAGATTCTCTATATCCTAATTGCAATGCTAGTGCAGTTCCACCAGCAAGATAAAAATTTTTAATAAAAGGGTATGTAGAAATCTTTTTGATTACTTCTTCATGGCCAATAGGTAAGATATTTAAATACATTTATATTTAAGAATAGTAAAGCTTCCAAAAATTTCTTGATTTATCGTCAACTCTCTTTGAATCTAAAAGTCCCTTTAAAAACGAACTATCATACTTATTATTAAGCCATTTAACGGCTTCAAGGTCACCAATTGTCAGTATGGTTTTTGCAATATAATTTCGATGATCCTTAAGATTAATTTCTTCTAAGTTATCTCCCCAAAAGTATTTATTTAAGAATTCTGGAAGCTTATACATAAGTATATTATAGCAAAAAACAATGATTAAAGATATCTTCCTGTTACTGAATTTTTGTTTTGTTTAATATCTTTTGGAGTTCCGACTGCTACTATTTGGCCACCATTGTCCCCACCTTCTGGACCTAAATCAATAATCCAATCTGAATTTTTAATAATGTCTAAATTGTGTTCTATTACTGTTACTGTGTTTCCTTTTGAAACTAGTAGCCTTAAAACCTTTAAAAGTTTTTCAACATCTGCAAAATGAAGTCCTGTTGTTGGTTCATCTAGAATATAGAAAGTTTTTCCTGTTTGTCTTTTACTAAGCTCCGTTGCAAGTTTAACTCTTTGTGCTTCTCCACCTGAAAGTTGTGTTGCTGGTTGGCCTAGCTGCATATATCCAAGTCCCACATCTTCAAGTGTTTCAAGTTTTTCTCTAACGCTGGCAACAGCGCCAAAAAATCCTAAAGCATCTGAAATTGTAAGATCTAAAATTTCTGCAATGTTTTTACCTTTATATGTAACCTCCAGTGTTTGTGAGTTATATCTTTTTCCTTTACAAACCTCACAAGAAATCCAAATATCAGGCATGAATTGCATTTCTATTTTTGTTTGTCCTTGGCCTTCACAGGCTTCACATCTTCCACCCTTTAAATTAAATGAAAATTGTCCTTTTTTAAATCCTCTAAGTTTTGCTTCTCTTGTAGTTGCAAAAATATCTCTAATTGGATCAAAAAGTCCTGTGTAAGTTGCGGGATTACTTCTAGGAGTTCTTCCAATTGGTGATTGATCAATAAGTATTACTTTGTCCAAATTATCTATTCCTTCAATTCTAGAATGGATTCCTACGTCACCTTTGAAGAAGGGGTTGAATTCTTGCTGCAAGGCGGGATATAAAGTTTCAACAAGAAGCGTTGATTTACCACTACCTGAAACGCCTGTAATACAAATAAGCTTCCCAAGTGGGAATTCTGCATTTATTTTCTTTAAGTTAAATTGACTTGCGCCAAATATTTTTAAACATCCTTTTGTAGTTTCTTGACTTGAAAGAATCTCTTGTTGTATTAGTTTTGGAGATGTAACTTTTTTCCTCCCTGAAAGATATTGTCCTGTTAAAGATTTAGGATCTTCCATAACATGCTTTGGAGTACCTGAAGAGATTATATTTCCACCCTGTTTTCCCGCTCCAAGTCCAAAGTCTGCTAAAAAGTCAGCTTGCCTCATCATTTCTTCATCATGTTCAACAACTACCACACTATTTCCAAGGTCTCTTAAGTGTTTTAATGTATCAATTAATTTTTGATTGTCTTTTTGATGCAAACCAATTGTTGGTTCATCTAAAACATACAGCACTCCTGTTAAGCCTGAACCTATTTGACTTGCTAGTCTAATTCTTTGTGCCTCACCTCCTGAAAGTGTTCCTGCTACTCTATCTAAACTTAAATATTCAAGTCCTACAGATTTTAAAAATCCAATTCTGCCGTTTATTTCATTTATAATTAACTTACCAACTTGTTTTTCTCTATCATTTAAAATATCCGCCAAACCATCTGACCATTTAGCCATTTGTGCTACTGATTTTTTAGTTACTTCTGCAATATTTTCTCCTCCTACAGTTACTGCCAAACTTTCTTTTTTAAGTCGGCTGCCTTGGCAACCTTCACAGACTTGTTCTTTCATGTATTTTTCAAACTCATTTTTAATATAATCAGAATCTGTTTCTTTATACCTTCTTTCAATTGAACCAACTATCCCTTCATATTTTTGCCAAATTTTAGTAGGTTTACCAAATTTATTCATACCTGCCACTTCATAAATGTCGTTTTTTGTTCCGAAAAGCAATATCTCTCTTTCTTTATTGGTTAATTGGCTTATTGGCTTATGGGTATTTATCTGGAATTTGTCGCAAACTGCGACTACCGTCTTTGCATACCAAGTTTCATGATCAAACATTGAAGAAAATGGAAGTATTCCACCTTCCATAATGGATAAATCTTCAGAAAAAACAAGGTTAGGTTCAACTTTTAAAATTTTCCCTAGCCCTGTACAACTTGGACATGCTCCATGTGGAGAATTAAAAGAAAATGATCTTGGTTCTACTTCTGACAAACTTACATTATCTTTTGGACAAGAAAACTTTTCTGAGAAAAGATGATCAGTAAATTCTTTTGGGTAGTCAGGAATTGTAAAACTACTATCTTTAATTTCAGAAATTATTACATAACCATCAGCAAGGTTTAAAGCTTGTGACACTGAATCAAATAATCTAGCTTTAAGGTTCGGAACCTCGAAGCTATCTATTGCTAATTTATCAATAACAACATCAATTGTGTGTTTATTTGTTTTGATTAACGCAAAATCGTCTTGAAGTTCCTTATATACCCCATCTATTCTCACTCTTGAATAACCCTTGGAAATTAAATTATCAAAAAGCGCTGAGAACTCACCTTTTCTGTCTTTGACTATTGGCGCAAGTAAATAAAATTTGCCCTTTTTAACCATTATTTTATCTACAATTTGTTCTAATGTCTGCATGGCTATTTCACTACCACAAATTGGACAATGAGGGTATCCTACACGAGCAAAAAGAAGTCTTAGGTAGTCATATACCTCAGTAACTGTTCCAACTGTTGATCTAGGATTTCTACTTGTTGTTTTTTGATCAATTGAAATGGATGGTGAAAGACCTGTAATTGAATCTACATCTGGTTTTTCCATTATACCTAAAAACTGTCTTGCGTAAGTAGAAAGGCTTTCAACATATCTTCTTTGTCCCTCTGCATACAAAGTGTCAAAAGCAAATGAGGACTTACCACTTCCAGACACACCAGTTAATACAACTAATTTGTTTTTAGGAATATCCAATGAAACATTTTTTAAGTTATGTTGTCTTGCGCCTTTGACAGAAATTGTGTCGTTAATCATGCAAATTTCCCGCTGGATTGCCAGTGGTAGAGGTAATTATAACATGTAAAATAATATTATGAACTTAATACAAACCATTATTCTCTCTATAGTTGAAGGTGTCGCAGAATTTTTACCAATTAGTTCTACTGGACATTTAATTTTAACCAGTAGCCTACTCAAAATTTCACAAACTGAATTTGTAAAATCATTTGAGATTATTATTCAATTAGGTGCAATCTTGGCAGTAGTTGTAATTTACTTCAAAAAACTTATTTTAAACTTCAACTTATACTGGAATCTTTTTGTTGCCTTTCTACCTTCTGCTGTATTTGGTTTGTTTTTTTATAAATATATTAGGATGTATTTGATAGGTAATAACACTGTTGTTATTTGGAGTTTATTAATCGGAGGTATTGTTATGCTCTTGTTTGAGCGTTTTCATAAACCTGTTCACCGTTCACTGTCCACTGTTCATTATTTACTAATTGGTTTATTTCAAGTTCTTTCGATGATTCCCGGTGTTTCAAGAGCATTCACAACTATTTTTGGAGGAATGATAGTTGGGTTGGATAGAAAAAAGGCTACAGAATTTTCATTTCTCTTAGCAATTCCAACAATGGCAGCAGCGTCAGGACTTGACTTAATTAAAACTGATTTAAGTGTTTGGACAAAGAATGAATTTGGATTACTTGCTGTTGGGTTTGTTGGTAGTTTCCTAACTGCCTATGTGGTAATAAAGTGGCTTATCAAATTCGTTCAAAACAATGATTTTAAGATATTTGGGATATATAGAATAATAATTGGATTATTGGGATATTGGGTATTAATTAGAAATTAGAGAAATTAGATTAATTAGAAATTTTCTTAATTCTCTCTCTTATCTCTATAGCCATTTCGAAATTTAAATCTTTTGCAGCTATTACCATTTCTTTTTGTAAATTTTTAATTAAACGCTTTTTATCCATTGGGGTTAGACTAGTAACATCAATGTCAGGAAGATGTGCAAATGTTTCTAATCCCATCCCCAATGCTTTTTCTGTTATTGTATCTTCATCTCTTTCAATTATTTTTTCTCTAAATGGCTTGATAATTGATTTTGGAGTTATGCCCATCTCCTTGTTTTTCTGAATTTGGTACTCTCTTCTTCTTTTAACTTCATTTAAGCTTCTTTCCATTGAACCTGTAATTCTATCTGCATACATAATGACCCTTCCTTCTACATGTCTTGCTGCTCTTCCCATTGTTTGAATAAGCGCTGTTTGGCTTCTTAAAAACCCTTCTTTGTCAGCATCTAGTATTGCAACTAAACCAACTTCAGGAAGATCTAATCCCTCTCGAAGCAAATTAATTCCAACTAAAACATCGTAATTTCCTTTTCTTAGGTTATCCAAAATATCAGTTCTATCAAGTGTATCTACATCGCTATGTAAATATGCAACTTTTAATCCTTGTTCTTCGAGGTAACCTGATAAATCCTCTGCTGTTTTTTTAGTTAGTGTTGTAACCAATACTCTATGTTTATTTTTTATTTCCTTTCGAATTTCTTCTATTACATCCTTAACTTGGTTAGTTGTTGGTTTAATTGCAACTAATGGATCAGGAATGCCTGTAGGCCTCACCAACT
>Ga0208375_1004520_pt1 | contig 10908 bp, 11 predicted proteins | sample RifOxyD1_FD_184038 | JGI IMG/M metagenome (GOLD analysis project Ga0208375, IMG submission 184038) | Soil microbial communities from Rifle, Colorado - Rifle Oxygen_injection D1 (SPAdes) | ecosystem: Environmental > Terrestrial > Deep subsurface > Rock core/Sediment | place: Rifle, Colorado... | reverse complement strand
TAAATAAGGGTTTCAATATCTCTTGTTCAAATTTATTGTAGTCAGAGATAACTAGATTGCCGTCCACTAACTGAGCGGATTCTTTTATTTGAAGGGGAGTGATGCCATTTATGGTTTGACCTTGAAGGATTTCGCGCACATTAGCCAAAGTGTTTTCAAGGCGAGCAGCTTCGACTTTATCAAATATGTTCGGAGTTTGATCATCATAAGCTTGCATGACCACACGGCGTAAGGCTTGGTCGAGGGAATTAAAGTCACCAGTCTTTCCAATTTCATAAGTGACCGATACTTTACCTTGGGGATCTTCTATAACAGTAGCGCCGGTATTTTCAAATAGAGAGAAACGAGATTTTTTTATAGTTTCTGGCTCTACTATTTTTTCTGAATCCGCCAATGATACTTTTATGGGTTCAGTGTAAGTTGGATTTATTGGTAGGACGTCTGATTCTAAATCGTCTGGAGTATTTTTTTCTTCCTCAATAATTTTTTCAGCCCAGTCCATAAAGCCAAACATATCGTTTTCGTAAGCATATTTACCAGCTTTGTATAGAGAGTCGGCCATCATACCTATTACCACAGCTTTGGAGGCATTTTCTACATTGCGTGCAGTCATTGCTAAGGTATCTATGGCGCCATAGCCACTCATCATACGCTCCATATCTTTTAATTTATTTTCATAAGAAGCAAATAGTTTTTGTTTTCTGGTTTCTTTTTTCTCAATAGATAGAGAACTACCTTCAATTCTATTTAATTTCTTTTGAACCCTATCTAGCCAAAATTTATTTTGCCACTGGGCCACCCCTTGAGTCATACCAGAGAGCATTAAACGAGCCTCGTCTAATTTGTTGATATCTTTATTACCTTTAGATATGCTACGAGCTACTTTTTGTAATTTTTTTCTGCTGTCTTTTAATTCATCATAACCCCTCATTTTACGAGTTAGAGAGCCGTATAAAGTATCATCCAAATTTGCTTCTGTTTCTCGAGCCGTTTCTTGGGTTAAGATTTCTTTTTCTATTTCTTCTTCGGTCTTACCTTCTTCCTGCCCTTTTTTCCTCAAAGCCTCTTTTTCGTGCCATTTCAAGCCGTTATTTCTGTCGGCTTTTTTTCTAAGTACTGAGTCGCTGGATAATCTAGCCTCTTTAGCTCCACGAGAAATTTCTTCTGTGGTACTCGCGATAAGCATGACGTGGCGTAGAGGATTGGCGATATTAAAATCTCCCAAAATACGACCAACTTTTAAAGCCGTTCCAATTGGGCGGCCTAGATTGCCAGCTTGAGCCAGTAAGCCAGTTTTACCAGCTTGGATATTTTTAATGGTGTTTTCGGTTTGCTCGGCTTTGAGGCGACGACCCTTAGCTAGGCCATGCAAAAATCTGGTTAAAGTACTTTGGTCTCTAAGTTCTTTCTCACCTTTGTTTGGGTCAGTTAGAGTAGAGGCTGATTTTTCTAATAGGTCAGCAATTTTATTATTTTTCCATTTATCTATCTGGTAGCCTAAAGTATTTAAGGTATAAATAGTTTTCTCTTTTTTGTCTTCGGGTAGAGCTTCAATAATTTGTTTGACCTTGTTGACTCTTTTTTCCATATCTTCTATTTCATATAGCAGATAACCAGATGTGGTTTCTTGGGCTAAACTTTCTTTTATTTCCACAAGTTCCTCTGGTGTGGCACTAATGAAAGGATTGTATTTAAAATCTTCTACAGATTTTAGTTGTTCTGATGTGTCGCCAACGAAAGAATTGTATTTAAAATCTTCTACAGATTTTAGTTGTATATCCGTAGAAAGATCTAGTCCAGTAGAGTCTGAAGCAGGAGTCTTGTTGTCTATATCATCGGTATTATTAAAGGGGAGTTTGGATATGTCATTATCTTTTTCTAGATTTTCTTGTTTTATTTTTTCTATCTCGTCGCTTAATTCAAGTTCTACTTCTTTTTCTAAAGGAGCCACTCTATAGGGAAGGTGTTCTATTTGCTCGTAAACTTTATCTATTACTTTGCCTATATTTGATAAAAGGGTATTTTTTTCGTTTTCTGGCAGATTTAATTGTTCAGTTTCATTCCATAAATTGTTTAGTTTATTTATAGAATCATCAGCATCTTCTTTATATATAGGTTTATTATTCTCATTATTTAGTTCTTGGATAATATCTAAGAATTTTTTTTCTATGTTTTCTGCATTTGGTAATGACTCCTTAGTAGTATCGGGAGTTATGATATTTTCTATGTCTTTTGGTGTTGTAGTTGACACCTCGTCACTATTTTTGCTTTTCAGGTTTTCTCCATTAGTAAACATCCAACCTTTATTGTCTGGGTTAGAATTAATTGCGGGTTCGATTAATTTTTCTGTAATTATGTGCTGATCTCCATTTTCTGTTTCAGAAGTTTCTTCATCTATAACATTAGACTCTTTTACCTCTGGCCCTTTTAGTAAATTTCTTCGACTAGTTAAAGTTTTTATCTCGTCTGTAAAATTTCCTTTTTCTTCGTGGGTTAAAGTACTGTTATCTACTAGATTAGATAAAATTTCTATCTCCTTATCTATTTCTTCAAAATCTAAATTTGTTTGTGATCCAAAAAGTAGACCATGCAGACGATCTTCTCTTTTCCATATTTCATCGACTAAATCTTTATTTGATTCTGGTGTTTTAGGTATTTCTGAACTCATAAGTCATTTAATTATATACTCTTATCAATCCATAAGATAATCTAAATTGTTGATATTTATAGGGACAAACAAGATTTTAGGGCCTATACTAAAATTAATGGATCAATTAATACAAAAGGCTGGTTTTGCTGGAGGTTGCTTTTGGGGAGTTCAGCAGTTGTTTGATAAAATGCTTGGAGTTATTTCATCGAGGGTGGGGTATATGGGTGGTAATAAAGATAATCCAACTTACGAAGAAGTCTGTAGTGGTAATACTGGCCACGCGGAGACCTTAGAGATTACTTATGATGCCAATCAAATATCTTACGGGGATTTATTAGATCGGTTTTGGATTCTTCATGATCCCACCACTAAAGATCGTCAAGGTCCTGATGTTGGGTCCCAATATCGATCAGTAATTTTTTACTATACACCAGAGCAAAAAATAGAAGCTGAAAAATCTAAAACTAATTTAGGTAATTCAGGAAAGTTTTCTAATCCCATCGTTACAGAAATTGTTTCAGCTAGTATTTTTTGGCCAGCAGAAGATTATCATCAAAAATATAATAAAAAAAATGGACTCACTTGCCACATTGGATAAAAAATATTTAGGACCAATATTATTTGCTCTTACTTATGTTATTGCTTTTGCTGCTTATTATTTTTCAAAAGGTGATTGGGAATTTTTGTGGTATATAGCCGTACTAATGTTTTTCCTAGTATTAATTATCGGCACTATTAAACACACCAAACTGAGTTTAATATCTGTCTGGGGTTTGTGTATTTGGGGGCTGCTTCATATGATTGGCGGGGGAGTAGTTTTTTCTGGAGATGTTTTATATGCTTGGAAAATATTGCCTGTGTATGATGCAGGCGGCGAATTTTTTATTTTAAAATTTGATCAGGTGGTCCATACTTTTGGTTTTGCTGTGGCGACTTTGGTGATGTATGAAATCATTTCTAGTCGTTGGAAAAATGGTGGCGGGTTTTTAATTTTTGTAGCAATTTTGTCAGGGATGGGTTTGGGTGTAATAAATGAAATAGCAGAATTTATAGCTGTTCTGGCTTTTCCAGAAACTGGAGTCGGTGGGTACTATAATACTTTGCTAGATCTTGTTTTTAATACTGTTGGGGCTGGGTTTGTGGGTATATTTTTGTACTTAAAAAATAAATAAATTAAGGCAATCCCACCTTTGAACTATAGTTTTTTGATATATAATGCATATTATGACTGAAAATGATTTTGAAAAAATTGGGCAAGATATTTTGGAAATAATTCAGAAATCAAAGAATGTTTTACTCCATTTACACCCTGGTCCCGATCCTGATTCTGTGGGTTCGGCTCTTGTTATGGCTGAAGTTTTAAAAAGTTTGGGTAAAGAAGTGGTAATAATAGCCGGAGATTCACCTTTACCGATGTCTTTATCTTTTTTGCCAAATTTTAACTGGATAAAAGACGAGAGGTGGACTGATTTAGATTTGAATGATTTTGATTTGTTAATTGCCCAAGATAGTGGTTCATTGGAAATGGTTAGTCGAGAGGTAAATGTAAAAGAGAGTTATGATTTAAAGATTGTAGTAATAGACCATCATGCAACCAATACTTTGTATGGCGATATTAATTTGGTAGTAGAAGCTCCGGCAACCACTCAAGTTTTGTTTAAACTGGTCTCTTTGTGGGGGGTAGAAATTTCTCCCAGTATGGCGATAAATATGTTTGTTGGTTTGTATGCTGACACGGGAGGTTTTAAATATGATTACACTCAACCAGAAACTTTGGCGATAGCGGGGCAGTTGATTGCTAAAAATCATGAAGCTCTTAAAACTGTGCGGACAATGCAAATGCAAAATACTCCTAAGAGTTTAGACTACAAAATGTTGGCCTATAAAAATATAAATATTTGTGCTGGTGGTAGGGCAGCGGTATCTGCTATATCTTTTGGTGATTTGGAAGATAAAAAAATAAATACAGAAGATACTGAAAGTGTATCTTTAGGTAATGATTTGTTGTCTGTGGCGCAGTGGCAAGTTATTGCAACTTTAGTAGAAAAGAAGTCTGGGGAGGTAAAGGTAAGTTTACGTTCTAAAAATGGGGAACTATATAATGTGGCGGAAATTGCTCAAATTTTTGGTGGTGGTGGCCATAAAGCAGCTGCGGGGGCTAAGCTCGAGACGTCTTTAGAAGAGGCTTTAGAGAAAGTAATTATGGCGATTGAAAAAATGTTTTAGAGAAACAATATAAAGGAATGTAGGTATTTGGTTGTTTTTCTAAAAAACTTATAGTATAAAGTAAGTACCCACTTTAACTTATCGTGTTTAGGTTGGAGACTGGGGTAGGCGCCCGAGCCCGTACGTCCATTTTGGATGCACGGGCTCGTTTTTTTTTAGATAAATTAAAATCGGTGTCTCTGGGCTTTTCTTTTTTAAAATATATGGTACAATAATAGTATTATAGATAATAATCTAAAATATCATGGCTCACAAAAAACTTTATCGGAGCGAATCGGACAAGGTGATATCTGGAGTAGTGGGAGGGATAGCCAAATATGCTGATGTAGATTCGACAGCTTTAAGGCTTCTGTATGCAGCTTTATTGCTTGTAACTGGAGTTTTTCCGTTTGTAATTCTGTATTTATTGGCTATCGTGATCGTACCTAAAGATTCTAAAACTGTATAATTAGTCGTTTGACTTTTTGCCAGTATTAACGTAATATAAAAGAGCCCTGCGGGGCTTTTTTCTTAACAATAAATTTTTTATGTCCCTATTAAATTATTTACAATCGACCAAGGCTGAGTTGAAACATATTAATTGGCCAACTCAAAAAGAAGCTATTTTATATACTATTGCTGTGGTGGTGGTGGCTCTTGGGGTGGGTGCTTATTTGGGAGCTTTAGATTTTATCTTTATTACTTTATTAGAAATGTTCATTCTATAAACTATGGCTAAACAAGAACTAAACCAAGGACGTAATTGGTATGCTATTCATACTTATGCTGGTTATGAAAATGCGGTTACCAGAAATTTAAAACAAAGAATCGAGTCTTTGGGTATGGAAGATAAGATTTTTAATGTTTTAGTACCAACAGAAAAAAAGGTTAAAATTAAGGCTGGTAAAAGGGTGGAGGAAGAAGAAAAGATTTACCCTGGCTATGTTTTGGTGGATATGGTGGTTACTGATGATTCTTGGTATGTAGTTCGTAATACTCCTCGAGTAACTGGATTTATTGGTTCTGGAGTTGTGCCGGTACCACTAGAAAAATCAGAAGTTGATGAATTATTTAGACGGATGAATACTGATAATACTACTCATGCTATTGATCTAACTGTAGATGAATCTGTGACCATTGTTGATGGTCCGTTTAAAGATTTTGAAGGTAAGGTTAATGAAGTCGATAACGCAAGAGGTAAGGTTAAGGTTCTGGTTTCAATGTTCGGACGAGAAACTCCAGTCGAGTTAGATTTCTTGCAGGTAAAGAAAATCTAGCTTGCTATTCTATAAAAAATCAGTATAGTAAGACAGTTATAAAACATGGCTAAAAAAGTAATAAAAAAATTAAAATTACAAATTCAAGGAGGAGCTGCTAACCCAGCCCCTCCAGTCGGACCAGCTCTAGGACAAGCTGGTGTTAATATTGGTGAATTTGTTAATCAATTTAACTCGGCAACTGCTGAAATGAGAGGCGATGTGATCCCGGTAGAAATTACTGTGTATGAAGATCGTAGTTTCACTTTCGTTTTAAAAACTCCTCCAGCTTCAAGATTGATTTTGAAAGCAATTGGAGTGTCTAAAGGTTCTGGTAAAAATTTAGTTAAAAAAGTCGGTAAGATTTCTATGGATCAAATTAGAGAAATTGCCGAAAAGAAAATGGTAGATTTGAATGCTCGCGATATTGATGCTGCTGCTAAAACTATAGCTGGTACCGCCCGTTCAATGGGGATAGAGGTGAAGTAATTATAATCACTCAGAAATATAAGTTAAAAAACAAAAAGCCCACAAAGTGGGCTTTTTGTTTTTTAACTAGTCTGTGTTAGTAATAATCATAGATTTAGTTGTTTGCTACATTTTGACAATTGTATTTTAAACAATCCCGATAGGGAAGGAGGTTGGAAACAGATGAAGCAAGAACAAAAACAAGAACCTTTGCTGTGGGTTCCTGACACCGATAAAGAGGTGTTGAACAAAATGTTCCAGAATAAACTGGACCGCTCATACCAGAGACCAAGTCATTTGGATATTTTAGCCCAACAAGCGATCGTTATTTCAAAGCGATCAACCTGCCTTTTTTATGAGGTGGGGGCGGCTATTTTTTCTGGTGACATTATGCTCTCTTCTGGCTACAATGGTGCAGCTAGAGGGGATGTTGATCCGCGAATTGCTGGTTGCGCTCGAGTGGTAGATGGAAAAATCCAAGAAGGTCAGGGTTTGTGTCGTGGTTCTCATGCTGAACTAAATGCAATCGGAAACCTGACTTCCAGCACTGTTGGTCTTGAAGACTTGCGGATGGTGGTGACTCTTCACCCCTGTTTTTCATGCGCCAAACAAATTGTAAACAAGAAAATAAAAAAAGTTTACTATGTTTGGGAATATGGCCGGGAGCAAGGGGTAACCCAATATTTGATTGATCGGGGGGTTGAAGTAGAGAAGTATTCATCAGTGTTCCTTCAGCGGTGGATTGAACGTAATGGTTATGACCCTGTGGGATTGAGACATCAGGAACTCTAAATTATCCATTGGGTCCTAAGGAGGACATATGAAAAAAGGCAAGTTTATTGTCATTGATGGCAGTGATGGGTCAGGAAAACAAACTCAAGTCGAATTGCTCACCCAATATTTCAATCAGCGAGGCCAGAAGGTTTCTTCTTTGGATTTTCCTCGGTACGAGAAAAATTTTCATGGCAGGTTATTGAAGGCGGCTTTGCGAGGAGATTTTGGGGATTTTCTTTCACTTGACCCTTATGTGGCATCGTTTTTGTACACCAGTGACCGGTTTGAGTCATCGGTGGAAATCAAAAGGAGGCTAGCCGATGGAGAGGTTGTGATTGCTGATCGTTTTACCACTGCCAACATGATTCATCAAGGAGGTAAGTTTTCAGATCCGATTGAGCGCAAAAAATATCTCGATTGGATATGTGACCTCGAGTACAAAAATCTTCAGTTTCCGAAACCGGACATAATTGTGTTTTTGAAAGTCCCGGTAGAAGTTTCTTTAGATCTTCTTGAAGGAAAGAAGGGTAGGGATATGGCCGAAGAAAGCATACCTTACCTCAAGAGTTCTTTGGCTTGTGCTGAGGCAATAGCCTTCGACTACAATTGGATTATTATTGATTGTGCTCCAGATGGAATTTTGCGGTCGCGTGACAGTATTCATCAGGAGATTGTTGAAAAAGTTACTATTTGATTGGTCCCGGTCGCACTTGTGCGTCCGGGTTTTTATTTTTATATAAAAAATTTGGGCTTGGTATTTTTTATACCACATGTTAGGAATTATTAAAGAGGATATTGGGTCCTTGTAATTTAATTAAGATAAACAACCAATAAGAAAGGTTAGGCTGATGAATGGTTTAAGACATGTGATTGAGCCAATAGAAGGTAATACCGATGAAAGCCTGGTGCTGGTTTTAGATACTGGTGCACAGCTTACGGCTGAAGATTGTGCCATGTTGCAGGCTCTGTATTCACGGTCGCCTGATAGCGCTTTGGCTCACTTGGACAAATTGGCCAAAGTTGGATCGGGCAAATTTATGGGCAGTTACTATGTGGGTTATGGTCACAAATCGATTGGAGATTGTGGGGGCACTACAATTTTTATCGAGGGTGTCTCTATGCTCGCTGCCAAGGCTATCCAGGATTCTATGTTGTACAACGGTCAGGAGTGTTCTACTCGTTATCTCGATTTCAGTACTCAGAAATTTTTGGCGCCTGGAACCGCAAACACTGGGCGCCTGAGTCAGAATGATAATCTTGTCTTGGAAAATTGGAGGCAGTTTTATGTTTCTAGTTTAGATAAAGTCAAAGCTCATGTTGCTGAGCAATTTCCCCGTCAAAGTGAAGAAGATGAGACTGTTTACCAAAAGGCGGTGAATGCTCGAGCTTTCGACATCATGAGAGCTTTTCTGCCGGCTGGGGCATCTACCTCCTTATCTTGGACCACCAACTTGAGGCAAGCGTCTGATCATTTGAAGACCTTGCTCTACCACCCTCTGCTCGAAGTTAGGCGGATAGCCGAAGTCACCAAAAAAGCGCTGGCCAAAGCTCATCCCAATTCTTTCGGACATCAGGTTAACACAGAGACGGCCGAGTACTATCAAAGATGGATGGCGACATCCTATCTTTATCTCGGGTCGGACTCTCATGTTAATGGGCCTGACGAGGTTACGGTTCAGTCTCATCTCGATTGGGAAGGATTGGAACAATATAGGCCCCTTCTTGAGAGAAGACCTAAGGGAGCAGAGATGCCAAAAAAGCTTGGCCATTTGGGGTCAGTAACCTTTGAATGTCTGCTTGATTTTGGGTCTTATCGAGACTTGCAGCGCCAGCGAGCAGTTGTTCAACAAATGCCCCTTCTGAGTACGGAGTTTGGTTTTGAGCCTTGGTATTTGGCGCAATTACCAGATAGTGTCAGGGCCGGAGTTCTCGAGCGGTTGGGACAATTCGAAAACAAGATTATGCCCGACTTGGTTTCTAGGTGGGGCTTATATGAGGCTCAGTACTTTGTTCCAATGGGTTACCAGGTTCCCTGTCAGGTGACCGGTGATCTACCAGCTTTGGTTTATCTCGTTGAATTGAGGGCTGGGTCGATGGTTCATCCGACCTTGCGCCGGAGGGCTCAGCAGATGGCCAGTGCTTTGATGGAACTTGGTTCGTCTGCTGGGCTAGTACTCCATGTCGATTTCTCTGAGGCTGGTCGTTTCGATAGTCGTCGGGGCAGACAGGATATCGTTTCCAGGTAAAGGTATCGATTTGGCTTCGTTAAGAAATAACCCCGTCGCACTCGTGCGACGGGGTTTTATTGTGGCTTACAATCTGAGACATCTTTTGTTATTTCGATGTCTGGGTATTTTTTTTCCATAAAATCAAGTAAGAGGCTTCGGTGGCAGTGGTCACAAGTATCTTCTACGCACAGCACCGTCACAACTTTTTTTTGTTTAATGGTTTCGTAGAGTTTACTTGTAGCCACTTGGCCTGTTTCTGATTTTAGATATGTTAAATATTGGTCAGAAAACTCTTGCCAGTTGATTTCTTTCCGGTACCAAGCACCAACAGTTTTTGGTCTTGGTGCTAACTCGGGTCTCCAACAATCTTCGTATCTTTGGGCGATTTCGCAGAGATAAGGGTCTCGTGTTTTGCCGTCATTTTGAGTGAGGCGGCTAACTATAAGGATTGCAAAATCTGTTTCTGAGTTGGTGTGGGAAAAAGCGCAGGCTGATTTAAGGATCATCGGTTAGTCCTCCTTCTAATTTCAATTTCTGGCATAAAAGATGAGTTTGTGCAAATATAGTAGTTACATGAAAGATAAAGAAATAGAACAACTAATAAGTGACGAAAAAAAGCGTCAGAAGAAAATTATCAATTTAATTGCTTCTGAAAATTATGTCTCAGATGATGTTTTAAAAGCTTTAGGTTCTCCTTTAACTAATAAGTATGCCGAAGGTTATCCAGAGGCTCGTTATTATGGGGGTAATGAAGTTGTTGATAAAATAGAGAGCTTATGTCAAAAGAGAGCTTTGAAGGCTTTTAAATTGTCTGAAAAAGATTGGAGTGTAAATGTTCAACCTCTGTCTGGGTCGCCGGCCAACTTGGCGGTGTATTTGGCATTGGTGCCGATGGGTGGGAAAATTATGGGTATGAATTTATCTGATGGCGGTCACTTAACCCATGGTCACAAAGTATCAGCGACTGGAAAATTTTGGCAACAAATTCCTTTTGGAGTTGATCCACAAACAGAAGTTTTAGATTATGAAATGGTTAGAGAAATTGCCCAAAAAGAAAAACCAGCTTTAATTGTAGCTGGATTTACAGCTTATCCACGAAAAATAGATTGGCAGAAATTTAGAGATATTGCGGATGCTGTAGGGGCAATTTTAATGGTGGACATGTCTCATGTTGCAGGCTTGGTAGCTGGGGGTGTTTACACATCACCATTTCCTTATGCTGATATTGTAACAACCACAGTTCACAAAACTCTCCGGGGTCCTAGATCGGCTATGATTTTTTCTCGGCTTGAATATTCCACTAAAATAGATAAGGCAGTGTTTCCAG
>Ga0208375_1004519_pt1 | contig 10909 bp, 16 predicted proteins | sample RifOxyD1_FD_184038 | JGI IMG/M metagenome (GOLD analysis project Ga0208375, IMG submission 184038) | Soil microbial communities from Rifle, Colorado - Rifle Oxygen_injection D1 (SPAdes) | ecosystem: Environmental > Terrestrial > Deep subsurface > Rock core/Sediment | place: Rifle, Colorado... | reverse complement strand
AGATTCCGGGGTTTGCAATAAGAAACAGGATCTTCCAACTTGCCTTGCTGCTCCAAGAAAACTAATCCTAACCCATTCGTTTTTCTTTTCTCTTATCCAGCCGTTATATATTCTATGCCCTACTTTATTCAAGAATTTTTTCCTGTAATCATTATTTTCAAAAAGAACTTTCCTTATTTTTTCAATTATGATTGATTTTATTGCAGGTTTTCTTTTTACTATTGGAACCCATAATGTTTTTTCTTTTATTCTCTTTAGAACTTCTCCACCTTTGCCAATTGCAATTCCAGGTTTTTCAGCTTCTATAACTACAACTGATCTTTGGGGGTCAAAGGTTATGCTGAACTCTCCAGCTTCTTTTGGTATTTCATTTTTAATAATTTCTTCTGCTTTTTCTGCATCTAAAACTAAAGAAGGATCTGGCCTTAATTCTATACGCTTTTTTATTCTGTCAACTATATCTTTCAATGTACCATTATTATGAAGAAAAAAATCTTTGCTCTTTGTATAAAGGACAATATTTGCTCCTTCAAATCCTGAATCTGAAATTTCTGCAGATTCTGGTACATCTTTTAATACTTCTTTTAATATATCTTCTGCCATTGTACTAAGAATGTATACTTTTTAGAATGTTAAATCAATGAAATTCTAACTTCCTTTTCTGTTAAGGGTTGCACTCCTGCTGATGTTATTATTAATATGTCTATACCATCACCGGATGCCATATCTCTTTGGACAGCTGCATTTATTGCTTTCTTAATAAGCTCTGTTCCTTCTTTTACTGTAATTCCTGGTTTGTAAAGCGCCTCTAGGACTCCGATTGCAGTTATGCTTCCTGAACCTGTTGAAGCAAAATCTTCATACTTTGTGATTGAACCGTCTATTCCTAAATCAAATAAGTGGAATCCTTTTTGATCAACGCCACCCATTAAAAATCCAACTATTCCTGGCACCATGCTTGGTCTTCTTATATTATTATATAATAAATTTCCAAGAAGATTAGCAACTTCTTTTACATACAAGTCTTTTCCTTTTCTTAAGGAATCTAATCTTACCTGAGCTTTTATGATTCTTGTTAATAACTGAGCATCTGAAACTAATCCAGCATGAGTTATTGCAATTTTATCTGTTATCTTTGCAATCTTTACTTGTCTTTTATTTACTATCATGTATCCTGCTGATGTTCTTTTATCTGCACCTAAAATAATTCCATCTTTGCAGATAATTCCTACTGTTGTAGTTCCTGTTTTTATTACGTCTTTGTTTATTGATTCTCTTTCCATTTGTTTCCCCTCTGAATCTTACAAGAATTCAATTTACAAATGTTATTTCTTGGTCGTATTTAAAGGTTTCGATAGTTCTTTTTAATGAACTTTTATAAGTTAAGCTTTTAAATTTTTTCTATCTCCTTATATCCCATGAGTGGGGTTATGGGATATGCGAGAAGACATGCTAAGAGTGCAGGATATGTTTCATTGGCTACTGCTGCCGGAATTCTTGCTTTAGGAACATATTCTTCTTTAAGAGAGACTCCTCCTGATGCAATCTTTTTAAGTGTGGCGCATAGGAGAGATTTAGATCCTTACAAAAAGGGAGATAAGGAAATTTATAATTTAGGAAAATCAGGAATAGTTGCACCGAATTTATCCGATGTTGTTTATTTTATTATGGCAATAGATGGAGATGGTATTAAAAATGCTTCTCTTACTTTTAATGGAGTAGAAGTGAGAAGCGCTAATTCAGATGATCCAAGGAGTAAAGGACTTGAAGGTTATGGGGTTTTGGATTCTAGGCTTGCTGATTTTGAAGGGGATTATATTCTTAGATTCACAGTAATAGATCAAGAGAATCGTCTCATGGTTCGGTCTGTGGTAATAGAATTAAGGAGAACTCAAGAAGAGAGTATTTAGAATTAAGAAGAAGTAAGAAATGTTCTATCTAGTGGTTAATTGAACCTATTAACTTAAATAGATAATTTTATAAACATTATTTTTTGAAGATTTACTTAAATGTACACCATTGTGCTCGATACAAATTTTTTGATAACAGCTTTAAAGTTTAGAATAGACATTTTTGATGACATTGAAAAAATTTGTGATTTTGATTATGAGATAGCGGTTTTGGATAAGAGTTTAGATGAGTTGAATGGAAAACCAAATGAAAAGTTAATAAGAGCATTAATAAAGGATAAAAAAGTTAAAGTTATAAAAACAAATACAAGAGATTATGTTGATGATATCTTGGCTTCATTAAAGGGAGAGTATATAATAGCTACCCAGGATATTGGGTTAAGGAAAAGGTTAAAAGGAAAGCCTATAATCCTAATAAGGCAAAAAAAATATTTGGAAATAAAAAATGTTTTATGAAGTAACACTAAAAAGTCATATCAGAGTACCTCCTAATCTGTTTCAGGAAGATACTAAGAAATCAGTGCTAGAAAGATTAAAGGAACAGTTTAATAATATGATTTCTAAAGATTTTGGCATTGTTATAGGGGTTTCAGATATTGTGGATATTGGGGAAGGGGTAATAATTCCGGGGGATGGGGCAGCTTATTATGAAACGGTTTTTAAGGTGCTTGCGTTCAAACCAGAGTTGCAGGAAATAATTCTTGGAACTATCACAGATATAACTGATTTTGGAGCATTTATTGATATAGGGCCAATAGATGGGATGATTCATATAAGCCAGACAATGGATGATTATGTCACATTCAGCAAGACTAATGTATTATCGGGAAAGGAAACAAAAAGGAATTTAAAAGTTAAGGATAATTGCAGAGCAAGAATAATTGCAGTAAGCTATAAAAATGTTAATGACCCTAAAGTTGGACTAACAATGAGGCAGGTTGGTCTTGGGAATGTTAAATGGGCTGAGGAAACTTTAAAGAGTAAGAAAAATGGCTAGAAAAGTTTGCAGGAAATGTAAAGTATTTGTCGAGAAAGATAAGTGCCCTATTTGCGGGGATAATCAGTTTGCAGATAATTGGAAAGGAAGAATTACAATATTAGATGTTGAAAAATCAGAGATAGCACCTAAAATGGGAATAAAAGTAAATGGAGAGTATGTAATTAAAACATGAAAATAATTAATAAAATTAATCATCCTTTATTGAAAAGAGAGCAATTAACTATAGAAGTAGAGCATACAGGAGATAAAACTCCTAAAAAAAATGATTTATTAGGACAGATTTCTGAGCTTGCAAAAGCAGACCAGAAATTTGTAAATATTAAATTTATTGATACTGATTTTGGGAATACGAGGTCTGTTATTACAGCTAATGTTTACAATGATGAAAAAGCAATGAAGAGTATTGAAGAGCTGAGAAAGAAGAAAAAGAAGGGAGTTGAAAATGCCAAAGAAGAAAGTCAAAAATAAAACTCCAAGCAAGAAATGGACTAAGTATAAGATAGAGGGGAATAAGATCTCTAAAGGAAGATCTTGTCCAAAATGCGGGGAAGGGGTATTTTTTGCAGCTCATAAAGACAGACTATATTGCGGTAAATGCCATTATATGGAAGTTAAGAAATAATTTTATAGTTCTTTTTGATATTTTTATCATATGTCTGACTTAAGAAAGATCTGGATTGCTTTTGTAAATGCTAATGGTTTAGAAGTTTCTGTTGATTTTGGGAAACAAAGGAAAATATATTCTGGATTAGGTATGGAAGACAGAACTGAAGAAGAATTTAGAAGAACAGTTGAGTTTCAGGGATTTTTAGATGGTTATGAAGGGAATCCTCATAAGCATAGAGGACCTAGGGGCAGTCCAGAACCAGATGCAGCAGACTTCATTGAAAGTATTTTAAGTAGAGTAGATGATAGAATTGGGGATTTGGTTAATTCTATAGTAAATGAGAATAAGGGAGTTCAAGATAATCTTAGAAGAGTTGCTGTTGAGATTAGTAAAACGAGTTATAGAACAAGGTACGGTGAGCAGTATAGTTTAGGAGTAGCTTCAAGAGGTTTAATATTATAAAACCCATAAAGTCAGACCGAAGTCCAACCTTATGGGAAAAAGAGGTGATAGAATATAGGAATACCAACATATATATAAATCTTTCTATTGTAGTTATTTTAAAGTAGTTACATAGTAAAACTCTGAAAATATAGCCTAAAAAAAGAAGAAGATTTAAAAACCAAGTCTATTTCACATAATTTTAATGGCAGATATTGATGTTGCAAAAAGAGTCAGAGAATTAATGAATAATCCTGAGTATATTAGAAATATATGCACTTGCGCTCATATTGACCATGGAAAAACAACATTTTCAGACAACCTTTTATTAGGGGCAGGAATGATTTCTGAGGAATTAGCAGGCAAGCAGCTGTCTCTGGATTTCCATGAAGATGAGAAAGAAAGAGGAATTACTATTGATGCGGCCAATGTTTCTATGGTCCATAAATTGGGAACTAGAGAATATTTAATTAATCTGATAGATACTCCCGGGCATGTTGATTTTGGAGGAGATGTAACAAGGGCAATGAGAGCATGTGATGGAGCTATTGTTCTTGTTTGCGCTGTTGAAGGGATTATGCCTCAGACAGAGACAGTATTAAAACAGGCTTTAAGGGAAAGGGTAAAACCAATATTATTTATTAATAAAGTTGACAGATTGATAAAAGAAGTTAAATTAACACCTGAAGCAATGCAGCAAAGATTTATTAAAATTATTACAGATGTTAATAAGCTGATAAAAAGCATTGCACCTGATGAGTATAAGGAAAAATGGCAGGTTAATGTGCAGGAAGGAAGTGTTGCTTTTGGAAGTGCTTTCCACAAATGGGGATTAAGTGTGCCTTATATGCAGAAACATAATATTTCTTTTAAGGATATTATTGAAGCTTATAATTCTGGGACTCAGGCAGAGCTAGCAAAAAAAGCTCCTATGCATCAGGTTGTTCTAGATATTGTTGTAAGACATCATCCTGACCCTAAACAGGCTCAGCTTTACAGAATTCCAAAAATCTGGCAGGGAGATTTAGAATCTCCAGAAGGAAAATCTTTATTGTCATGTGATCCAAATGGGGTTGTTGCGTTTGTTGTCACAAAGATTGTTGTAGATAAACATGCAGGGGAGGTTGCAGCTGGAAGATTATTTTCTGGAACTGTCAGGCAGGGTGAGGAAGTTTTTATGATTGGGGCTAAAAGAAAGTTAAGAGTACAACAAGTAAATATTTACAAAGGGGCTCAGAGATTTCAAGTAGAAAGCGCAGTTGCAGGGAATATTATAGGGCTTATAGGATTAAAGGATGCTTTTGCCGGAGAGACTGTATCGAGCATTGAAATTAATCCATTTGAAGCTATTAAACATATTTTTGAGCCGGTAGTTACAAAATCAATTGAAGCAAAAAGAGCAAGTGATCTGCCAAAATTAGTTGAAGTATTGAGACAAGTAAATAAAGAAGATCCAAGTATATTTATTTCTATTAATGAAGAAACTGGGGAAAATTTAATGGCAGGAATGGGAGAGCTGCATTTAGAAGTTATTGAGAATAGAATTAGAAGAGAAAAAGGCGTTGATGTAAAGACTTCAAATCCTATTGTGGTTTATAGAGAATCTATTCTGAAAAAATCTGTTGAAGTAGAGGGGAAGAGTCCAAATAAACATAATAAATTCTATATAATTGTAGAACCAGTTCCTGAAAATGTTTATGAAGCAGTTAAAAAAGGGGAACTTTCAGAAGGAAGGATAAAGAAAACTGACAGAAATTTGTGGGATACTTTTGTAAAATTAGGCTATGACATGAAAGAAGCAAGGAATATCAAAGAGATATTTAATGGCAATGTGCTTATAGATAATACAAGAGGTATTGTTCATATTGGAGAAGTTATAGAAATGGTTATGGAAGGATTTGAACAGGTAATGAAAGAAGGACCATTAGCAAGAGAGCCAGGGGTTAAGATTGTTGTGAGATTAATGGATACTACACTTCATGAAGATGCTATTCATAGAGGGCCTTCACAAGTACTTCCTGCAATAAGAGAAGCAATAAGAGGAGCTATGGTTAATGCTGGAGCAATTATGTTTGAGCCTTTGCAGATATTGCAAGTTGATTCTCCTTCAGAATTTTTAGGAGAGATTTCAAAGTTAGTTGCAAATAAAAGAGGACAACTGCTTAATGTAGATCAGGAAGGAGAGCATATCGTATGCAGAATAAAACTGCCTGTATCTGAAATGTTTGGATTAAGCAATGATTTAAGAAGCGCTACTGAGGGTAGGGGGAGTTTCTTTGTTGTTGATCAAGTATTCGAGAGATTACCTCCAGAATTACAAGATAAAGTAGTAAGACAAGTGAGAGACAGGAAAGGTTTAAAACAGCAAACTGTCTCTGAATCAGAGGATTAATTATTTATTAGTAGTAAAAATAGAAACATTTATAAACTTCAGCTAACAGTAATATTTATAAATGTTTCTATTTCAACTAATAATTACTTTTTATTAGTAGTAAAAATAGAAACATTTATAAACTTCAGCTAACAGTAATATTTATAAATTGGAGTTATTCCACGTTTAATAATTATAAAGGAGAGTGTTTGATAAAATGGCTAGAGTTAAACCACACATAAATTTAGTTTTTATTGGTCATGTAGACCATGGTAAGAGTACTACAGTTGGTAGACTATTATATGATTCTGGAGCTATAAATGAACAGGCTTTAAGAAAATTAAAAGAAAAAGCAGAAGAGTTAGGAAAGGGTGGATTTGAATTTGCCTTTGTTATGGATAATTTAAAAGAAGAAAGGGAAAGAGGAGTTACAATAGATTTAGCTCACAAGAAATTTGTTTCTGACAAATATGAGTTTACAATTATAGATGCTCCAGGGCACAAGGATTTTATTAAGAATATGATTACTGGAGCTAGTCAGGCTGATGCTGCGGTTTTAGTAGTTGCTGCTAGCGATGGAGTTATGGAGCAAACTAAAGAGCATATATGGCTAAGCAGAACTTTAGGTGTTGGACAAATGATAATTGCAGTAAACAAGATGGATGCTGTAAAATTCGATCAAACTAAATTCAATAAAGTAAAAGATGAAGTTACTGGTGTATTGAAGACTGCAGGATATAATCCGGCAAATATAGCATTTGTTCCAGTGGCTTCTTTACATGGGGATAATATTGTTAAGAAATCTGCTAATATGAGTTGGTATACAGGACCAACATTAAGAGAGCAACTGGATTTGTTTAAAGAGCCAGAGAAACCAACACAGTTACCTTTAAGACTGCCATTACAAGATGTTTATAACATCACAGGTATTGGAGTTGTTCCAGTTGGAAGAGTTGAAACTGGAATTATGAAGGTTGGAGATAAAGTAATTGTTGTTCCAGGAAGAGAAGGGAAGGGAATTACTGGAGAAGTTAAGACAATTGAAATGCATCATGAGCAAGTTACTCAAGCTGAACCAGGAGATAATGTTGGGTTTAATGTTAGAGGTATTGGCAAGAAAGATATTGCAAGAGGAGATGTACTTGGACATGTTGACAGTCCACCAACAGTTGTGAGTGAGTTTACAGCTCAGGTTGTAATATTAAATCATCCAACTGTTCTTACTGTTGGTTATACACCTGTATTCCATGTGCATACTGCACAAGTTGCATGCCAGATAACTGAATTAGTTAGAAAGATTAATCCAGCAACTGGAGAGACTTTACAGGAAAAACCTGACATGCTGAAGAATGGAGATGCAGCAATAATTAAGGTTAAACCAACAAAACCAATGGTTATTGAGACACAAAAGAACATTCCACACATGGCAAGATTTGCTATCAGAGATGCAGGAAGTACAGTTGCAGCCGGAATGTGCATTGATTTAGTAAAGAAGCAATAAGCTTCTTTTTTTAATAACATTTAAATATTTCTAGTTTATTATTTTTTTATGAGCTTATATGAATCCTTAAATAATTTCTTTATCAACCATATTGAAGAACTTGGATTTATCTTTATAAGCTTGGTTTATATATTCTTTTACAGGTATATATTTATTATTGCAGAAAGGATATTCAGAGGAGTTACTTTTTCTTTGTTTGAAAATAAGCCCACAATAATGGAGGTTATAGGGTTTGTAGATTCTTTTGTGATTTTTGTTTTAACCTTAGTTTTAGTAATTCCTTTATTCAAGAAGATATTAAATTCTTATATTGAGCCTTTATTGAATACCCAGTATTTAACTATAATTGTTATTGTGTTTTTTAGCTTGTCTTATTTATATTATATCTTAGTTTATAGAAAACATATACAACAAGGGTAATTATACTGTGTTATCCAAATAACCTTTTTCTCATTCTTGATAAAAGTCCACTCTCTCTATCAAAGGACTCTGTTGCATCAAAAACAAATTTACCATCAATCACCACAAGATCCATGAAATCTATTCCATCTATCCCTTCCGGTATCCTATAACCATCAATTTCAAATCCACTAGTTCTTAGGCTAGGATATCTATCTCGGAGTTTACGATATAAAGCCAGACCTTCATTCCCATCACTAACTTCTCGGCATACCTCGGCATGAACTTCCTCCCATCTTCCATTAGCTTTAGCTCTTATAGTCTTTATTGCACCAGGTACATATATACTATCTAATTCTCCATTAGGCTTTCGTCTCTCAAGAACCCTATAATTTTTGCCCCCCAATTCTATAGTAGCTGTAGGGATAATTAACAATTTTGGTTCAGAATCCGTTTCTGTATACGGAAACTCAAAATAAACAGTTCTTAATCTTTGCATAATCTCTACAATACTAAAAAATTATTTAAAGTTGTCTATTCAACAAAATTTGTCGTTGGGAAATAATTTCGGGATAACACAAGGATAGTTTATAACAAAAGCTTTATAAAACGATATTTTCCTTAAAATAGCATGTCAAAAGCAAGAATAAATTTAGCAGGCGTTGAAATTAGTGATCTTAATCAAATTTGCGGTTCTATAACTGAAATAGCTAAGAAAACAAAGACTAAGATATACGGACCTATTCCCCTGCCTACTTCAAGAATGAAAGTTACAGTCAGAAAGAGCCCTTGTGGTGAGGGAAAGGCAAGTTTTGACAGATATGAGATGAGAGTTCATAAAAGAGTATTTGATTTAGATGTTGATGAGAGAGCTTTAAGATTAATAATGAAAGTTCCAATTCCAGATGGCATTCAGATTTCTATAAATGTTTTAGGCTAATTATTCTAAGGCAATTAATACAACCATTACAGCTATTCCTAGCATGAAGGTTATTAATTGCAGTAATGATTTACTAGTCTTAACTTCTTTATGCAGTTCAGGAATTAAATCAGAGCCTGCTATGTAAATAAAACCTCCCGCTGCTGAAGCTACAAGGAAAGTTGTTAATCCTTCTATGTAAGAGCTTAACACTAAAGATAAGACTGCACCTATAATTGCTGTTAATGCTGTTAAAAAATTAAATGCTAAAGCTTTAGCTCTTGTAAATCCTCCTTGCAATAAAACACCAAAATCCCCAATTTCCTGCGGTATTTCATGTAAAATAACTGCAAGTGTTGTTGCTATTCCAATTTGGATTGAGGCTAAGTAACTAGCTCCTATTATTATTCCATCTAGTAAATTATGAACTGCATCTCCAAATAGATTCATGATGGCAAATGGATGTTCATGGCCTTTATGTGTGATATGACAATGCCTCCAATGAATCACTTTTTCAACAATAAATGACATCATTATTCCGATAAGAATGTAGATTGAGACGTTTAATGTAAATCCTAATTCTCCCACTGCTTCCGGGATTAAATGGATAAAAGCATCACCAAATAATGCGCCAGCTGAGAAGCTTATAAAATAAATTAAAACTTTGTTTAGAGTTTTTCTGTTTATTGATAAAGTTAAGATTCCTATTAAAGATAAAATGCTTACAATAAAGACACTAGTTATTGTGTAAAGCCAAACTTCCAACATCTGCTTTTTGAAATAATCTACGTTTATAAATGTTATTAATTAAATAATGAAATTTAGAAAAACTAAACAAAAAAATATTGCAGATTGAATTAGATAAATTTAACACTTGTATGCGATAAATGTGCTAACAGAAAACTTCTTTAATTATTCCTATTACAATAATGTATGAAAGTTTATAGAGTTGAGGATGTTAAAGTTAGAGATGTAGTTCTTTTAGATGTTAGAACTAAAGAAGAATGGGATTATGCCCATATTAAAGGAGTGTTGTATATCCCTTTAGATGAATTGGAAGATAGATTTAATGAGTTGGACAAGAAAAAGGAGATAGTTGTTTTTTGCCACCATGGCGGAAGAGCTTTAATGGCAGTACAATTTTTAAGTTCTAAAGGATTTAATGCAGGATACATGGAGGGAGGAATTGATGAATGGGCTTTGAAAATAGATAAGAGCCTTAAGAGATATTAAAATGAGAGATGATATATGGTTGAAAAGTAGACTAGATCAAATCTGGGTATTTTTATTTCCTGAAGTTCCTAAACAAAATAATGTACATATAAGATTTAAAGGAAGATGGAAAAATAAGTTTGGGCATATTTCTAAAAAAGGGAAAGATTCTGAAATTGTGATTAATGGCTTGTTTAAACATTTAGAAGTTCCTGAATACATGGTGGATTTGACAATAGCTCATGAGTTAGTCCATTATATGCATGGGTTTAACAGCCCATTGCCTCAATTATACAGGCATCCACATAAAGGAGGAATAGTAACAAAAGAATTAAGGAAAAGAGGATTTTCACATTTAATGGTCAAAGAGAAGTATTTCTTAAAAGATAAATGGAAAAGTTTATATGAAAGTCTAATTAACGTCTAAGCATATATCTCATATATTTCTTACAATCTGAGCAGTAATAAATCACTTTGTTTTCATGGATTCTTACTCTGCAGTTTTTTCCAGGAATTAAATAATGATAACAGTGCTTGCAGAATCTTCTT
>Ga0208375_1004517_pt1 | contig 10911 bp, 11 predicted proteins | sample RifOxyD1_FD_184038 | JGI IMG/M metagenome (GOLD analysis project Ga0208375, IMG submission 184038) | Soil microbial communities from Rifle, Colorado - Rifle Oxygen_injection D1 (SPAdes) | ecosystem: Environmental > Terrestrial > Deep subsurface > Rock core/Sediment | place: Rifle, Colorado... | reverse complement strand
AAGGGCTATTTACCTATACTCTTAATGGTCTGTCTAATATTATATTAAATCAGTAAAAAAGTCAATTTACCTAGAATACTTACGATTTACTGATCTACTCTGATTATATTTCATTTTTCAGTTTAAACAACAAGTAAAATTGTGGATAAATGCTTAGCTAGATTTGGACACTATTCCTGTGAGAAGGTGTACCATTGATAGGACTACCATCCGCATCTAAGCCGTTTCTAACCATACGATTATTACTAGCCCAGTTTGAACGGTTATTGCCAGTAGCGCTAGAATCTCGTCTCTCCATACTAGATTTAGTAATGTTATCACCATAAAACCAGCCTTTTGAGCAATTTACGCTATCCACTATATTCCCAGCCCTATCTTGAAGAATAAGAATCTCGCCGTCATTTTTAAGGCCACCAGACCCGAAAGATCCTGAATAGTTTGCCTTAATATCGGAGATAACGGTATCGTCGGTACGTTCCAATAAGTAATAACCATGAGCGGGAATTGCGCCGGAAAGCGTAATATGTGGACTGTCATCTGTTTCCGACTTTAAGATCCAGCCAAATAGATTAATATCTTGATCCTCGGCATTATACAATTCGATCCACTCATCGGAACCGGTCTTACCAGCAGAGGTACCCATCCAAGCTATTTCGTTTATGACAACTCTGCCACTTGATTGAATTGATGATGACACCGAGTCGGCAGTTGATGTCGCCGAAGGTGACATCAACAAAGTAGGTGTCACCACTATGATTGTTGGCGTTGGGGATGGTGTCACCGATACAGTAGGAGTATTATCTATAGCTGGCATAGAGTTTAATGATGGTGACAGATGTGGTGACACATATACCGATGGTGACAAAAGAGGTGACACTCGTGGTGACACGATGGTGTCACCTATTCTGGCACCACCTGTCACCTCTTTTGTCACCATGTCACCATTGGCACCATCCGAGCTATATACTTGGCCTAGGTCGACTGCCAGATCAGATGGCATATCCCTGGAATTAGTAACTTGGATTAATATAAATCCACCGATTACAATCGAAGCTGACAGTCCAGCTGCTGTTAGTTTATTTACTATAGGCTCTCTATCTTCCATAAATCCCCTTGTTTCTTAAACGTAATGGTAGACTTTCTGCCACTAGGTAGGGTTACCTCAAAAGACACTGATCCGTCAGCTTGAGTTGTTTTCTTCCAATCAAGCTCGTATCCCTTTAACTCTATGGCGAATGGTTTGAGTAAATTATTTTTCTGGTATATCTCTAACGTTTTCAGCCATTGGGGCTGTTTATCTGCAACAAAGAATTGACTTGCTACATTCGGATCATTACCCTCAAGTGCATTGATAAAATTATCAAAAGTCTTTTCCGGAGAGACGTAGATACTGCTTATAAATGGCAACAAGTTAAAATAAAAAAGAAGATAGCCAATCATCCCAATTACGACCAAAGAGCCAATAACTTTCAAGATGAATCTCATTCACTTATTATCTCGTAGTATTATTTCGTTTGCAATATTATAATCTCGTCGCCTAATCGCACTTAAGAGTATAATATAGATCCTCCGAGATTGTAGTCAGAAATAAGACTTTTAATCATACGGCTGTATTCTCTACTGAGAATCAGCCTCTATCTCGCGCCGTCGCGCTACGATAGTCTCTTAAAAGTCTTATTTCTGACTACCTGGTCTTCGCTTTGTTATAATCGAAAAGGCAGCCATTGTATTTTACAGCGAAGCCCAGCCATATTGAAGAGGCTTACGGAGCTCGACGGAGCGAGTAAGAGGCGAAATCTCAGAAGAGATTTACGTCGTACTCTTCAATATGGCTGGGCGAAGCTTAATACTATTAGTTAATATTAGAAGGGAAATAGAAGACAGCATTGGCTTCGATACGCTTCTGAAGTAAGCCATCATCCACCAATCCCTTAAGACTTCTTTTGACAGTTCTGACTGATAGTACATTAAACTCATCTATGACTTCTTTGGTTCGAGTGTTAGGAAAACGACGGACAAAGTCTAAAATTTTCTGACGGTTTCCTTCTATTTTTTTATCTTTCTCCCTTGTTAATATTGGGTCAGATATGGTTGCCGATTTTCTAGGTTCTGCTTTTTTCTTTTCGGGCGCTATTGCCGTATCACCGTTCTTTTTGCCCTGTTTTAAAACTTGGAGTTTCAGTAATAATATATTTTTTCGCAGAACAAGGAGGGGAGAGATGGGGGATAGTTTTAGATGCTCTACGTAATCGCAAAGATCAGCTATTTCATTAATAACAGAGAGTAAGCTATCGCGATTCGCCACAAATGACTCCCCTACACCTTTCTCAAAATTTATATAGGACCTTGCTAGATTCTCTGATTTCTCAAAAACTTTACGCATAAAGTATGGATCCTTTACGCCAAATAAAAGCCGGGCCAAAGAGATTGACGTTCTATGAAATGTTTTGGCTATATCTTCCATTCTAATGATTACCCTTATTTAAGTAGTTCTTGAGCAGAAGATCAATATCTTGCGATTTTACAATTGTAACCTTGCCCGATCGGATTTGGACAATACCAAGAACCTCGCTTCTGCCGTTAACTATTTTACCACCATTGATGTAATAATTTGGAGTAGAATCAAGAACTATCTCCCTATCAGTGACATAACTTAGTAGCGCAATCTGTGAAAAGATCGTGGGCTTAGAAACAAATGGCACAGAACCAACAATTAATAATTCTTCGCCACTTTGAGTAGAATTAGATTGATCAAGACGAGATACAGTCAAGCCCTCAGCAACGATTTTAGCCAATACTAAGTTTCTATTATAATCCCTAACTAGAATCGTGGGCTTATATATCTTGCCTCCATAGAAAACTTGAGATCCAGAAGCATTAACTGGCATATTATCGTAGGTTGTAACAATAAGTCCATCGGACGATAAGATTAATCCACTACCCTGCTTATAGATTTTATTATCCTTGAATGATTGAATGCCGACAGAGCTAATCGATGTTTCCGATACTATTTTCTGCCAACGCCCAGCATCAACTACATTGTCCCGACTGAGGCCACTGATGTCTCGAAAGTTTTCTTTGAAATATTGGAGTCCGGACTTAACTTCTGGACCGATGAAAAAGCTTTGGCCATACAAGTACACTAAAACCAGCACTAAGGCGCCACCAATAATTCCGGCAAGTATATTAAATAAATATTTTATCAAAGGTATCTACTTATTAGTATTTTCCTCAAGTATAACATCAACATTCAAGCTCTGGTTATTTCTCAATATCTTAAGCCTTACCTTGTCACCAACCTTTTTAGATTGGATGGCATCCGAAACAGTATAATCTAATGTTATTTTTTTACCATCCACTTCCAAGATAATATCATTTTCAACAATTCCAGCTTTAGCCGCTGGGCTACCAGGTATAACTGCAAGATCGTTAACGGTTTCTCCGCGCATAACGATCGCACCGTAATCAACGCTTAATTTATTTTTATCTTTCATCTCCTGGTTAACAAGTGCATATCTTACACCTAAGTATGGATAAGTAATTTTACCGGTTTTTCCAACCTCATCAATATCTTTCTTGGCACGATTGATCGGCAAGGCGAAACCTAAATTCTGAGCACCAGATACAATAGCCGTATTCACTCCTATGACCTCACCATTAAGATTAATCAGCGGACCGCCGGAATTGCCAGGATTAATAGCGGCATCAGTTTGTATAACTTTATCTAATTTCTCAGAAGAGTTGCCGGCAGATGCAGTAATAGAACGAGATAAACCAGATATAATACCCTTTGAAACCGAATTACTGAATTGACCCAAGGCATTGCCAATGGCAATAACCGTCTGGCCGACTTCTAACGTATCGGAATTAGCCAATTTAACAGTTGCGAGACCAGCAGTTTCGATTTTAATAATTGCTAAATCTTGGATAGGATCACGAGCCATAACCCTAGCTGGGAATTTTCTACCATCATTAAGTATGACCGTATATTCTGCACCCTGAACATCAACAACATGCTTATTGGTTAAAATTAAACCATCTTGCTTTACTACAAATCCTGTGCCAGCGCTGACCTCCTGTTTTCTTGTACCATTCTGACGATATTGTGGAACTTTTAAATCGCAACCACCGAAAAACTGAGCAAAGAATGGATCATTACAAAAAGCTTGAAATGGACTGGCATTGTATTGTTCAACCACAGGTAAGTCCTTGGTCGCTACAATGCTAACTACGGCTGGAGAATATTTTTTAACAATATCTACCACCTTTGATGATTCATCTGCCACCGTCGTAAAAATATTTTTTGGCGAAGATGATTTAATTACGCTTACAGCCGCAGAAGGATCGCGCGAGATGACCCCTCCATAATAACCAAAAACACCGCCAACCACTGACGAGGCTATAATACTCAATGCCAGAAGACCCCGAATATATTTTTCGTTTGAATTTTCCATGAGATCATTTGTCCGCTCAGGCTTATCTGCCCAATTTGTCTATTCGGCAAATAGAGCCTTGGCGATACTCCAAAATTCTGGATGGCCATTTTCACGCATCCAATACCACCATTCTACACCCCAATAATAAATGTCGTCAAAACCAGACTTGTGAGAAAGATCTATCATCTCTTGGAACTTATCTGGACCCATACGTTCAAGTAAAATCTTCATCGGAGTTTCAACAATCGGCTGGGGTAGCCACGGCTCAGATGATACCTCGATGGCAATGATTGGCTTATCACCATAAAACGTCCTGATCAAGTTTTCTTTAATATGGAAAAACCACGGGCCAATTGGATAGCGGAACGGTAAATCCAAGTTTTTAAACCAAATGTACAAATACTGGCTTGTGCCAAAAACATCACCCGCCTGATAGGCACCGATCCAACTGCCAAATTCGCCGCTATCGGTGACTAATATTTTGCGATTAGGATCAAGCTGACGGACTAGAGCGATTTCTTTTTTAAGAAAGTCCTCGTCAAGGTCACCACAAGTTACATGACTAAAGTAGGATAAGAATGGTTCATTCTCAACTTGCCAATAGCGAATATTGGCATAGCCCTTGTAGCGATTTACGGTGGCTTCAATGAGTCGCAATACTCTTTGCTGTTGATCTGTTTTTGACAACTTAGTGACCCAATCCGGAGAATGGCATTCAGGCCAACCAGGAAGACGACGACCAACGGCCATGATCACCGTAGCATTATTTTTCTGAGCTTCTTTGACTTGATAATCTAGCTCACTGAAATTAAATTTGCCATCTGACGGTTCAACCATAGGCCAATGAGCGGAGAGTCTGAAATTTTTTATATTAAGATCGGTTAAAGTCGCTTGATACACTTTTTTCCAATCTAGCCCAAGTTCATCAGAATGAAATTTACTGAAAGATGCTCCTAACCCAGGACTAGAGACAGGCGACGCATCACGTTGAAGAAAATAAAAGAAAATAATAATCGCAATTAAAACATAGAACCATTTCGCACGTATAATTCTGTTTAATAATTTCATCACAAGCTTAGATTAAGAATTATAAAACCATCGACGATACACAATAATCCGATTATTTTTATAACCAAGGATCTGTCATCAAGATTCTCGGCTATGCCCGGAATCTTGTTCCTGAATAAAATCGCTATAATGAAAATAAATACGTATTGCAGACCGCCTAGGCCATTAATAAGAGATGCATTGCCCTTGAATAGCGCATAATATAACAAGATAAAGCCTCCGGCTGCAATTAATTTATTAATTAGAAATAAATACTTAGAAGATGCAGTAGAATGCTTAAAAGATAACACAACATCTTTACGGGCAGCTACAAATAGAAGAGATAGTAAGGCGACACCGATAAATCCCATGCGCGTCCAAAAAATACCATTAATCAGGTCAGAATTATTGAATGCCCATTTAAGAAGAGTGAAGGAAAGACCACTGGATAGACCTGATAAAATAGCGAGGCCTAATATTTTTATTTTGAATCTATTCAATATCAACATACCGAAAACCATCAATGCTAGAGCAATCATATGCAACTTATCGAGGGCATAGCCTTTGAGAATAATGATCGAGAAAAGATATGTAGCGACAGCTGTTATCGCACCGACTTTTGTGGCAACGATCGTGATCTCACTCATACGAATCGCTTTATACAAAAATATTAGACCAATAAAAAATGCTGCTCCAGAAGCCAGCGAAACTAATAAAAATTTTATAGAAGGAATTACTACGCCAAATGGGATTAGAACGAGTGCGAAAGAACTAAGAAGTGCTACCCAGAAAGAATAAGCGAAAGGACGCGGGATTGGCGCATGCAAAAGATATTTATCGAGAATAAACGCTACCGCAGTAATTAGATATGCGGCAAGGGCAATATATAGCCAAGTCATAATTTAATTCTAGAATTCAAAACCGTTATTACTAATAATCTTAGCATACTCATAAGCCGACGCACGAATCTTTCTGGTTCGACCGTTTTTATAATCAATTTCCACTAATCCAAACCGCGGATCATAGCCGTGATGCCATTCAAAATTATCTAGCAACGACCAATACATATAACCGCGAACATCAACGCCATCTTGGATAGCGCGCCAGATCCAATATAAATGATCTTTTATAAATTTTGTTCTTTTCTCGTCGGCAGCATCGGCAATGCCATTCTCAGTTATATAAATCGGTTTATTATATTTTCTTTTTAGATCCGATAGGCGTTCATAAATACCTTTTGGATATATTTCCCAGTCCATAATCTTGACGCTATCCTGCCTGGGAAGAATTGAGTAACTTCCAGGCAAACGCTTGAAGCAATAGTAATTTAAACCGATAAAGTCGTAATAGGGAAAGGAACCAGAAAGAAGAAAATGATTACGATAATAGCTTACCAATCTGCTTAATCCTACTAGTCTCCAATACCACGGCGATATTATTGGAGAATTATTTTCAACTACCCCAATTTGAACTTCTCTTACATTGTGCGACATGCTCACGGGAGTAGGCAAGATCGGCGAAACATTATCTGAATTCGTCTTTGAGACGGGGGATTTATGATATATATTTTTTATCTCCTTGTAAGCTAGAACATGGGCCTTGGTGATATTTTTTCCGAATCGCAGATAACTCAAGAAATTATGTCTCTGTGGTGGCCAGATACCAGAGATATAGGCCATTGGCCCATATACAGATACTGCCTCATTAAAAGTTATCCACAGGCTGACATCATCTCTAAGGTTTTCCACGACAAACCTTACAAACCTTACAAACCTTAATGGTGCCTCCTTATTTAAAAATCCTCCACCGGAGACAAACCAGATCGGATTCGTAAAATGCCACAGCGTAACCATTGGTTCCATTCCCCTGTCTCGTATAGCCTTGACAACATTTTTATAATGTTGTACTGCTTCGTAATTAAACCTCCCCTCTTCTGGCTCAATCCTAGACCATTCTATTGAAATGCGATGGACGTTATGATTTAAATTTTTTGCAATATCAAAATCTTCCTCAAAGCGCCTGTAGCTATCGCAAGTTACACCCGAGATAAAATCAAATGGATTCTTACCATTCTTTTTTAATTGCTCGATCCGTCTTGGAGATTTCTCCCATTCTGACCAGTCATTATGATTGTCACCCTCTATTTGATGCGATGACGTTGCGCTACCCCATAGAAAACCTTTTGGAAATTCTAATTTCTCCATATAAATCAATCATATCATAAACAAATATTACGCGCCTCTTTTACAAGGGCTTTTACAAAGGCTGCCATTTACAAAGGCTGCCATTGCGCAACATTGCGCAATGGCAGCCTTTGTAGTGGTTTTTGAGGTTTTAAGCCATTATCTGATGGCCGATTTAGCTTATTTTGCAGGTGGAGTCACGCCAAGAAGCTCTACTTCGAATACGAGAATAGAGTTAGCCGGTATTGGACCCTGATCCTGATCTCCGTATCCGAATGACGGCGGTATAATTAACAATCTCTTTCCTCCGACTTTCATTCCTGCTACACCGATGTCCCAACCCTTGATCACTTGCCCAGTTCCCAAATTGAAGATAAACGGCTCTACATGTTTAAATTTTGGATCTACACTTGAATCAAAGACGGTTCCGTCAACTAACGTACCGGTATAATTAACTTTGACACTATCCCCGCTTTTAGCTTCAGCGCCAGTACCAACTGTAATATCTTGCCCTGAGATTCTATCCATTGGAATTTTACTTGGATCTATTTTACCAGCATCACTACTGGGAGAAACCGTTGGAGAAGATGCTGCGGACGGACTGGGGCTAACTGATGGGCTTAGATTGACTTCTTTAGTTGACTTTGACTTGGCTACAAAAAACCAGATAGCAGCTCCTATACATGCCGCTAAAACTATAAAAATAAATACGTTCTTAATCATTGTTATTTTTTATTAATTAAACTTCTTACAACATCAACTAGAGTAGGGTAATTTATGCGATTAAGCAACTGCTTCGTCCAATCTTTATCACCAATATTAATAGTCGGATCCACTCCCCTGCTTTCAATCGGCTGGCCATCATCACGTATGGTTAAGCTGTGAACCATTAAGATTGAATACGTTTCTTTGGGATCAATAATTGTTTTTATGGGCATCAGTTGTTCAATCGTCCCCCAGCCCTTGGTATGGGTACCAACCACTACACCAACATTATATTTTTTAAAAGCAGCGGCCATAACTTCTGCCGACGACTGGCTTTCACCATCAATTAGAATGACGACTTTATTGAATTTTACTAAACTTGGAAGCCAGCCAGTTGTAGTTTTATACGGCGTGTATTCGCCTTGATGAAAGAATTCATAACCATAGCTATTAGGACCGATAAATGGCCCGAGAAAATATGGTAAAATATCTACTGCCCCTCCAATATTTCCACGTAAATCAATGATTAATGAGGTAAGAGGTTTTTTATCAACATCGTTGGCACGCTTCTGGAATTCTTCAAAAGTCTGCGGAGAAACCTTGGTAATATGCATATAGTAAATGTCTGGCGGATATATCTTTGTAATCACGGTCGATTCAACCCCAGACTGATCATAGGCATTGCGAGTATCATCCGCAGTTAATGTTACTTTGGCTCGATCTAATTTAGCCAGCTCAGTCTTGCCCTCTGGAGTAGTTGTGTCAATAGTTTTTACTTTCTCGTTATATTTCTTTTCAATTTCAGCTTTAGTAGAATTCTTGTCTGCTCCAACTGTTGCATATAAATCAGCGGTCGGGTCTCGATTTTCAACCGTATTTTTAAGATCTTCCTGCTGTTTTTTACTGAATAATCTCGAACGGCCAAAAGGCTTTAGATTTGCCAAAACTATATCGGTCAGATTGGCTGTAAATTCTTTCTTTTTAGCCACATCCATATCTTTCATAATGGCTGAAACCATAACCCTCACCTCATCTTTATTCTTTGGTAAAAAGTCTACTGGTTTTCCGAGCAATTTCTCTGAACCGAGTTTATATAAATTAGCCAATTGATCATCGGTTTGTTTCTCCCAATGATTTTGTATAATTGTATCCCAAATTTCAGAAATAAATTCAATGTAGGCATCTTTATTTTGCGAGGCAGAAAGATCAGCCTTGGCATTCTTGCCATCTTGGTAGTACTTAAGAGCAAAGAATCCGCCGACTGATATGGCACTAATAAAAACAACTACAGCTACTATTTTAACAATTTTAGAGGCGCCGGAACCACCTGATATTTTTTTAAAAATGTTCTTAATATTTTCTTTCATACCTCAACATTATACGGACTAAATTGACAAAACAAAAGTTGAAAACTTAGAATATCTAAATTTCATCATAGCATCGGCCACCTTATCTGGACATATCCCGACAAAAATGATAATTTCTCATAGGTTTTTTGACAAGGATTGATCAGTATGGCATTAGGAGATAGGGCGATTAGTCCAGAAATTACGAAAATATTAAAAAAAATCTCCGATCTGAATGCAACCAAAATCTTGGCAATTGCTGGCTCAGATGCCACTAAGGTATGGCTTGAGCGTGTTTATGACAGGTTATTTACTGGTAGGCTTGGTAAGAATATTAAGGATCTGCCGATTGGCATAAAACACCTAGCTGAGGTTGCAGCATATGCGACTCATGGCATACTTGGTAATAAATTCAGCCACCCCGAATCTCCGCTTGGGATATTTCTTAGAGAAATAGTTGAGGATATGCCCGCTGAACTCGGTCGTCGAATGCTGAATGGCGACCTTGGCCCTAGCCATGGAATACCTGTAATTGAAGCTGATTTCTCGGTGAACAGTTCTTTGTTTGAATTGACTCCCGATGAAATCAAAGAAACGACTAGATGGCTAGCAACCCTGACCGAGGATCAAAAAAGTCAATTCAGAGAGATCCTAAAAAAAGCATCTGTCGATAGTCTTCAGACAATGGTCACCCTCGATCGAGAAAGCCGGACTCTTTTATTAGATACCCTGGGACCAAATGCGAGACCAGAAAAAAGAAAATATTTTAAAGAGATGCTACTGGGGATTAAACACGAGATAGATGTTTTTAACAAAGAGCTGGATGATGTATTAGCCAGAAAACGACAGAGACGACAACGGCAACGCAAGAAGAAAGGCAAGGAGTAGAACCATGGGCGGCAGCCTGCTAGGAACGTTGAGACGATTATTTTGGATAACTACCGAAACAATATCTGACATTGCAGAGAGTTATTGGGAATTATTTATAAAATCCTCTATAGCTTGTGGCTTTTATTTGACTGTTGAATTCGTAATCTTCGGCCTATTCCTCGGCAAATTATCCGCCGTTATGCCTATCGCAATGGTTATTACCATCGCGGCTTGGGCCATTGCCGCTCTACCAATTCTCATTCTTGCCATTGCCCTTTCTCGCATATCTTTTATCGGAAAAATATTCGAGACCATATTAATCGT
>Ga0208375_1004514_pt1 | contig 10912 bp, 10 predicted proteins | sample RifOxyD1_FD_184038 | JGI IMG/M metagenome (GOLD analysis project Ga0208375, IMG submission 184038) | Soil microbial communities from Rifle, Colorado - Rifle Oxygen_injection D1 (SPAdes) | ecosystem: Environmental > Terrestrial > Deep subsurface > Rock core/Sediment | place: Rifle, Colorado... | reverse complement strand
TCGGCCCTTATAGAAACACCCCGATTGCCACTTTCCAGCATTTCCAGTACTAAAAACCTATCATCCTTATTACGGAATAACGATAGTAAGGTTTTTAAATACTTGACTATCACCAACTTTATTATAACATAGGGCAAATACATAGGCCCACACTCAATAACTGAACCGCCCCGCCCCTGGTTTTGTTAAGCAGACCGTCTCGCAGGCTGAGCGGGCATGGTGCCCAGATAAAGAATTTATTCTCCCTCAACCCGTTCCATCCGCTCCAGCGGCGGATTTCACTTGTCGCTCGCTCGGGATTGGGTTTTTGTGAGTGATTATACAAAAACCTCCAAGCCAATCCGCTCGCTTGGGTTTCGGAGAAAACAAATTCTTTATCTGGGCGAGCGAGGCCGAGAGCCCTGCCTGCCGGCAGGCAGGGAGCGGTCCGACCACGCTGGGGTCGGACATAGCGTGTCTGCGTACAGAACCAGGGGCGGGGCTGGCCGCTATACCGTTCCTTGTCGAGCTCATAAAATTAAAAAGCCCCCGAAGCATTTCGGGGGCCGTTTTGTTTTATCTTGAGCTTGTCGAAAGATTATTGCATATTGCGAAGAACCAAGGCGCCGCCCTGGCCGCCGCCGATGCACATAGAGATGACGCCATACTCTTTCTTCAAATCCTTGAGGATGGCGAGAATCTTGCAAATCAGAATCGCGCCAGTTGCCCCGACCGGATGGCCAAGAGCGATGGCGCCTCCCCAAGGATTCAGCTTCTCAAGATAAACTCCCAGCTGTCGCTGGCAGGCAAGCACCTGCGCGGCGAATGCTTCGTTGATTTCAAAAATATCAATCACATCTTTGATAACCGTATCCTCCGCATACCTCTTAAAATCCAGAATTCTGTTGATGGCCTTGGGAATCGCGAGGGCCGGCCCCATTCCCATATACGACGGGTTAAGGCCCGCGAAAGCGTAGCTCAATACCTCGGCTTCCGGCTTCACGCCGTAACGAGCGACCGCCTTTTCGTCCATCACCAGAAGCGACGAAGCGCCGTCAGAAAGCGGACAGCTGTTGTACGGCGTAACCGTGCCGTCGGGCTTAAAAATGGTCGGCGCCAGCGCCATAACCTGCTTGGTGCGCGTTGGATCAATTCCCTCATCTTCAGAAATGGTTTCCTTGGAGTTGTTAAGGGCAACGATCTGCGAACGGAACTTTCCGGAACGAATCGCTCGGAAAGCCTTCTTGTGAGACTCTGCCGCGAATTCATCCTGATCGGCACGGCTGACTCCATGCTTCTCGGCAACCTTTTCAGCCGTCACTCCCATCAGTTCGCGTGTGATCGGGTCGGTAAGCCCTTCGTCCAGGGCATCAACAAAATTCTTCATCGGCTGGCCCGGAAAGTAGCGCGTGCCATTCCGCATATTCTTCAAGACGAATGGAATGCGGGACATATTTTCGGTGCCGCCGGCAAGTACCACGTTCGCCTCGTCAAGCTTGATCATCTGCGCGGCAGAAACAACCGCCTGAAGTCCGGAACCGCAGTTTCTCTGAACCGTAAATGCGGGTACGGCTTCGGGAATTTGGGCCATTAGGGCGGCTACTCGGGTAATATTGGGCGCTTCCGAAGACTGGGCGATGTTCCCGGCGATGACTTCATCAATCGCTTCCGGCTTAACGCCGGCTCGTTCCAGCGTTTTGCGAAAACACATAGAAAGCATAATTTCCGCGGGCACATCTTTAAGGTTTCCGCGCGGCGCCGCGCCAACCGGCGTACGGCAAGTTCCGGCAAGAAAAATCCTCTTTTGGGCCATAACGCCCCCTTGTTAAAGAACGCCTATAGCCTAAAACAAAAACAGGGATTATTCAATCCCACCAACGGTTGCGCGAATCCGGCGAACACCCGAGCCAACCGCTTCTTCTTTTGCGATTTTAAACTTGCCGATTACAAGCGTATTTGAAACATGGGGACCGCCGCAAAATTCCTTGGAAAAAGCGTCGCCCAACGATCTTCCGACATAATAAACCTTCACTTTGTCCGGATATTTTTCTTTGAAAAAATACAGTGCGCCGGTCTTGGCGGCTTCTTCTTTGGGCATTTCCTTAAATTGCACCGGCAGGTCCTTTTCTATTATTTCGTTAACCAAAATTTCGGCTTTTTTGATTTCCTCGGCGGTTAATTTGCGAGGAAAAGCGAAATCAAAACGGGTGCGCTCGGCGGTAATGTCCGAACCGCGCTGTTGGACTTCATTGCCCAGGACCTTGCGCAACGCCGCTTGCAAAAGATGCGTGGCGGTATGGAGCCGCACAACTTTGTTAAGCTCATTTTCGTCTTTGGCTTTTAATTCGCCCGTATCCAAAAGCAATCCGTGGCCACCGAATTTCTTCTCCACTCCCGCCCGGGAAATTTCCTGATGCTTGGAAAATTCTTCTTCAAAATCTTTTCTAACTAAATTTTTGGCGGCGGCCGGCGCCAATTCCGCAATCAATTCCCACGGCAAACCGAAAGTTTCGTACAGATAAAAAGCGTCTTTGGCAGTAAGGGTTTTATACTTGGGAAGCTCTTTGATGCCAAGCGCGATTGCCCTTTGAAACTTGTCCCGCTCGGATTCCAAGACTTCCAAAATTTCCGGATTGGCCACCTCCGGATAGAAAGCGCCGAATTTTTCCTTAACAATCTTTGCGGCGTCCGCCAAAATATCGCCGTGAATGTCGTACAGAACCTGATAAGCAAGAACCCGGCGCAACAGCCTGCGTAAAATATATCCGGCCTCCTTATTTGAGGGCCGCACGCCATCGGCCGCCAAAAATACGGATGAGCGCAAGTGGTCCGCAATAATCCTCACCTCGCGGTCTTTAAGATGCGGCGCGGTTTCGTTTATTTTTTTAATCAGCGGCTCAAACAAATCGGTGGCAAAAACATCCTCCACGCCCTGCAGCATCGCCGTCAGGCGCTCAAAACCCATGCCAGTATCCACTCCCGAAGTTTTCAATTTTTCCAAAGTTTTGTCCTTCTGTTGGTAATATTGATTGAAAACCAAGTTCCAGACCTCAACGCCGTCCACGTAAATTTCGGTGGTGGGACCGCACGGGCCTTCATTGCCGGTCGGCCCCCAAAAATTATCCTTGCGGTCATGTTTGCTGATTTTGTCCGCGGCCAGGCCAATATCTTTATGCCAAACATCAAAAGACTCGCTGTCATACGGAACTCCGCCAGCTGGCGGATTATCGCCCGCGAAAACGGTTACCGTGATTCTTTCGGGATTGATTCCTAAAATTTCGGTTAAATACAGGTGGGCATACTGAATAGCTTCTTTTTTTCCGCCCTGGCCGGACAGGCCAAAGGAAAAATTGCCGAGCATTTCAAAAAACGTTAGGTGTGTTTTATCCCCTACCTCGTCTATGTCGGAAGTGCGAAAGCATTTTTGCACCGAAACCACGCTGGCGCTTCCGTAATCCTTTTTCGCGTCCATTTCACCGGTGAAATACCTTTTGAATTGCTGCATTCCGGCGGTAGTCAAAAGCACCGACGGATCGTCGGGCACCAAAGATGACGAAGGGACAACCGCGTGTCCCCTGGTACGGAAAAATTCCAAAAAACTTTTACGGATTTCCTCGGACTGCATTGGCGGTCGCGATATATTGCTCAATAGTCGCCAAAAGCATTTTAACATTCCTGATGGCGTTGGCGATAGCTTCCGGCCTAGCCTTACTTTCAATCAATCGGGCAACTGACACAATCTTTTTTTCCGCCTCATTTAGCAGTTTAAAAAGTTCGGGGCTGTTCTCTGCAACCAATCCGGCGTCATTGGCCACTACAATCAGCTGGTCGTATTTTTGTTTCAGAGAATCCAGATCGTGGGCGCGGGTGACGGCAGTGGATGCTAATTGCAGCCAAGCATTTTTGGCAGCTGCCGAAGCCGCAGTGGCCTGCCCGAACGCACTGCCATAATTTTCCTCGTCATAAAAAACTTCCGCCTGAGACAGATTAAATTTTGCTCGCTCTACCAACTGCCTTATGGCCGATGATACCGCAATTTGGCTTTCGGCAATCTTCCCCTCAACTTCAGCAAGCAATTCCCTTGCGGCACTAATGGACTGCGCGGCTTCCGGCGCGCCAATACCATTTGTTTCCTCCACTTTTTCCAGTAGACGCTGGCGTAAGATGTTGAGCTCGCTTTTCAGCTCTGGATTCACCACCAATTCACGTACCTCATCCAAAAGCTTCAAAACGCGCAAACGGTCGCCAAGAACCTCCTCTAGAGCTTCGGTATCAATCACATTACTTAATTGCAAACCCTCCAACCGGCCGCTGAACGTTACCAATAAATCCTCTTTAAGGGCCGCTACTCCGCTTCCTGCGGCGCCGGACAACTTTTCCTCCAGCCGGTCCGCCAATTCGGCGGCCTTCAATTCTTTAAAGACATCTTTTTGCTCACCAATTGCCGATTCAAAACGGCCGTGGAATTTTTCGGGCGTATCTAGCCTCTGCACAATCACCGACAGCATTTCTACCAACGCGTTTTCGGCGTTATCAAGATTTTCCAAAAATTTTGGTTCGGAAGAAAATTGGATGCGCAAGGCGTTAAATAATTGCTGGTGCTTTAAACTACGCTCAACTATCTGCGTCAATAGACGATCCAAATTAGGATTCATACTCTGTCCAGCAAGACTCTCCAGTCGAATTTTGTACTGCTCAACGGCCGACTGATAATTAGCAACGGCTCGGGAAAGTGCGCTTATGTTGTCGGGCGTGATTTCTTGAAGCTTTTTCAATTCGGCGGCTTTTTCGTTTAAGATGCCCAGCTCTAGTTCGGCCTTGCGGACTAAATTACCGACAAAAAACTTGCGCACTCCCCTGCCGAACTCTTTGAGGAAATAGAAAGGATTAGACGGCAAAAGACCGGAGCTTTCCACGCCTAAATCCACCTCCTTTTGCGCAAAAACAAGGCTTGAAGGGGCCATCAAAGCCAGCGATATTAGCGCCGATAACAATAAATTAGCTTTTTTCACAATAAAAAAAGGCGTTTAACACCTTTACCGGAATATAGCATATTGCAACCAATTTGGAAAGAGGCCCGCCTCATCGCCCGCCTGCCGGCGAGGCAGGGCGGGCGAGCCCTTAATATCCCTCTAAAGTAAAGGATTTCTCGTGTCCCTTGATGCGGGCCAAGGCTTTTGCCTCAATTTGGCGAATGCGCTCACGGGTTACGCCGAATTCCTTGCCTACTTCTTCCAAAGTGTGGGTCACGCCGTCCTCTAACCCGAATCGCATACTCAAAATCCTCTGTTCGCGTGGCGTAAGGTCAACTAAAATCTCTTGTATTTTATCGCGCAGCAAAGTCTGCGAGGCGATTTGCGATGGCGTCAGGTTGCGCTCGTCCGGAATAAATTCCGACAGCGTGGAATCCTCGTCTTCGTCCCCCACTGGAGACTCCAGCGACACCACATCCTGGGAAATTTTTTGAATGTGGTGGATTTTTTCCACCGGCATATTCATTTCAATGGCAATCTCCTCCGCCAGCGGCTCGCGTCCCAATTCCTGCAAAAGGCGGCGCTTGGCTTGCGTGTATTTGGAAATGGTCTCCACCATATGCACCGGAATGCGGATTGTGCGCGACTGGTCGGCCAGCGCGCGGGTAATCGCCTGGCGAATCCACCAGGTCGCGTAAGTTGAAAACTTGAAACCGCGGCGGTAATCAAATTTATCCACCGCGCGCGACAAACCGATGTTCCCCTCCTGGATTAAATCCAGAATACTCAAGTTCGGCGTGCGGTTTACGTAGCGCTTGGCGATAGAAACAACGAGGCGCAAGTTTGCCTGGATAAATTTGCGCCGGGCTTCCTGGTCGCCTTTTTCAATGCGTTTTGCCAACTCCCTCTCGCCTTCGGTGTTGAGCAGCGGAGTACGCCCTATTTCTTTCAAATACATCTGTACCGCATCCGGCAGATTCTCACTAAGAGTCGCCTCCTCCAATTCCTTCTCGCTGATTTCCTCTTTTGGAAGTTCAATCAGCTGGTTGGTTTCAATAACTTTAATGTTTGATTCTTCAAGCTTGTCGTAAATTTCCTCCAGAAAGCTGATGTCTTCCTCCACGTGGGGAAAATACTGCAGAACTTCCGTGTCGGTAACAAAACCCCGGCCGCGGCCCCTCTCTATAAGTTCCTGCAACGCCTGGAGATCCAATTCGCGTTTCTGTTCTTTTTTGGTGAGCGCCTTTTTTGGCTTTCCTTTGACGACTTTAACCCCGCGGATTTTGGCGCGGCGCGACTTGCGGATTTTCTTGGCAACCTTGCGAACTTTCTTAGTTTTTTTCATAAAACAAGCGTGGTTATTGTTCTAAAGTTTGTATTTCTTTTGATAACTTGTCAAACTCGGATAAAGTTACGGCGAGCTTGGCATCGTCGTTGGTTTTTTCCGCGAGACGGATGGCATCAACCATTTCCTGCCGCTTGCCTTTGAGATTTTCCATTTTCAATTGGCGCGTTAGCACGCCAAGCTCTGTTTTGGCTTTAATGGGGTCGGAAATTAATTCCAAGCCGGTACGCAAAGCAATTAAATCAACCAAAGAGCGGATTTCCTCCGGCAGAGATACTGACTGGCTATCACAATGGTAAGCAATGGCCTTTTGATAATTTGGGTCCAAAATTGCCAGCGCCGGAGCGCATTCACCGTATAAATTCTTGTGGCTGGCAACCAGGCTCGCGATTCTTTGGCTGATAACTTCCTTGCGTGAAATCGGCGCGTCATTGTCGGTTTTCTCGCCTAAACTTTCGCTCGGACCGGAATCGCCTGCCGTTTTAACGGACGGCAAACCCTCCATTTCTTCCTGCAGGTGGTGTTCGGCAACGCCGCTCAAACCGGCCAATTCTTGAATGTAACGCGCTTTTTCAACCGGACTGTAAAGCATTTTAATCTTCCCAAGAACGGCGCGGATGTTTTGCTTCCACTGGGTAACGCTGATTTTTTTACTTACATCGTATTTGGCAAAATAGTAGTCCATTGCCGGCACCGCCTTCGCCGCAAGCGAGGCGAAAAGACCCGAGCTCGCGTTCACAATGTCAGCTGGGTCCTTGGCTTGCACGCCTTCCGGCACCATCAGCACCTTCACCGCAAAATCGGCGGCGCCCGCAAGGTCAATGGTGCGTTCGGTGGCGGCTTGGCCGGCGTCATCGCGGTCAAACGACAAAACCAAGGTGTCGGCAACTCGTTTTAAAATTTTCAGGTGCTCTCCGGTCATCGCAGTTCCCGAAGTGGCCGCCAAGTTTTTAAGCCCGTCCTGCCACGCCATAAGAAAGTCCATTTGACCCTCTATCAAGACCGCCGTTCGGCTTTCTCTGATTAAACCCTTCGTCTTGTCAAAGCCGTAAAGCAATTTGGATTTATTAAAAATCGGCGTTTCCGGCGAGTTGACGTACTTAGGCGCCTCATACCCGCCCTCCTTCGCCAAGCCTGCCTGCCGGACAGGCAGGGCTTCGGAGGGCAAGGGCATTATCCTGCCGGTAAACCCGATCGATTTGCCGAAAGAATTGTGCAGCGGAAACATTATCCGGTTGCGAAAGCGGTCAATGAAAGTTCCTCGCTCGGTTTTAAACGTCAGTCCGGCTTTTTCAATATCTGCCGGCGCAAACTTGGCGCTAAGTAAATAACGCAGCAGCGCGTCGGAGCCGGCCGGCGCGTAGCCCAGCTCAAATTCCTCAATAGTTTCTTTTTTCAAACCGCGCGAATATAAATAGTTCAAAGCTTCCTGCGTCAAAGATTTTTTGAAAAATTCCTTGGCAGCGGCGTTTATATGGTACAAAACATTTATCTGCCGCTGGTCTTGGTTGCCGGCGCGTCCAATGTCTATTCCGGCCTTCTCTCCCAAAATTTTAAGAGCTTCAACAAATTCCAAATTTTCATATTTCATCAAAAAACCTATTAAATCTCCGCCGGCGGCGCAGCCGAAACAGTGCCAAATCTGCCTGTCCGGCGAAACCATAAAAGACGGTGTTTTTTCTTTATGGAAAGGACAGAGTCCTTTCAGGTTTTTACCGGCCGGGGAGAGTTTAATGTATGATCCCAAAAATGCCGCCAAATCCAATTTGTCTTTAATCTGCTGGACGACATCGCTCATGCCCATAGTATACGCTATAAATTTTTCAGTGCCTACCGGCAGGCAGGAATTCTCAATAAAAAAAGCCCCCGATGTACATCGGGGGCTTGGGGTATTTATCCCCTTGGCCGTTTTAGCCGTTCGGACCGACAAGGAGCTTCGTTAACCCCATCCACCTATAGGCATGTAGCCCTCGGGTTGCGGGACTCCTAAGCCACGACACTGTGCCGACCGGCGAGCGATTTCCCTCGCCGGCCGCAGAGCCGACTCGACTAGCCGCGGAGACGGCGCGTGAGGCGCACGCGCCCCATCCGCTCTAGCGCGCTTCCGGTTCCGATGTAGATGGTCTGGGGCCGTCCGTGGCGATGACGCATCGCCGCCGCCCGATTCGCCCGAGCGCCGATTTCGTTCTTGCGCTCCCTGGCCTCCCGCTCCTCGCTGTCCGCGTCGAACTGGTCGTAGTTGGAATCGCTACGCATCGGTCCCTCCTCCTAAATGTGTTTTCAAAAAGAACAACTTGTTCACTATAGCATATATATGTCTTGTTTGTCAACCCCAGCTTTGACGCGTCAAAGCTGCAATAAATCCCACGCACAACTAGGGGCTCGGCGATTACATAACGTCATCGCAAGACGTTATATTAGCGGTTCGGAAGAAGCCATAGGCGGTCTCGGCAACAAATCAGCCTTGAGCCGCCCGGCTTCCTTGGAAACCACCTCCCCTTCGTATTCTCCGCTATGGGCGGCCGCCCCTTCATAAACCGGGGCTTTTTGGTCAAGGTGTAGATTAACGGCAAGCATTTTTTTGGCTTTATCAAAAAGACAATAGATATGAAATCGCGGGTAAAGTCCGGAGCTTAGGGATTTATAAAAACGCATCTCCCCGCTTTTAGGATCTTGGCCGTCGTAATGGTAGCCAGCAGAACGCATTTTGTCGGCAAGATTGCCATTAAAGTTTTTAATTTCTAAACGCATTATTTTACGATTATAAGCCCTTGCATGGTGTCCGGATGAATGCCGCAATTGTAAGGATAAAAACCCGGCGTATCAAACATCATTGAAAAGGATTCGTTTTGGTTGAGAGTTTTGTTATTGAAACTTACCGAGTGCGGGGCGTTGTCTTCGTTTTTCCAAAACAATTTCGTGCCCTTATCCACGATGATGATTCGCGGATTGAAAGTTGAATTTTGCATGGAGACAAGAACTTCCTCGCGGCCGCGAAGGTCAAAATACTCCCCCACCTTCAATTCTGATTCGTCCTTTGGAATGTCGCTCACGCTGGCTCCAAGATTTTCAGCCGGCGGCAAATTGGAATTGCGCCATAACACAAAAATACCCGTGCCGATAACAATTCCTACAATTGCCGCGATTGCTGTGTTTCTCATTGTCGGACTGCCGGGAATCGAACCCGGGCTGCAAGACCCCCAGCCTCGCGTACTGCCACTATACGACAGTCCGTTAGTTAATTGATGATATAATTCTATCATGCAAGAAGTAAAGCACCGCAATAGAATAAGGTATTCCGCATCAGTGCGACTAAGGGTTAAAAAATTGCGGGGATTCGGTAGAACCCACCGGGAAATAGCTAAAGAAGTTGGTGTTAGCTTAGGTTCGGCCGCCCTTTGGACAAAGGGCATAAAGATAACCCCGACGCAAAAGCGTGCCATAGAGCAAAGAAGAAAAAGACCGGTCATGACTCCAGAATTATTAAAAAAACTGAGAAGGAATGTGGAAATAAATTTAGCCCCGCATAGGGAAAAATACACAAAAAAAGAACTGTTAAATAAGATTATAAGCTTTCATAAAACGCATGGCAGAATCCCCCTCAAAAAAGAGTTTAATATGCATCGCGAGTATAAGCGCAGATTCGGTAGCTGGAATAATGCAATTAAAGAATCGGGCTTCAACGGCAATCCGGTAATCTTTGCTTATAAATTCAAAGCGCGGGATGGGCATGGTTGCGACTCTTTCACAGAAAAAATCATTGATAATCTACTCGATGACAACAAGATTTCTCATGAAAGGAGTTTCCGTTACGGCAACACAAAAATGACTGGGGACTTCTTCATTAAACCAAATATAGTAATAGAATTTTTCGGCCTCGCGGGCGTCCAAGAAACCTACGATACAATAATTAGTAAGAAAAGGGCTCTAGTTAAAAAACTTAAATTGCAACTTATTGAAATTTATCCTAATGATATTTATCCCGTGCCAGAAATTAAGTTAGCCAGCCTGCTAAAAGAGAAACTCCATAAATAAAACCGCCCCGAGAGGGCGGTTTTATTTATTTAGCCGAAGCGACGACTGCTGGCATTGCCTTGCCCACAGGCGCGGCCTTCGCCCAGACTGGCTTCGCCATTGTCTTGATACACTGCGTGCAAACCAAACCGGACTTCCCGGAAGGAAGTTTTGCTTTCTGTAAATTGGGATACTTGCGGCTCCAGTTGGTCGGATTATAATGGCCGCGCAAGAGCTTTCTGGTACCCGCCATTATAGAACCCTTGCCGCAAATCGCGCACTGTCTCATGGGGTTTAAGATATAGAGTTTAGTGTTAAAAGTCAATAAAACAAAAAACCGGCCTGATGGTCATCAGACCGGTTTCGCGCGAGAAAACTTCTTTGGGTCAAGCTGGAAATTAAGGCCGAAGGACGCAACGCTTAGGGCGGTATCTCTAATCAGGCGGCCTGTATAAATGACTGTTGATTTCTTTCGCAAGTGAACTGGAGCGGCAACCGACAACGGCGCTGTCGGAGGGGCGAGGATTACCACCCAGTCAACCAGAGGCCCGCTCGCGTCTGCATCGAGATCTTCCGGCAGCTTGAGCTCGTTGGTCACGGT